>JAABUO010009240.1_pt1 | contig 11045 bp, 9 predicted proteins | sample 5559291 | NCBI WGS metagenome assembly JAABUO01 (sample SAMN10711878, study PRJNA513372) | rock metagenome | isolation source: Antarctica rocks | place: Antarctica: Victoria Land, Finger Mt sud | reverse complement strand
AAGAGGAACAATGAATTCATGACGAAATGCAAAGACGTGCTCTGACGCAGTAGTAGTTTATTAGCTACCTAATCGTCGAAATTGATATATATATTTTCTCATTCAGAGCTTGATTCAACGCTCGAAGATCTGCCTTAAAGATGTAGACCCTCATAAACGATTCTAGATCGAATGAAGGAAGGGAGTTCTGCATCGATAGTCATTGAAGTCAACAATAAGGATTTGAGAACAACACATCAAGAAATCTAGATACAGGATATTATAGGGCTTCAAAAGTCAAGTAGAGGCGTTATGGTGGAGAAAAACGAGGATTACAATAAATTTGGGTGGTTGCGAAGCAGAATCCCAGACGCCAAGAATTCCAAAGACTTCTGTATACGCTAATAAATATATTTTGAATAAGTGCACACCTATACATTCCTACATAAGAGGTAATAAAAACCTGAAGGAGTGCGAGCGAAAAGACGCGATCATCAGATTGAAATTCGAGAAAGGAAACGAACCCTACAGCGACTTCAATTCCCTAACGGTGTGGGGTAAGATGTAGACAAAACAACCTGACTATGAACAATGTAAATGAATTAACTGTTAAGAACTAAAAGTCGATCTCCGAAGGATGAAAACGCATATGCAAAACGCCATTGTTCATGAGGTAAGCACTTCCATGTTTCAGACTCCAAGCCTTTCAAGCTTCACAACCACCCTCCCTCCATTGAAACCAGAGCATCTTACTCGCTACTGACAGCGCAGTCCCAGTATGCTCACTTGCTTATCCCCTCTTCCTAACTCGCCGAGGCACTTTTGCCTCCTCCTCCTCCTTACAAAACCAAACACAGACGGATACAGCACATCCGCCAGCTCCGACGCAACGAACAAAACCGACGCAAACGGAGTCCCAACGTAGCCGTAATCATCTTGGTAATGGTGATACCTCCATTACAGCACGCAAGTCGCACTTGACGTCCCGAGCCAGCGAAGCAGCCTGTATCTCAGTGAGTGTTGCACATCTATAAGCATGAATAGGGGTTGCAAGCAACCTACGAAATCCTCAAAGAGTGGCCTCTTGTGCTCTCTTGAGATAGCAGCTGTGCGAGAGACGACCAACTAAGGACGACCTGCGAGGTATAGCCCGTCCAGAAACAAGCGACGTTGGGATCGTTGAAGAGCCGTAGGAATGTCCAGCTCGAGGCGAGCATGAGGATACTGCCCATAGTGATGATGCCGGGTAGGTTGTTCGCGACGAGCGGTGCTTGTATCCATTCGCGGGGACCGAATTGGATGGTTGTGTACACGATGACGAGATCGATGAAGACCCAGGGGACGAAGGCGAGGGTTTCGGCTAAGCCTGGTGGGTAGAAGACGTCGTAGATGAGTTCCCAAACTAGGTTCGCGCATCTGTTGTACCCACGGAAGTTATGTTTTGAAGAGGAGGCGTAAAGGAGGTTATGTAAGGACAGTGTTGACCGACAGAGCGAGGATCGGCATTCCGTACGATTTGTCACGGAAGGCTTGTTTGATGTAGAAGATGTAGGCTGTGCTCCAGAGAAGGCCGCAAGTTAGGTTCATGCCGTCGTGGATCCAGAGGAAGCATAGTGGAGGGTTGTTTTTGCTGTCGATTGAGTTCAGAGGTAGATGCATCGTTGACTACCTCCTATGGATGTATTCTTATATGTTGGGTGACACTCGTAGATGGCCAGATACGGTGAGGTCTCGACTGGAGGATGTAGAGCAGGAATCTGTGTTGTTGTTCGAGTCTGCAAGCAGGCGAGAGCAGGTGTCAGGGCTTAGCTTTGGCCCAACGATTCACTTCTAGATCAAGTTAGACACTATCATCCTTTATTACTACTGGGAACAGCTTTAAGCTCTATAGCCTTGTATCTCTATACAACTTTGTATGCCAACTCAAGCCATGCCGGATGGGTTAGCTACCATGCCATTTCTTGTGCAGGGATTGGATTCATACTATGAATGGTCGGAGGTGCGACTTGGTTTGGACACGTTGGCTAATCATTTTCACGATTGCTTAGTGCCGTACAAACAGTCCTACCGTTGCAAAAAGTCTCGACGGCGACACCCATCGTCGTCTTCTCCCAATATCTTGGGGGTTCGACTTTCACTTGTAATCAAGCCGGCAGATTGTAGCGGTACGAAAGATTGTCGGGCTCATAGATCTGCAGATAGTCCTAAATACTTATAACATTTATCTTTTCTAGTCTTGAGGATTGGGAACCTATAGGTTTGGGATGGGATGGTATAAGGAAAAAGGTAGTGAGGAACTAGTACGTTATAATGGGATGTTGTGGGGATTCTTGAGGAAGAAGGAGGCTCAGCTCAGCTTTAGAAAGAAGCTCGTAGTCGTAATATTCTCCACGTTTGGGCGTTGAAGGAGGGGGTAGCTTTGAAGACGAAGAAGCACAATGATGAAACAACCTGATAAAGTAGCATGACGCGGACGCAGTCCCAGAATACTAGAGCTCTACGCTTCCAGATTGCCCAAGTTGACGTACACATCCGACACGGCAACAGAATCGTTGACTCCCGGAGCTGGGGTAGAACATCAAGCTCCGGGAATTTCTGGCAGTAGAGAATCGCTGCGCCTCCCAGAGTTGCGGTTCCGAGATTGATATTACAGCGATTGAGAACGAGCACAACATAGATGAGCATTTCCTGCTTGGCGAAGAATCATCCAGGACAATAAAATACGCCACCCCCGAACATTTTGAAGTAACGGTTGTCGGATCTTTCAGAAACCGCTCAGGGTCGAAATGGCTGTGTAAGGCACTGAAGATGGCTGTGTTATGATGCAGCTGGCTTCAACATTCTTGTCATTCACTTTCATGTCGTTGCCTCGGAAATTTCCCGAGATTTTCAATTCCGTGTCAGACACACAAAGTTAGCGATGTGAGAATTCTCACGGGGAAGAAGTTAATCCCTGGTCTTTTAAGGACCAGCTTTGAAGATGAGCTTCAGCAGTTCCCACCGCCAGTATCCTGAGACAAAGATTAATCAAGATATACTTGTTGTAAGTTTACATCTCCTGCATGAAATTCTGGAATTTGTTTCCCTTCTACAGCTTCTACAAATACTTACTAAAGCGAAGGGCGTTGAATGGACGGCATTCGGCCTTGGGGCCATTTTCTTCGCTGCCCGAATCGGTGTCAGAATCAAGGTCTTTCGTCGCCTCTACGTAGACGACGGTTTGGTCTTGGCTGCATTACTGTTTCTTCTGGTTAACGCCATCCTTGCGCAAGTTGGCAGAGACAGCGTAGAGCTGAGTTACGCGGTCATCTCCGGCCAAATCAACCCACCTCCAGCCGACTTCCCAAAGCGGACGGAAGGATATTTGCGCGAAACTATCGCAACTATCATCTTCTTCTTCAGCGGTCTTTGGGCCATCAAGCTCTCTTTTCTGGTCTTTTTCAAGCGGCTCGGCCAGAATGTGAGACACCAGAAACCAGTGTGGTGGACGGTATTAGCTATCACTGGTACGACCTACCTTGTTTGTTTGGGTACCATTGATTATCGCTGTCTCGGTGGCCCATATTCCTATATCAAGAGTAAGGACGAGTAATTTTGGTTGTTTCCTACCACTAACAATACTTAGCGTTCTGCTCCACACCTGAACGGCTGGAATATCAGACTAACGCCACACATTTAAGTATGAGCATGGATGTTCTTAGTGATGTCTTTAGTACGCTTCATTCTGTGCTTTGGCCACTTGGAGCGTCAGCTGATAGTTGTTCTTAGTCATTCTTGTCCCGATCAATATGCTGTGGAAGGTTCAAATCAGTCTCCGGCAAAAGCTAGCTTTAGCATGCATATTTTCCATCACAATCTTCGTCATGGTCTTTGCCATTATCAGGGGAGCTCTCATAAGCCCTTTCAACCCCCAATCAGATGCTGCATGGCTGTTTCTATGGAGCTCCATTGAGTCATTTGTCTGTACGTATCTTTTGCATAGTCTCAGCGCTGGAAGTTGGATTTTCCACACAAACAGACTGACAATCAACTCGTCATAACAGCCATAATGGTCGCATGTCTTGCCTCTTTCAGGGCCTTGTTCGCGAGGTCCAGTAGCCAAACCCGCCGGCAACTTGAAAATGGGATGCCCAAGGCCGGCAAGAATACCTCGTCAAGAGTGGCTACACTGTTCAGCAGAAATCTTACTGGACCAACTAAGGATAGTACCGAAGAGATTGATCTGCAAAGAATCTGTCAACCAGTGCAACCATCTCTGACTTCCATTACTGCCTCTACGAAGGAATCGTGGCAAAGATACTCGAAGGACCATTCTGACTCCCAAGATCAGATATTTGAGTTGGACAGAGTTTACGTCAGACATGAAATTGATGTGGATTATGCCTGGGTTTAGCGTGGCTTGTATAGCGACTCAGCTTAATACACAAAGGCTTTGGCTCATCTGCCATTGCCACCTATGTAGACTGTTCCTCATCTTGTACATCAGGCGCCTTAGAGCGGGAAACGGGAGCGCTAACCGCGGTAATTAAACTATGAATCAATTCCTTCTAACATCGTAGAACAGTCCTCTTCGCATCCTTCATTGCTTGGGATTTCTCTCTTTGGGAAAAGTTAAGTACCAGTGCTGATCTGTGAACGAGATTTCTTGAGGAGAGGAGTGTCAAGGACAGAGGTCAGGTCTGCAGCTGATCAGTAATTTGTCCAGAGGATCTGGACGGATAAGCCACCTAAGCTCACTTTGCCTTGCAAAGCTATCCATTCACTATCACAAATCATTTCTACCAAATCAGCGGTACAGTGTACAATACCATGCTTGCCTTATATCCCTAAGCGGCTAATTGCGTATTCGATGCCATAAGGTATTCTCAAGCTGCATGAAAGTTTTTACACATGCAGAACGCAAGGTAGCCTTGCCGTCCTAAAGACTCGGCTGGCTACATAACCTGAAGCTTTCCGATACCTTTCTTATATCATCCCTTGAAATCCAGCTTGCCATCAAAATTGTCCCATCTGCGTTTGTTCGGACCAACAGCGCAGAAAACCTTCACCACTACTCTTGTTGTCTGCCTTAACAAAACCCATTAACTTCGAGTAGATTCTCCTCCAAAGGCAAGATGTTTTACCCAACATACATTCAGCTCAAATATCTGTTCTACCCAACAGGAAACACGCCCGCTGTCAACCTATTACGTGACAGTCGAGCTTGGGAAAGCTATTCCACACACGACGCTTTGGAGATTCTCTCACTCGCTTGCGGCGACCCTCGGAATATACTGTTTACATTATGGAACGAAGGAGGGCACGGTGAGTTGGCTTATGGATTTTGAGTAGCTTTTGTCGAAAGATCTTGGATCTGAAGGTGGTGTCGATATCCTCTCAGCCCTTTCAAAACGGAAGGTTTTGCGACCAATTCTTCGCTTCCTCAACTAATTGTCGAGCAAATTTACTAATGCACCATGATATTAGATCCGAAGCGTCGTCTTTCCTTTACCTGTTGTGACATTGAACCGGCTGTGCTTGCCCGGAATGTTGTGCTTTTTAGCCTGATCTCCGATACATACCCAGCTGCTGAAGCTGCCAGCCAAGACCATGACTGCTGCAAGGTAGTCTGGAATTTGTTCTATCACATGTTTATTCCTCGAAGCTCTTTGGACATTCTACGAAACCAGGCGACAAAACTCTCGGAAGCGTCAAAATCCTACGATTCGTGGCTATCGTCGCCATATGGAAAGTTCATAAGCTTCATAGACAGACATACACTTCTCCAACTGCGGCAGTCCTGGGTTCAATACGCTTTTGCACAGGATGATGATCAAACTGAAATTCGAGCCAGAAGGGCCATAGCCAAAACAAGCCAAAAAATGGAATCGTCGATTATTTTGCATGGCTTGCGTAGCGCTGGACCTTTGTGGGCGAACGCGATGGACACAATGGCACACGCGTACAGAAGCTTCTGGCAGACGGGAGTGGCAGGAGGAAATCCCGATGATCTCAAAGCTCTAGGTAATGAGGGTAAAGGGTTGATTAACCCCATGTTTGCTGTTTCATCGGCTCCGGCAGGGGATTTTGTGGTTCACTATGGAACAGATCCTTTACTAGGGTTTCATGTCGCCGAGGCATTTGCTGGCAAGTTTGGGAGCCAAAAGACAAGTGTGACCGAGAGAGCTAATCAAGTCGTCGAAGTCGCTAAGAATCAGTTCCACGACTGGTGCTCGGCGTTCAAGGCATATGTGGAGAAAGAACGTGTCATCATCAGATTCTTCTGTGGAGATGCGCTAGCACTCTGTCATGAGCTGCAAGTGAAACTTACGGCCAAAGACGAACGCTCAAAGCTCGCCAGAGCTTACGTCAAGCCATGGAGCTCCTGCCCCCTGATACTTGATGGACTCGCCGAAGGGACTACTAAGGAGACACATGTACTTTTCGATGTGATCGATACATCGAATTTAGGGGATCATGTTGGTCTCATCAACATCCTGTCTGCCTCAGCACCCCTTTTACGTCAAAACTCCTCCGCTGTACTTTACACAGAAAGTCTATTGGTCGCCTCATCTAGTATCGAGAAACAGTTGCCCCTTCTTCTCTCAGACATTGCCACCTTCTCACTGTTGCTGGGGTTGGCGCCGGTGGGATACCTCGCTGGAGTGACATGTGAAGCCGTTGGGAACGAGACTGCACTTTTCCACATGCTCCAGCAGAATAAGACAATGCGACAATACCGCATGCGAATACCATGGGTATCGCCTGAACTTTTAGTTCCTGCTGCCATACCAGTGCCCAAGACCAGCGACCAGAAAATGCCACAGATTACACTCGCGCCCATCGATCTGGCTCTTTACCTATCTGATCTTTACAAGAACATGTTTTCCCATGAGAATCTTCAGAAACTGGTGTCTCAGATGCAACGTATGAGCGTTGAACACCGCTCGACGGACATCCAGCGTTACACTCGTGCCGGTTTTGTTGCCTTCCTTCGTGTCGTCAAGAGAAGGGTTAACATGGACGACTGGAATAAGACAATCAATCTACTTCTGAATGAAATAGAAACGGATAGGTCCTTGCTCTTAGGGACTAACAGTCTTCAAGAACTATACGCCCAACTCCACCTTTTCGATCTATTTACAAGCTCTGCTTTGGAAGCTGACCCAAGAAAGATTCGAGGCATTGGTCTGCCACTGAGAAAGAATAGTCAGGATAAAGGGTTTCTTGCGCAAGGTAATATCCCTCCTATCGTGCACATTGTTCTGGTAGTGCCAAGGAAGAAGATTGAAACCTTCACAAATATGGACCCAGACTCGGTAGGGACTCCTGCTATGCATCTTTCTATCAGACAAATCAGCGGTCCGGCTCAATATGAGAATCTATTTTATTCCTTTCACTGTTTTTTTGGGAAGAGAAACTATATGGATGGCATTGATACTTTCAAATTTGACGAGGATGAGAAAGGATGGTTAGGGAACCAGGATCTGATCGTGAGCTGCCCGGTCCCGGCATTTGGCTTACTCGCTGGTCCGCGAGATGGTATACGAGTCAGCCTACGACTGAATAACACTCCGGAAAACCTAATGAGGTTCTCGTTGGGCCCCACACTGTCGATCCATGAAACAGGGCTGGATTACTTGTGGATAGGTCGAGATAGCCCAGGGTTGAACAGTGTGCATGCATTGTCGATGCAAAAACGCTGGATTGAGATGTCCAGTTCCAAAAAATCATCGGCATTTTCGGTTCGTGTGAAAATGAGTGGGCATCAGGCGAGTCATGTGCATCAGCATGTAGACTTTGTGCAAGGGTCAACAGAGAGTAAAGCTTTAGCAGATGGGGCGAATGTGACCGTTGCACAATGTACACCCTGTACCGCGTTATTACACATTGGAAAATCTCACAGTCAGCGCCTTTCATACCCTTTCTGCATCAAAGCGACTCAGTCAACAGTTCGTATCGCGAGGAAGTCTTCTTGGATCGAAGTTGAGGTACCTATCTCCTCAGCTGTTGATATCGGAGGCGATTATTGGACCCAAGTAACCCTGGAGTATTGTCATCCACCGAGACCATGGAGCATACCGCATGTCAACCTTTCAATCCAACCAAAACTCTGTTTTGACAAGAAAGCTAAGTCTTCGTCATGGCTGAACACATTCTTAGGCACGGGTGTGAGCGACGCTGAAAGGGCCACGCAAAAAGTTGGCGGAACCGCCACTCCTCGATTTGATTTCAAAGAATCTCTTGCCACCTTGTTTGCTTCTTTCGCGGGCCAGAATCCGAAATGCGGGCCCATGGAAACTTTCCAGCTGACCGTAAATGGAAGCTGCCATACCATCCTATTCGCTGATTCTATTCGCCAGGATTTAGACTTAGGCTCCATCGTCATGGACGCTTACATCGTTCCTCTTACGATCTCCAGGGTACACAAGCTTTCATCGGCTCTCACGAATCTTACCGGTGCGCTGGGCGTGAGACTTAGCAAAGAAGAGAGCGTACTTTGGAAAAGCCTATTACCTGCGTTGGCCGAACGATGCCGTACTTGGAGCCATAAAACGAGCTGCGAGTATCGGAACAAAGGAGTCCCGCTTTCTACTGCTGACGATCAGACTCCTCTTTGCAGCTGTGGCGAGGGGGAAGTCGATGCAAATTTTTATAAGAACAGAGTTTGGAGACCGTTCGCTAGGTATGCAACTCGAATCGCTATTATGCCTGTATTCCCGGTACCATATCTGGAGTCTTCAATGTCGGATTTCAAGGCAGACTTGAATACTTCGGCGGTCACGGATAAAGGATCTTCGTCTTTGAGAACTATGGAAGAACAAAAGAAGAAAACGCCGGGAGATGAAACTTCGCAGGCACCAAAATGCGACTTTTGTGGCAAGACTGATACGCCCCTCAAGAATTGTGCCGCTTGCGGGAAAGCGAAATATTGTGGTTACGCTTGTCAAAAAGCAGCGTGGAGGGAGCACAAGAAGGATTGCGCGAAGAAGTGAAGAATTGATGGCTAGCTTAACGAGATTCCGTAATAGAAAACCACTTTAGAACTGATCTCGCCGGCACCATCGCCACGTAAGGTAGAGAGAAAACTCCAGCGGTTGAGATTCTCCTAGACTGTGAAGTGTTATGAATAACCGTTGGGCCGTCGGCTCAGTTCTGCAGAAATGAATATGGGTAGAGTCAAAACAACAGCCAGTCCATGTCGATATAATCGATCCTCTCAACTAGATTGGCACTGTACCTCACTGTAACCGATGTAACAACGGCATCTCATCATATCAAGTCGCTGCATGGACGACAGACCCTCCCACTCAGGCGGGAAGTCAGTGCTAAAGATCCACACAGTCAGCCAGTCGAAGCGCGAGGCATTAAGCCACAGTTCTTACTACTTTCGTCTCTCGATAATTGAAACGTCTTGACGACACTGCAATCATGGTGCTTTGCCACAGTCTGGTTTTGTATTGGCCCACGGGAAGGCGTTACAAGGTAGGGGAACTACCTTAGCCATTAAGGCTTTGGTTATACTGAAGCTGCGCGCCCCAGGTCATTCCTCCGTTTCCAAGTATTGTAGTATCATATACCATTCGTATACATGAGTTATTTTTTTTCTTCACTCAAATGATTCCACACGACAACTCGCCAATATGCATATTTAAGCTGCTGCTCCTCGTCATGAGCAGGCTTTCTGCATCATCAGCACGAGTGAAGAATTCCGAATGTACTTCTACGGCGTAAGTCGGAGATTTACCCCTTTATGATATCACAACCTAGCGAAGCAATAGGTCTTTTGCCATACCTAAGACATGCGACGGCTGTCTTCCCAAGGCAATGATCTGACGCTTAAACGCCTCTCTTCTCAGCGCCTGTTCTTCTCAGCACTTTCTAAAATCTCTTAGCACTCATTGACACTCTCAGAGCTTGGACGCTCTGTTCAGCGCTTCTTAACGTCTTCTCTGTTCAGTGTCTTCTTAACATTTTCTCAGTATCTTAACGCGTCGCAGCTCCTTTTCTCTCAGCGCTTTCCCTTTTCAGCGCTATGTTCAGTGCTTCTCAGTGCCTTTAGCATTTTGACTACTCTTTTCTGCGCTCCTCAGCGCGTCCCAACCCAGGACGTCTCACCTCAGCGCATCCCCAGCGCGCCCCACTTCAGCGCGCCCTCTTCTTCTTCAGCGCGCCCCTTTCCTTCAGCGCACTCTCCTCAGCGTTCTTTCCCTCAGCAGCGCGGCCTTCAGCGGTCTTCTTTTCTTTAGTGCGCTCTTCTTGGCGCTCTTCTCAGCAGCGCGGCCTTCAACGCGGTCCTTCTTCTTGGCGCTCTTCTCAGCAGCGCGGCCTTCAACGCGGTCCTTCTTCTCAGTGCGCTTCTTCCCCTTAGCAGCGCGATCTTTAGTGCTCTTCTTCACACATCGAAGTAAAAGAATTAACAAGTGTAGCACTTATGGATTCTCAGTCTTCTACTCACGCTGCTAAATTTACATCGTTTTTAACAGAGTTCATATAGTTAAACTTCTTTAAAGATCTTAAAGCGTTCATCATATTACGTGTTAGATTATTAATACACTTTTTTAAATGATAAAACTTAAAATCATTAACTGAAAGAGACATTTAGTCACTAGAGTTAAAAACCCTCCATATTAATAGCACTGAACTAGGTGTATCTAGCCAGATGATATCTTTAATTCTCATTTTAAGTGCGCCTTTTATAGACTTCTTAACGACTTCTTAACGCCTTCGTTATTCAGCGTCTTGTCAGCGCTCCCCAGCGCCCCTCAGCGCCCCTCAGCACCATTCTAGCTCTTTCCATCTCAGTGTTGCTCAACGCTTCTCAGCCCCTCCGTCATACACCGAAGCTAAAAACTTCTTAAACGTAACAGTCGTCGCTTCTCAGTCTTCTACCCCTCTCCAGTAATTCTTAATCGGGGTGCAAAAGTGTTCACACTATTAAATTACCCTTTCGAAACCGTAAGGCTTTCATTATATCAATCACCGACTTTGCTGATATCTGCCATACTAACTAAACAAATCAGACTTTAAGCGCGACTCGTGATAATGAGAGGTCTTCTGCTAAAGATGCGAGTTACCCGCACATC
>JAABUO010009238.1_pt1 | contig 11046 bp, 17 predicted proteins | sample 5559291 | NCBI WGS metagenome assembly JAABUO01 (sample SAMN10711878, study PRJNA513372) | rock metagenome | isolation source: Antarctica rocks | place: Antarctica: Victoria Land, Finger Mt sud | reverse complement strand
GCATTCCAAGCCCACGGTCAAGCAACGGCTGGCCGCGTTGCGGATGCTGTTCGATTGGATGGTAGTGGGCCAGATTCTCGCCGTGAACCCGGCCCACGCGGTGCGCGGGCCGAAGCACACCCAGCGAAAGGGCAAGACCCCGATCCTGAATGTGGACGAGGCCCGCACCCTGATCGACGCGATCGACACCACTTCCCTTCCCGGCCTGCGCGATCGCGCGTTGATTGGCCTGATGGTCTATACCTTCGCCCGCGTCGGAGCTGCGGTCGCTATGAAGGTGGAAGACTTCTTTGTGCAGGGGCGGCGGGGTTGGGTGCGGCTGCATGAAAAGGGCGGCAAGGAACACGAGATGCCCACGCATCACAACCTGGACCGCTATCTGGAGGAGTATATCGCCGCTGCCAGCATCGCCCAGGACAGAAAGGGGCCGCTGTTCCGCACGAGTAAAGGGCGCGGCGGCGAGCTGGCCGACCGTCCCCTGCTGCAATCCGATGTGTGGCGGATGATTCGCCGGCGAGCTGCCGAGGCGGGTATCGAGACCGAGATCGGCTGTCACACCTTCCGTGCCACCGGCATCACTGCCTATCTCAGGAATGGTGGACGGCTGGAGATTGCCCAGCAGATGGCTGCCCACGAATCGGCTCGCACCACCGGACTCTATGACCGGCGCAGCGACGAGGTTTCTCTCGATGAGGTCGAGAGAATCGCTATACGTTACAGCAATCCCGATTGGCCGGGTGCCTAAGCAGACCTTTACTGAGCGCCCAAAGCCTTTTTGTACTCAGGGCTGTTCCGGATGGACACATAGCCCTCCGGCAGTTCATCGCCAGGCTCAGGTGCATTTTCTGTGGGTTGATCCAAAGCTGCAAGCCCGCGCGTAAGAAGCGCGGCGGTCGGCTTCGGTTTGGAGATCAACCATTCTTCGTGTTGAAGATGAGCCAGCTTTTCCGCCACTGCAACATTGATGAATTGATTGAGAGAGACGCCTTCTTTTTGTGAGAACTCTTCGGCGACCCTCCGCACGGAAGGCATGAGCCGGAGCGGGAATTTATTGATAACGCTCTTTCTCGAATTAGCCTGCATGATGGGATTCCCCCTTTCTAAACTCAATCAAAAAATCTCTTGGAGTCATTACTTGAATTCCGAACCGTTCCGCCGTTAGAGCAAAATCCTTGAGGTTGTTTGTCACAATTGCGTCGGCATGACCATTGATCGCAACATCCAGCACCATGTCGTCGTTTTCGTCCTGGGAGAGCGGTCTATGTTTGATCTCGACCAAAACAGGGATCGCTATGGCCTCCAGTGCTTTTATGATGGCTTCCGCATCTTCCGGTGTTCCGCCAGATACCGCAATGTGCTGCGGACGCAAAGCCACATCCCGATATTCGCAGACCAGTTTGTAATCCATTAGCAGCTTGGGGTTCCCCAATACCGCTAACCGGACGATTTCAGCGGCAGCCCCAGTTCTTGAACGAATTGCGCTAATCAGGGCTGCGGTATCGAACACGACCTTCACCCGATGATGATATCACCCGTGGCCCCGCCAGTGGAATTATAATCGAAAATGTACCATCTGTGATGCGTCATGACGCCATTACGCCATTGCGTCATGAGACCATAACGCCATGAAGTCAATTGCGTTTCTGAGTCAGAAGGGCGGCAGCGGTAAGACGACGCTGGCAGTCCATACGGCGATCGCGGCCCAGGAGTCTGGGGAGCGCGTTGTTCTGATCGACACCGATCCTCAAAAATCAGCTACCGTCTGGAGCGACGCGCGACAGAGCGAAACGCCCATCGTTGCCACCATCGCCGCAAGCGACTTAGAGAAAGTGATGCTAGCGGCTCAGCAAGAAGCGATGACCTTAGCGATTGTAGACACCGCTCCTCATACCGCTCCAGATGCTGCGAAGATCGCCAAGGCAGTCGATTTGATCGTAATTCCCTGCCGTCCTACAGCGTTCGACTTGGCCGCTGTGAGCAATGCCGTGGAGATCGTGCGAGCTGCTAAGACAAAGGCCGTGCTTGTCCTCTCCGCCTGCCCCTTCCGTTCCCCCGAGATCGCAGAGACACGCCAGGTGCTTTCCGAGTACGGCTTGCCGATGTGTCCGCATGACATTACCGACAGGCGGGCTTTTTCGCGGGCCGTCGCTACTGGGAGAGCTGTCACGGAATTCGAGGAAGAAGGCAAGGCGGCGTTAGAGGTCCGAGCGTTATGGGCGTGGCTCAAGGAGCAAATGCAATGAGTACAAAGGCAACTGGACTAGCCGCATTCTCGCGGAAAGGGGCTGCAACCGCAGCGGTTGTAACTCCTGAAGGCGTAACCTCACCCAGCGGCGAACGGCAGCGGGGCAAAAAGGATGTGGTTGCGCTCACGGTTCGTTTGCAACGCGCCGAATGGGAACGGCTGCACCAGCTCGCGGTATCCGAAGGCATGAGTATCCAGGCCCTTGCTGTCAGGGGTCTAAACCGAGTATTCAGCGAAAAAGGGCTACCCACGCTAACAGAGGAGTAGTAAGCAGTCATGACGCAATGGCGTCATGACGTAATTACGCCAAAATGAAAAAACCCACTCCACAAACCATCGACCGACTTGTACGAGAAGCCCTTGCCATCGAGGAGCAGTCGGCCAAAGATGCCGGCGCTCTCGGCTTTGTCGCCCGTTGCATGGTCCAGGCCACGCTCCCGCATTCCCAGGTCAAGGAACACTACTTCCAACGCACCAACGGCAACTTCCAACTCTCGCTTATGGCGAATCCCAGTATTGGATTGCCCTATGGCTCCGTCCCACGGATTCTGCTGGCGTGGATCACGACTGAGGCCGTCCGCAAGAAAGACCCTACGCTCTTGCTGGGCGATACGTTGACGAGCTTTATGACGGATTTGGACCTGGTGCCGACCGGAGGCCGCTGGGGTACGATTCCGCGTCTTCGGAGCCAGATGCAGCGACTCTTCTCATGCACCATCTCTTGCAACTACGCCGACCCGCAGGGCGGGGGAGTGGCAGGGGTGAATTTCCTAATTGCGGACTCCTACGCCATGTGGTGGAAGCCGCAAGAACCGGATCAGGTAGCTCTCTGGCAGTCCTTCGTCACGCTGGGGAACAAGTTTTACGAGGAGATCATTGCCCACAATGTTCCCATCGACCGGCGCGCTCTCCGCGCCCTCAGACGGTCGCCTCTAGCGCTCGACATCTACACATGGCTGACTTACCGCATGAGCTACCTGTCGAAGCCCACGGAGATCCCCTGGGAGGCGTTGGCGGCGCAGTTCGGGTCTGACTATGCCAGCCTGAAGCACTTCAAGCCACAGTTCCGTCTGGCGCTTAAGAAGGTGCTCATGCAATACCCCAGTGCCAGGGTAGGGGAAGGGAAGTACGGCGTGACCTTGCAACCCAGCCCATCCCACATCAAGGGAATCCTCAAACGTGCTGTGGATTGAGGATGTTTTCCACGCATAAACGCCGACCGAACAACCTCGATTTGGCGTGGGGTCTACGCATAAACGCCGACCTTCCACGCATAAACGCCGACCGAATTACGCATAAACGCCGACTGTAAACTCTATATCTCATTTGGAATGAATAGCTTGTGGAGGGGCCTGTAGTTATCCTTTAGCTTTGCCTATATGAAAGACCCTGTAGTCAATCAGCCTGCGGCTGAGGAAAACCGCAAAAAGTTCGTTCCTAACGAAACGAACTTGCGAACTAACGTTCGCTTTCCTTGGAGGAGCTGCGCCCCTCCAAACCTCCCGGCAGAAACAGAAACTAAAACTTTTCTGATAAGGGTTGGGGTTGTTTGGTGCTTGTGGCTAACGATTGAGACCCTCGGCAATCAAACGAAAAGCCACCGCCAAGGCCACGGCAAAGGCTAAGGCAAGGGAACCATCGAACAAACTCTCACAAGGCCCTCCAGCACCCTAAAACGGGCCCGTCCGAGTCTCCATCCCGGATTTGGCCAAGATCGTTTCGGCCAGCTCCGCGTCAAGGCTGCCTTCGGCCCCGGTTACACCGGCGCTGCGCGGTCCTGACCCGAAGCACTCAGGCCGAAACGAAGGCGCCTATCATTCCGGGAATGTAGGGGGGGAGAACAAACCCGAATGCGCGCCATCTTCATCCGCCACGGACAATCGACCGGCAATGCCGGCATCCCCTGTCACGATCTTGCCCTGCTGGAGTTGACCGAGCAGGGCTGGCAGCAGAGCAGGGAAGTGGCCGCGAACTGGATTGAATAACAACGACACCAGATTGTTTCTGGCAATTCAGTGTTCAAGATCATCATGCCATGCCGAGATTTACGCTTGCCCGTGCAAGGGCGATTGTTCGCGTACTTACATCGTATTCGAGGAAGAGAGTCTTGATGAGTATCCCTGTCAAAAGGATCAGCACCGCGAATGAATAACAGGCGTATCCGTTGGGCAGCGTTCCAGCGATACCGTGCCATACAAAGGACCAAATGATCTTCGCCCATGTGCAGCAAACAGCCGAAAGGATCTTCGTGCGTATTCCAAAACACAGCCCCCACGTCATCAGGGATACAAGAAAGCCTGATTCCTCGGTGTTGGTTGGTCTCGTCGTTGACATCAAATTGCGCATCGATCGCATCATGATTCATCTCCTTCTCTGAAGTTATTCTGTCGAGCTATCGCGCTCCAAATAACTTATTCCCAGACTTGAAGACTCAATGAAATTGTCTCTGATTCCAGTCCAATCTCATCCTAAAGATTTGTGCGGCAAAAGCGATGTGCTGCGCACATGGAGAAGGTTGACACTCCACCCCTTCCAGGGTTGAGTTTCAACCAAAGATGTTCACTATGGTGAACACCTGTAGAAGCAGAGACCTACAGCATATGAACGGCATTTTCGCGAACAAAGGGAGACGGTATGAGCAGCGAAGACCTGGGGATTGCGAAGCGTTTAGGTCGCTTGAAAAGTGGTGATAGCCGGACTAAGACAGTTGGGTCGCGGCTGACAAGTGGCGAAGAAAGAGAACTAATTGCTGCCGCCGAGCGCAACGGCAGAAACGTCAGCGAATGGTCGCGGGAAGTTCTCCTGCGCGAAGCTCGCCGGTCGAAGGACGACCCGCTTTTCACGGAGGTAGTCGCCACCCGCATGCTCCTGAACAACCTCCTGGGGCCGATGGCAGCCGGTCAGACGGTGTCGCAGGAGAAGTTCGTCGAGATCATCGCAACGGTCAGAAACGGCAAACGAAACGCAGCGCGAGAAGTGATGCGGCAATACACCGAAGCAGAGCAAAAGGAGCAGTGATGGCAACCGAATGGGGACGCAAAGAAACGATCTTCTGGCCGCCGCACGTTCCTGTCTGGACGTATGGCGCGGTGCTTTTAACCCTTGTCTGCACTGTGCTGTTCAGGTGGGAAAGGCTCATTGCTCTGTCAACCTTGCAGCGGTCCTACAGCGCGGATTACGTGCGATCTGAGGTCGGCCAGCTCTTCCACCAGCACGGAAAGTACAGCCTCCTCTACTTAGAAGGCCCAAACCCAACATTGCTGTCACCAACCGCAAGGTAGCGAGGTGTTCGGGGGGGAGCCGGACTGCTGAAGCTCAGGTCCTCGCAAAACTCTCAAGTTTTGAGACGAATCGCTTGCCAGCAGATACCGGCCAAACGCATGTCGCACAACTCTCAAACAAAAGCCCACCACAAAGCGATATGTTTTGCGACGAAAGTGTCTGATCTGGAGCCCAACCGAGCCTCTGTGCCCGATTCAGAAGCCGCCAGATTGCCCCGGGTGACAGCAACGTTGGGTCTGGGCCTTGGAGCGCAGACCAGCCAGTACATTGCAGCCGGCATCCGGGAGGTCGTGCAGGAGGATTTCAGCCAGCCCATCGAGAAAGCCATCAAAGGGCCGATCCGGTCGCTGGATGTGGCGGCGTACCACGCCCGGGCTGCGGTCGAGCAGATCAAGCAAGAGGCCCGTTTCCAGACCTGGACTGATCCGGGAGGCGGCTGGCAGTCTCCTTCAAGAAGCTCTTCATTGACAGTCGCGATAAGCCTTAATGCAGATGGTCTTTCCCAAGATTGCGTTCAAAATGGATGTAATCGGGCATCTCCTCCAAGTGCCTCAGAGCTAAAGTTACCCCCGACAACCGGAGTTGTCGTGGGCAATCGCGCTGCTACAACCTGCTGGGGGAGTATGCCGCAAGGGAGTGTCTCCGCAGCACGATTGATGTATAGCGTAGGCGGAGACGACCAGCTAAGGTCATATCACAAAGTAAAACGAGATGGCACGCAGAGGCTGCTCGGTACGTTCCAAGTGTTTCACCTTTCTCAAACCTGGATTCAAAGGGCGACCGATCGGGTCGCCCTTTTCTCATTTAGATCCGAAACGTTCGGGCTTGTACTCTCTGAAACGGTCGTTTCAGATAGGAAGCAATCACGGTTGCGGGCCAGATCGACGCGGCGGACGCCGTTGTGACGGCTCGGAAGGCAGCGCTTCGAAACTTCCCGGCGCGGCCCGGTCTACCGCCGCCCCGACCGCCTCAAGGGTGGACGGGGCGCGTCTAAGAACGGTCCAATCAATCGTCGGCAGGATGACCAGGGCCAGCTTACGGCCTTCGAGGTTCTGCTGATAAGAGAGGTTCTTGTCTCCCGTTACCATGGCCTGAAAGTCGCCCTGCTCCGCAGCCGTCAGGAGATCGCCGTTTTCCAGTTCGTGCCAGCCCATCTCTCGCGCCGTGCTGATTTCATGGCCTTTCAGGTGACGGCGCAGAGGAGCCGGGACGTTGTTATCAAACAACACCCTCACGGCTTGAGCGCGGGATTGCGTTTCACCGCATAGGCCAGCAGTCCCCGGACGCCATCCACAGGAAGCTGGAAGACCTCCGCTATTTCGTCAGCCGGTAGCCCGCTTGTGAAGTTCTCCACAATGGCGTCAGCGGGCATGCGCGTTCCCTTGAGAATGGGCGTGCCGCTCAGCTTTCGCGGATTCACTTCCACCAGCGGGCAGTCTGTCCAGTCCATGACGGCGGGGCTTTCCTGTAGTTCGGCCATGAACCCAGCATAGGCGCGTTTCCGGCTCGATGTAAGGGGGTGACCCCCTCGCTCCCGCGTCTTCATCCGCCAAGGCGAAATCACACTGATGCAGTCGGAGGGAACGCGACAACGAGGACCAAGGAGGCGGCAGCATGACCGATGAGGATCACCGGTGGCGGCCCAAAGTGTCTCGCCGTATCGGAAGGTTCGCCCATGGGACCAGACGGCCCGAGCGGTCCAGCTCGCCGAGAGTCCTGAGCGGTTCAGTGTCCATGATTTATCGCTTACGGCCTAGTCGTTGTTGAGGTTTCTCTGTAAACAAGTGGGTCGAGTAGCGCAGCCCGCGCCTTCCAGAATTCGCGCTCGGACGGGTCCTCCGGTTCTGGGCTTTGGAACCATTTTTCCTTCTGAACCTTCTCCAACAGGTCGACGTACGTGCGTGGAGTGAGCTCTGTATCGCTAACCGAAATGCTAAAGCGTTCCTGAAGTCCCTTAAATGATTTCTGATTGACGACCACAAAAAAATCCGGGCGAGCAAGAACGAGGAGGCGGGTCGCGAGTGCCGCCCCGCAGTATGGGACATCAAGCAACTGCTTCACGATCCCCTCGACCATGGGTCGCTGAAAGCCTTGCAATGTTGTCGCCTTTTTAATTGCCTCACCAATTTGATGGCGTCGTACAGTGTTCTTAGTCCCCTGAAACTGACTCTGATTTTGCTTCAATTGCGCGAGGTGGCCAAATGCGTAATACGGATCGATGCCAAACATAATGTCGAGTTCGGCCTTATCTAGGTCAGCGGACCAGTTCCGGTTTACGAGCAGGGTGCGTACGGCAAGCACCCTGCGATAGTCCTCTAGTTGTTTTTCCGGGACCGCCTTGAGTTCCGCGACGTACTCCTTCCAACCTTCGCGAAGGGCATCCACCTGTACATGGCTGTCTGCCGTCGCAGCGACGTCAACCTCCAATACGTCCGTGGCTCCAATGTTCTTTACATCGGCCAAAACGGAGCGCCGCTTTGCCTCATATGACGTGAGATCGAATTGATCTAACGGGACCGCAAGAGGCGACTTCCAGAACCGCTCGAATTCCTGCACGCCTGTCCGCAATTTGTCCTCGAATGAGAGGACGCTCTCGATGTTTGTCGTCGTACCGGCGTTTGTGAAGTTCATGCTGCCAATGAGGGTTCGGTGCCAATGTTGGTATTGGAAGGCATAGAGCTTTGGATGGAACAGCGGAGGCTCTACGGAACCATGGACCCTCAGTTCGATTCCTTCTGTGGAACCGAGCCATTTGAGCACAGCGGGGTCAGTAGCAAAGAGCCCGACTCCGACCACCATCCGAATCCCCGCGTGACGCTGGGTTTGGCTTACAAGCAGCTTTAGAGCGCTAGAATTCGATACCCAGGCTGTGGCTATATCTACCTTAGTCGCGCCGTCGGTTAGGTCGCGAAGGTGGTTGCGGAGCTCGTCGCCAAAATAGAAGCGGGATTCGCCGGAGTAGCCTTTCATGCGGTTCCTTTACGCTGCCCTGCCTCTGCTGTTCATCGGATTGTACGTTCGTGCCACTGGCCAGAAACGAATCCCTCTGCAAATCCTTACCCTCCAACTTCTTCACGCATGATAATCATCGATGGCCGCGTGCGGCCGCACCTGAGGATGAGAAGTACGTTCGTTGACCAGGAACGTCAGCGCAGTGGAGACTTCAGTTGCGAACAGGCAAAGGGTCGCGGACTTATTGGTGGTTCTACCCCGAATGATAATTTGACCCGCCGGCGGCCTACGTACACCTGACTGGTGCCTCTTCTGAGCCCGTAGAACAATATGCCCAACTCGCCGTCGGCTGCTTATCCGCGCTGGAGGAGCAGATGATCGAAACGATTCTGGAACAATGTGCCGGCATCGATGTCGGCAAGAAGTTCGTCGTGGTCTGCGTCATGACAGGCTGCGCGAAAGACGAACCCCGCACGCAGATCAAGAAGTTCGGCACGATTGTGAGCGAGCTTGAGCGGCTTGCCGAATGGCTGGTCGCCGAAGGATGCACCCACGCGGTGATGGAGAGCACTGGGAGCTACTAGAAACCGGTCTTCAACCTTCTTGAGGTTCACATCCGCGTCATCCTTGCCAATGCCGCTGACGTACAGAACAGACGCGGGCACAAGACCGATCCGAACGATAGCCGATGGCTGGCTCATCTGCTCCGTCACGGGATGATTCGTCCAAGCTTCATTCCGCCACTGGCGATTCGCGAGCTGAGAGACCTCACGCGCCGTCGCCGACAGCTGATTGGGGAGAACTCACGGGAGCGGAATCTTATTCAGAAGGTGCTTGAAGATGCGAATGTGAAGCTGGCGACGTGTTGGCGGACGTTTTCTGCGTGTCAGGCAGGCTCATGCTCGCAGCCCTCCTCGATGGTCGGATGAATGCTGAGCAGATCGCCGACCTGGCAAAGAAAAGGGCCAGAGAGAGATCCCGCAGATCACTGCTTCAGTTGCCGATCATCGATTGAGCGACCATCAGCGCCTTCTCATTCGGCATGCTCTTCGTCATCTTGAGTTCCTGGAGCAGGAGGTTGAGGCGCTCAACCAGGAGATCCGGCGGCGCATGGAAGACCCGGCTCCTGCCGAGGCGTTCCATCTGCTCCAGAGCATTCCAGGCATCAAGGCAGAATCCGCCGCCAGCATCCTGGCCGAGATAGGCCCTGATATGCAGCAGTTTCCCACGGCGGCACAACTCAGATCCTAGGCCGGGCTCTGTCCGGCAAACCACGAGAGTGCCGGCGTCAGGAAGAGTGTTCGCACGAACCGGGGAAACGTCTGGCTCAAAACAACGTTGACGCAGAGCGCATGGGCCGCCACTAATCGCAAGGGTTCACGGCTGCAGTCGCGCTATCACGCCCTCAAAGCTCGCTGCGGAACAAGCGAGCCATCGTGGCACTCGTACACACGCTCCTCAAGACCGTCCACGCCGTCCTCTCAGCGAAGATGCCTTACCGAGAAGATCCGCCCACCACTCAAGATGACCGGAATACCGAACGTGCTCAGCACCATCTACGCTGCCTGAAGAAGCTCGGATACAGTACCTTTGCGGTCGAGCAGCAGTGCCTATTCTCAGAACAATGTCCTTTATCATGCGTGTAAAATATATATGATGATTTGCGTTGGAGGAACCCATGAGACTCCTATCCGCGACTCCAATTGTGCTCTTGCTCGCGTCGTCCCTGGCATCGGCGCAAAGCGCGTCTCCGATTCCACCCGGCAACCTGGAGTTGCGGTTGCACCCAGCTTCCATCGAGGATGGAATACCGCAGGCGTTCACCTTTGAGATTGCGAATAGAACAAATCATGATGTGCGCGTGCCCCAACCTGTCGTGGACTGCGCAGGAGACTACACCGGCTATATCTGGTTGCGGATGGTTTTCACGCCGTTGCACTCGCGGGGATCAGAGATTGGGTACATGTGCGCAGCCGACAAAGTGAATTGGCCTCCGATACTGAAGCGGGTTCGGGAATGGAAAGTGCTTCGTCCTGGAGAAACGGTCAGTCAGACCGTCGCCCGTGCTCAGCTACATTACGAGGGGCGACAGCCCGGCAGCTATGAGTTTTGGGCCGAATACCATCCTCCCGCCATCGAGCCGGAGGATCAGAAGGCGTTAGGGAAGGCGGGAGTCGATTTTCCTCACGGGCAACTCACCAGCTCGCACCTAACCTTCACGAGAAAGCCATGAGCAACGAAATCGCTTCTTTATCAGTGAGCACTACTTCCCTGCCCTCGATCCTCACCGCGCAGCCTCAAGCCCGGAAGCGGATGCGGGATTTCTTCAGCTCCCACATCCGCAACAAGAACACCCGCCGCGCCTACATGGAGGCGGTTCGGCAGTTCTCCGCGTTCTGTGCTGTGCATGGCATCGAGGATCTCACCCAGGTCGAGCCGCTCCACGTTGCCGCCTTCGTCGAGGACCAGCTCCGGGAGCATTCCAAGCCCACGGTCAAGCAACGGCTGGCCGCGTTGCGGATGCTGTTCGATTGGATGGTAGTGGGCCAGATTCTCGCCGTGAACCC
>JAABUO010009232.1_pt1 | contig 11050 bp, 3 predicted proteins | sample 5559291 | NCBI WGS metagenome assembly JAABUO01 (sample SAMN10711878, study PRJNA513372) | rock metagenome | isolation source: Antarctica rocks | place: Antarctica: Victoria Land, Finger Mt sud | reverse complement strand
AAAAGTCGTAACGTTTATGTTATAAATTAAATTAGCTTTTTTCTTTAAAGTTAAAATTAGTCGTTAAAGCATTTTAAGAGCGTTTATAAAGAGCGACGTTTTAATTTTAAACTTAAAATAATCGCGATTAACTTAAAAGTTTATTAAAATTAAAAGAATGAATATAAGCTAATTAAGTTAACTAAAAAAACGATGATATCGCGACTTATGTTTAGTAATATTTTATTTTTATTCATTTAAGATTTCTTTAATATTATTTCGTAATGTTTAATGTTTATAATTAGTATTAATATTAAAGATTTCTTATAATTATTAATTATTAAAATAGAAAGAATTTTATAAGTAATTGTTTTCTTAATTAACTTTTCATCGTAATCGCGTATGAGCTTTTCTTTTAATAGCGAAATAAATTACAAATCGAGCTTTTTATAAACTTTCGTAATTAGGTTCGTATGTATTAAAATATAAACAGTTAATTCGTTATTTACTAGAAATTAAATACTAAAAGATTAATCTTGCGAGATAAGAAACGCGTTAATCAGAAAAAGCTTTTTAAAATATTTATCTTTTTAAAGAATTTCGTTATAATTACACAAAGATATTATTTTAATTCTTTAAATAACTTTTAAAAAGATGATAAATTTTTTATAACTAAGTTTAAATTAAAATTAAAACGATTAAACTGGTTCGTATCATTATCGTTTATAGCATTAATTTATATAATTAAATAAAAACATTTTTTAAAAATATAATTAACTTTATAATAAACGAAGCAGTTTTCATTTAATATGTCGATTTCTTTTACGTTAGTTAAAATCGCGTCGCGCTGTTTTAACTAATTTATGAATATATTAAATCTTTTTTAATAATAAAATTTAAGAACGTTTTCAGCAAAGATAACTTGTTTAGTTAACTTTAATTTAATGAATTTATTTTTCTTAATTTCTCGCATAATTTAATGATTATTATTTAAACGTATTAAATAATTTCGAATTTCGCTTAAAAAGCTAAATTATATGACTTAATTACTCAGAGTTACTCGAAGACGAAAGATTATCTTGTTTTTTAAATTAATTATTAATTACTATTTTTAATATTTTAAATAAAAAGACAGACGTTAAAATATGAAATAAAATTCATTAAACTTCTTAACTTCTTAAGTAAGATTATTATATTTTCTTTAAAAGTTAGTTTCTTTATTTAAATCATTATATAGCTGAGCGAGCTATTTAAGAAATTCATTAATTATTATATAAAGATTCATTAAATCTCGTTATTTTCGAGTTAAAATTACTTTTAATATTTCTTTAATAATTTTAAAGTAAACATAAACTAGTTAAGCACGATCATTCTTATAATGATTCGTGTTTATTTTCAGCTTATTCTAAATCTTTTCATGTTAGTTATCTTAAAAAGATTTAACGTTATTTATTAACTAAGATGAATTTTAAAGCTTTTAAAAGCGATTAATTAAATTAAAATAAATGAAAATTAATAATGTAATTTCTTTAAACTGATATAATTATTATTTTAACTGAGCTTTCGCTTTATTTAATTACTTTATAATTTTATTAAAGTAATAAAAAAGTTCGTTAAAACGATCGCAGACTTTAATACTTAAGTCGCGTTAAACTCGTAACTCGTTAAGAATCTTCATAATTTAATTTAAATTTTCTTCGATTCATTTCTTTAATTAATAAATGTTTTTAATGTTTTAAAACGAGTTAACGTCGTTAAGTTTATTAAAAGTTGTAAAAGTAAATATAAATATGCGTCGTTCTCGAATTACATTAAATTATAAATATTTTAAAACTCGAGTAAAAAGTTTAAAATAAATAACAGAGTTCGTTATAAATGAGTTTTAAAAGAAGTTATTAATGATTTTAAGATTTTTAAGTTAATTAAACTCGTTAAATCGAGTCATGTTAATAAAAACGATTAAAGAACGACGATCGTTTTAAATTTTAAGTAAATAAATTTCTGAAGATAAATAAATTTACTGAGCGAAGAACGATGCTCAGTAATATTTTTAAAATAGAAACGATTTCGAAGTATTTTAATTTTATTAAGAAATTTTTTATAATTTTTTAATAATTTAACGAAGATTCTTTATCATTAATTTTATTAATCGAGTAAACGATGCGTACTAAATGAGCGTTAAATTTTCTAGCAATTTAACAGCAATTCAAGCTCTTTAAGCTTAATTCTGTTAATTTTATTAATCTTTAAGTATTATTTTATTTTTTAATTTCGTTAATCATTAAAGAAATAAATTTCTTTAAACTCGTTTCGTGTTAAACGAGTATCTTAAATGAGTATAAAGATTAATATTATATAATTAACGAATTCTTAAATTAATATTAAAATCGTGTTTAAAATTTAAATTACTAATAAAAAAGCTAATAAAATATTTAATTTATAAAGATAATTATAATTAAAAGTTTAAGAATATAAAAGAAAGAAAATAACTGAAGCGATATTTATATACTTAAAGTTCGCGTTAAGTTTTAAGAAAAGATATTATAATATAAAGAAGATATAATATTTAAAAATGTTAATTAAAGTATGTTAAAGCTATGTTAAAGTAGTGTTAAAGTATGTGTTAAAGCTTTTACTCGTGATAAGCTCGATTTAATTTTAATTAATCTTAACATACTCGTAACATTATTAAGCTTATAAACGATTAAATTAAACGTATATTTAATATAATCGTTAAGTTAAGTTCGAGTTAAGCTTTTAAACTTAATCTTACTTAACGAGTTTTATTAAGTTTAAGAATTTATAAAACTAATTTCGTTAAGTAAAGTTAAGTAAAATTAAGTTTTAGTAATAAACTTAAGTTATTAAGCACGAACTTTTACATATATAAAATAATTCATTTCTTTAACAAAAGCGATTCGTTTTTTATAGTTTTAGCATCGTTTTAAAGATTTTATTTAGCTTATTAAACTAAATTATTTATATATTAAAAGTATTAAGCACGCATAACGCGTATAATAAATGTAATCATGTTTAGTTTTAATGTTCATAAAATATATACTAGTAAATTAAGGTTTTAAGAGTTTAAATTAAGATTTTAAAGACTTAAAATTAAAGTTTAAAAAACTTTAGAATTTTTAAACATTAAATTAAACATGATTGCATTTACTATATACGTCATGCGCGTTTAATACTTTTAATATACAAATAGCTTAATTTAATAAGTTAAATAAAATCTTTAAAACGATGTTAAAATTATAAAAAACGAATCGCTTTTACTAAAGATATGAATTATTTTATACATGTAAATTAATGTTTTAACTTCGTAAAGTATTATAAAATTTAATTTTAAATTTTTAAAATCTTAAATTATTAATATACATTTCATGAATATTAAAAATGAACACGATTACATTTATTATACGCGTCATGCGCGCTTAATACTTTTAATATATAAATAGCTTAATTTAATAAGTTAAACGAGATTTTAAAAACGATGTTAAAATTATAAAAAACGAATCATTTTTATAAAAAATATAAATTATATTATTAATTATATCGTTAATTATGTCGTTTAAAGACTTTTTCTTATTTTATCTTATCTTATTTACTTAAGATTTTAATAACTCGTTAAGTTTTAAGCTCGAGTTAACTTTAAGTCTTAACTTAACTCGCTCGAGTTGTTTTTTATTCTCGAACTCTGTTTACGAGTTAAGTTAATTAAGTTTTTTAAAGTTTTATTAATTTAATAATTACGTTACGTATATTAAAGATTATTAAGTTAATAATTAAGTAAAAGAATAAATTAATAATAATGACTTTCATATGTTATAAGCGTGCTCAGCCAGCGCGCTCTGAAGCGAGTCTAAGGCTTTATCGAGCTTAGCGCTCTTCTTTTCTCTGTATATATACTCTCGAGTCGATTTTTAGTTTTTAGCTAGCAATAAGCGATTCTCGCTAATTACTAGAGACGTTTTATTTAAATTCGAGAAAAAATTAAAACATTTAAAATAATTAAATCTATCTCTTTGCAATTTCTACATACAAATGCTTACTAAATATAAAAACACGAAGAATCAGATTAAAACGAAAGTTAGTCGAGTTAGTAAATTAAGTAAAAAACGCGTAAATTCATTTAAACGCATGCTAGCTATCTTTTTATACGAGTGCGAAGATTAATTTAAATAACAGGTTTTAAAGAAAACGAACATATTTTCTTCTATCGTTAATTAAATAACTAACAGAGTTACTGAAAGAGTCGAAAGATTACGCATTTATTAATTTTCAGAATTAAAACGCGAACATTAAAAAATCTTAACGCTTAACTAAAGAGAAAAAGAATGAGCTATGTAATTACGTGATCAGCTTAAGAGAAAATCGCGACAAGAAAGCCGTGCAGCACATAGTTAAGCTGAAGCTTAACATATTAAATTCTCTTTTTAAGTAAATTATATACGATAAAGAATACTGTAAAAAAAAACACGATTAAAAGACTTTACTAAACACATTCACAAAGATTAAACGTTATCGCTGAGTTTAAAAATATGAGCATTTTAATTTTAAACGACGTATCGTGTTTATAAATGAAGTTAATATACGAAAAGAAGAACGACGAGACTTTTTACGATCATGAGCTAAATCAGATAAGAAATTTCACACAGACGTGATCGAAATTAAGCAATTAACGTACTCAGATGAATAATTTTAAGACTTTTTAACATACGATGCGAAAGATTTTTATTACACATTTTATATAAAAACAGAAAAAAAGAAATACGAGATCAGAACTGAGCTAGCTATTAAGAACATGACTGAAAGATCGAATAAAACGATCATCTTTCTCGTTACTTAAGCTCTTTAAGAGTTAAAATCTGAGAAAATTAAAAAGAAGCGAAAAGAAAAAGCTTCTCAGATGAAGAATTATCTGAAAAAGAAAATAAAGACGCGAAAGAATTAATTTAGCGAAGATGTAAATTAATATAAATATCGATAAATATTAAAAATAAAGCTTCTTTCTTTTATAAAGAAGCTGAATGTAATTAAACGAAATTCTTTAATTATAAAAAACGAAGCAGCTTTACATAAAAGTAAATAAAATAAGAAATTATACGATTAATAAAATCTGTATAAGCTCATAAATTAATTATCTCGTTCGCTCAATTTAAACTTAATAAAACAAATTTAATGATAATGTCGTTAATGAATTAATAAGTAAAAGAAAATTTCTTTAAATAAAGAGAATATGAATGCACTATGAGTAGCTGCATGAGACGCACTTTTTATTAAGCTCATAAATGATTAAATTAAGCGTATATTAAAGATCATTAAGTTAATCATTAAGTAAAAAGGCGATAATAATTTTCATGCTTAAATAGTTTATTCTTCGAATTTAAACGAGACGCTTCTAGTAATTAGCGAAGATCGCTTGTTACTGACTGAAAACTAAAAACCGACTCGAGAGTAGCTGTTAGTAAGCTACTCGACACGAGAGAGAGATATCAGAATTGCGAGAACATACGAATAGCTTAAGAATTTAGCGAAGGGTGTTCACGAGACCGACTTTATGACCGATAGAAAACATACCTGCAGAAGCCTTCCTCACCTTTCAACCTTCAATTCTCAGATAATCACGTCGTCGAATAATCGTTAGGTTTCAGCGAGGAAGCGTCAGCGACCTTCTGAGCTACGGTATTTAGTCGTTCTGTTCCGTGCATAAAGAATGCGAGAAGTCATGATTCGAGTAGTTTAAGGCATTAATTGCCTCAGTTCTTAAAGGTGCATCGCTAAGCCTCTTCGAATTAGCGATCTGTAATTGCTAACTATCGTTGAATGTGAAATCTATGTCGAAAGCCTCATTAAAATTAAGTAAAAATCTTTAAATAGTGCAATAGTAGTAGAAAATTAACAAGGCCTAATAAAGAGCTGATAATAAAGCTTTATAAAGACTTAGTAAAGATCGAAAGTTTCTAGAAAGCTGATATAAAGTATTATAAAGATCAGATAAAAAGCTTTGTGAAGATCTTGTAAAAAGCTTTATAAAGAGCTAGTAAAAAGCTTTGTAAAGACCTAGTAGAAAGCTTTGTAAAGAGCTGATATGAAGCTTTGTAAAAACCTAGTAAAAAGCTTTGTAGAAATCAGATAGAGAGCTTTGTAAAGATCAGATAGAAAGCTTTGTAAAGATCTAGTTAAAAGCTTTATAAAGACCTAGTAGAAAGCTTTGTAGAAACCTAGTAAGAAGCTTTGTAAAAAGCTAATATGAAGCTTTGTAAAGATTTAGTAAAAAGCTTGTAAAGAGCTAATATAAAGCTTTGTATTAAAAGCTTACAGACTTCGTAATTAACGATAAAATTGCTTATTATAAGCTTAATATTAGCTTTCTTTAAAGCTTTACAACAAGCTTTTACAAAGCTCTTTATTAGCTTTATATTAGGTTTTTACTAAATTTTTATAAAGCTTTTTTCAGATTCTTACTAAGTCTTTATAAAGCTTCTTATTAAATATTCATTAACTCTTTACTAAGTCTTTACAAAGATTTCTATTAGCTCTTTACAAAGCTTTTTACTAGATCTTTATAAAGCTTTTTATTACTTATGTTTTTATACAGCTTTTTACTAGATTTTTACAAAGCTTTTTAATAAATCTTTATAAAGCTTTTTACTAGGTTTTTACTGTCACGATTCGAATTTAAATTTAAATTAAATCTAGATTAAATGAATTTAAATTTACGTTAAATTACGTTAAATGTTAAGTTAAATCATGTAATTACGCTAATCTCATTTAATATAATAATTAAGATTTTGTTAAGATTTTACTTAAAATGTTAAGCTAATTAAATGACTAAGCTAATCATTTATAATTTAGCGTTCGAGCTAAAAACACATATAAGTAAATAATTTCTCGAAGATTAATTCTTTTCTTCTTAATTTTAATTTTTTAATTATTATTTTTAAATTAACTTAATTTATATAATTTTAATATTAAATTAAAGCTTATTACTTACATTATTCGTGATATAAATGAATAAAAAAAATTATACGAAGTATATATTAACAACTTCGAAAAGCACGAAAAATATTAAAATTAAAACATTACTTAAATAAAAGAAATATTTTTTTTCTAACTCGTTACTTAATTAAGCGAATTTTAAATAATTATTTTAACTTGTATTTAAACGAGCGAATTTTTAATACATTATTTTAGCTCGTGCTTAAACGAGCGAATTTTAATTAAGTCATTTTAGCTCGTTAACTGATCGAGCGAAATTAAAAAAAGTCTTTTAAAAAAATTTCTTCTTAAAGAAAAATTAATTAATCGTATTATGACTCGCGAAAACGAATTAAAATTATTTAATATTTTTATTTACTTTAATTTAAAATTTATTCTTTAACTCTTACTTAAAAATATTAAAAATAAACGTATATTCGTTTTTTTAATAAACGCGTTTAACGAATTTAATAATGTTTAAATCTTTCTTAACATCGTTAATATTATATAATTATAAAAATAAATTAAAGATGATTTAAAACGTTTATATAAAATCTTTTTTAAACTTCGTAAATAACGAGATTTACGTTTTAAAATTATTACTTTTCACGATATTTTAATTATTAATTATAATAAGAAAAAAGCGAAACGATAAACATTAAAGAAATAATATTTAGCTTTAAAAAAAGAATTATTATTAATATAAAACATTCGCGAAAATACATCGTTTTCTTTATAATTAATTTAAAAAAAACGAACTTAAAAACTTTTTAATTCTTCTTTATTCGTTAATAACGTAGCTTTTACGTGAAATAATTAATTAAAAAAGATTTAAAATAAATTAAAAATAAATTATAATTATTATAGCTTAAATCGCGTTAAGATAATTTATATATTATTACGTTTTAAAGACGAGATCGCTAAATATACATACGCGCAAAAGATTTTTAAGTTAAATAATTCGTACGTTATTATTAACGAAATATTATTAAAATTATTAAAAATTACGAAAATATTAATCGTAAGAACACGTATTAAGAATAATATAAACTTTTTATTTAAGACATTATATCATTTATTAAATTTTACTTAAAATTTACATCGATAGTTTTAAAATTAACTTAAGAAAAGTAATTATAAAATTTACTATATTAATTTTAAAATGATTTTAAGCTTTTAAAGCTCGCTTAGTAATTCTTTAAGTTTATTAATAATTCGAAAATTTCGTTAAGTTACGATTTTAGCTTAAAGCGCTCTGAGCTAACTTTTAAGCTGCGAATTTAGCTTAAAACGTTTTAAATTAAACTTTAAATTATATAAATACGATACTGAATATAAAATTTATTAAATTATCTTAAATATTAAATCATTTATTAAATTATTTATTAAATTATTTTACGCGACAGTTATTAAATTATCTTACAAATTACTTATTAAATTATCTTATAAAACATTTAGTAAATTATTTTACAAAACATTTATTAAACTATTTATTAAGACATTTCTTAAATCATTTCTTAAATAATTTACACGCGTTAAAACCAGCTTTTATTAATAATATACGTATTGTAAAATTAAATTTTATTAAATTATCTTATAAATTATTTATTAAATCGTCTTACGCGACATTTATTAAATTTTCATTAAATCATCTTTTAAATAATTTACACGCGTTAAAATTAGCTTTTACTAATAATATACGTATTATAAAATTAAATTCTATTAAATTATCTTATAAAACATTTATTAAATTATTTTATAAAACATTTATTAAATTATCTTACAAAATACTTATTAAATTATCTTACAAAATATTTACTAAACTATCTTATAAAACATTTATTAAATCATTTTATAAAACATCTTTTAAATTATTTTTTAAACAATTTACACGCGTTAAAATTAGCTTTTACTAATAATACACGTATTGTAAAATTCGATTTTATTAAATTATCTTATAAAACATTTATTAAATTATTTTATAAATTATTTACTAAATCATTTTACGCGACATTTATTAAATTATTTATTAAAACATCTTTTAAATCATCTTTTAAACAATTTACTCGCGTTAAAATCAGCTTTTACGAATAATATACGTATTGTAAAATTAAATTTTATTAAATTATTTCATAAAACATTTATTAAAGAGAACTACTATTCGTACCCTCTCTTTTACTACATATATCTTTCTCTTTTACTACATATATCTCTCTTTTATTTACTACATATATTCTTTTCTTAAAAAAACTTAGTATCATTATTTATAGTTACTTCGTTTTTAATGTTTATCTTTCTTAAACGCGTCACGATAATTTACTTCTTTCTTTTACTACTACATCTTTTTATTTACTAATTACATTTATTTATTACTTTCATTTACTACTTTTATCTGCTAATTAATTCTCGTTATCGCTCTTTAGCACTTCGTCGTTATGAATTTAACTTCATCGTCAGTAAGAAAATTTTATGTTAATTATTAAAAGCTCATTAATACAGTTAACGAATTTGTTAAGCCTTACGATTATGCAGTTATTATTAGACGCTTTAAGATCTCGAAGAAAGATATACTTTAAAAAATAATGTTAAAATATAATAAAAGTAATAAATTAAACAATGTAGTAAAACAAAAACGATTACACTTTAACTTAAGACTTGTTAAATGTTTCTTTAATGCACAAACGAAGCTTATTAAAGAAAAGGCTGACTGAATGTTAAGCATTAGTAACTCAGCTTATAATCATACATTTACACTGCTCGAATCGCATTTAGTACTACGAAAATTAATTATAATCGACGAGGTTCAGGCTAAAATTACTAAGCAAAGTCGTATCAGAATTACATTAAAGCAAATTCTTATTACTTTACGCATAAACGAGAATTTAGATAATTCGTTATTTAAATCATTTAATATTTATAACGTTAAAGTTATCATTTAAAAACATACATTAAAACTTCTTACTCTTATATAAGCGTTACTTCAAAATCTTCATCGATTTAAATGACATTACGAGTATGTAAAAGATTATCTGAATCGCGTTACTCATCTGTTTTTTATATATAATAGCTTTAAGCAAATGCTTAAAATTAATTAAGAGATGTTAATTATGAACTGCACGTATAAAATTAATCGTTACAAGCTTTTATTACTAATAATCTCGAGAATAACGGCTTTAAACATCATCTTTTACATTGCTTTCGTCTTTATTCGTTAAGAAAAGATAAAGAATTATATATAAGTTCTTAAACAGTTACTAGTCGTATATCAGAGATTAAATTTATCTGATTCTATCGTTAACATTATTAACAAAGACTTCGAACTAATTTTAGCCTCGCATACAATATTTTTTAGTATCAGAAACACTTTAAACACATGACATATTAATAAAAACGTGACTGTAAATTGTAAAGATGCATTTGTAATGATTAAAGATTAAAAGAAATTCTTTAATGTAGAAGATTATAGCTTTAATTAGTACAAATTTTATGCTAATCTTTTTTTTTAAATCGAACATTCAGTAATGTACGTCTCTAGCAGAGAGATTTATGAAAGAGCATGAAATTTATTACAGAATATTTATGATTCTCGTCATTTCGAGATAATTTTATATTTAATAGAGATCTGAATTTAATTACATAAAAGTAAATTCGTTAAATTTTACACGAATAAGATATTATACTTCGATAATAACTTTACATCGCGTAGCGAAGAAGATCATGCGATGCTGAAGCGTAATTTAAGCTTTAATATTAATAATCTGAAGAAGATAATTAACTGCATCGAGCTAATGTTAATGAATCATTAACATGATTATGTTATAATTATTAAGAAAGTTAAAATACGTAATAACTAATCTTCGATTATTAATACTTCGCGATTTACATACTCAGATGACTTTATTTACTATACGAAGAATCTTATCTCAGTAATAATTAATAGCTATTAATTTTACGATTTTGTCTCGATATACTAACACGTTTATTATTATCATGAAACTTTTATGTACTTATCGCATTCAGACTCGAATGTACGATGAAATCTTTTATATATTAAAGTTAAAAAATGTACATAATTATTAACGTTTCA
>JAABUO010009231.1_pt1 | contig 11050 bp, 17 predicted proteins | sample 5559291 | NCBI WGS metagenome assembly JAABUO01 (sample SAMN10711878, study PRJNA513372) | rock metagenome | isolation source: Antarctica rocks | place: Antarctica: Victoria Land, Finger Mt sud | reverse complement strand
CCTACATGGTCGCCGTTTCGGAGCACGGCCTGAACGTGTCCACGTTCTGCGGGCGCGTCGCCATCTCCACCGACTCGGACATGGTCTCGGCCCTGACCGCCGCCGTCGGCGCGCTCAAAGGCCCCAAGCACGGCGGCGTCCCCGGCCCCGTGCTGGACATGCTGACCCGGATCGGCACCCCCGACCAGACCGACGCCTACGTCCGCGCCGAGATGGCCGCAGGCCGGCGCATCATGGGGTTCGGCCACCGCATCTACAAGGTCCGCGACCCCCGCGCGGCCCTGCTGTCCCAGGCCGCCGAGAAGATGGCCGCGCTGACGGGAGACTATGCGCTGCTCCGGCTCACCAAATCCGTGGAGCAGACGACGGTGGACGTGCTGGCCGAACTCAAGCCGGGCCGCGAGCTGTACGCCAACGTCGAGCTGTACGCCGCGCTGATCTTGCACGCCGTCGGCGTCCCGTCCGCGCTGTTCACCCCGGTCTTCGCCATCGGCCGCACCGCCGGCTGGACCGCCCACATGATCGAGCAGTTAGAAGACAACCGTATCATCCGCCCCCTCTCCGTCTACGTCGGCCCCCACAACCTCAAGTGGCAGCCAATGGACGAGCGGGCGTAGACTGAAAGCCGAGTGAGCCATGCAAAACCTCTCTGAGCTTTATCTCCGGCGCTCCAGGCCGCCTCCTTCTGCCGATGCCGTCCACGCCTTTGAGTCACATTTTGGGTGACGCTCCCGGTCAACTACTTGTACTTTCTGTCGCTCGCGAACGGCGGCGAACCGATGCTTGACTGCACCTTCAACTACACCACGGCCTTCGGAGAGTTTGTGGAAGACGCGGATCAGGTCGCCGAGTTCTTTTCTCTGACCACTGCCCCCGAAGGTAGCGGCGGCATCTGGGACAACACCCGGCTCCTTCTGAATGCGCTTGAACCTGTGGGCAAGGCCGAGAACGTCGTCTGTATCGCCAGGAACAGTGACTTCGACTCTCTCTACCTGAATATGAACACCGATCCGCCGAGCGTCTGCATCCTCTACCACGATTTTAAGGAGACAATCCCTAAAATCGCTGACTCGTTTGAAGAGTTCGTGGCGACTCTGCACTACCGGCGCTAGGATATGAAATGGAGCGGAAGATGAATGCTTGATTTGTCTACATCTCCCGATGAGAGAATCGTCACATTCGTAAAAGATTGGCTCAAGATGCTGTCGGAAGGCCGTCTAGGGGAGGCTTGTAGCCTGTTGGATGAACCAGACCACTATGGCAGAGTTTGGACACCGGAGGCGATAAAGCAGGAGGTCGCAGAAACATTTAGCCCCGATACCCGGTTCTACTCGTTTCACCCCGAGGGGCCGATCTTCACCGATCCCTATGAGCTTGAACCGCAGACAAACCGTAACGAAGTCGGCGAGTTTGATGACGATAGCGGTTATTGGTTTGACTGTGATATCCCCCTCAATCATGAGTGGAGCGATCTGACCGCCCAATTCGAATTTTACAAAACGCCCAATGGTTATGTTGCTGTTCTCGCAGACCTTCACGTTTTGTAGTCTGCCAAAGGAGTTGTCCTAATGCCAAAATCACTGACGATTAGCCCCGGCGAGGTCCACAGGTGGACATGATGGAAGGCTTCTGAGGCGAGGTGCCGGTAAAGGCGGTGTGGCGCAGGAGGGGCGTCCGCTTGACAAAGCCGCGCCCCAACGTTTATACTAACCCCATCTCAAAAGTGCCCGCGTGGCGGAGGAATCTCAACTTGGCGTATAACGTGACACTGATTCGCGGGGACGGGACCGGACCCGAGCTGGTGGAGGCGACCCGGCGCGTCCTCGAAGGCACCGGCGTGGCCTTTGACTGGGACGTGGTCGAGGCGGGCGTGGACATCATGGAGACAGCGGGGACGCCGCTGCCGGACAACGTGCTGGCGTCGATCCGCAAGAACAAGGTCGCCCTCAAAGGGCCGATCACCACGCCCATCGGCACGGGTTTTAGATCGGTCAACGTCGCCCTCCGCAAAGAGCTGGACCTGTACGCCTGCATCCGGCCCTGCAAGTCCTACGTCGGCGTCCGCTCGCGCTACACCGATGTCGATCTGGTCATCGTCCGCGAGAACACCGAGGACCTGTACGCGGGCGTCGAGTACCCCGTGGACAGCCAGGAGGCGGGCCAGATCATCGGCATGGCGGGCGGCAAGATTCGGCAGGACTCGGCCATCTCGATCAAGCCTATCTCCCGCACCGGCAGCCGGCAGATCGTCCGCGCCGCCTTCGAGTACGCCGTCGAGAACGGGCGCAAAAAGGTCACAGCCGTCGCCAAGGCCAACATCATGAAGTACACCGACGGCCTGTTCTACGAGATGGCCCGCGAGGTCGCCAAAGAGTACGAGGGCCGGGTCGAGTACGACGAGTGGCTGGTGGACGCGATGTGCATGCAGCTCGTCCAGAAGCCCGAGAACTACGACGTGATGGTAATGGAAAACCTGTACGGCGACATCCTCTCCGACCTGTGCGCGGGCTTGGTCGGCGGCCTGGGCGTCGCCCCCGGCGCGAACATCGGCAAGGACATGGCCCTGTTCGAGGCCACACACGGGTCCGCCCCCAAGTACAAGAACCAGAACAAGGTCAACCCTACGGCCCTGATCCTGTCGGGCCTGCTGATGCTCAAATATCTGAAAGAGGACGAAGCCGCCGCGCGCCTGGAGAAAGCCGTCGCCGACGTCATCGCCGAGGGCAAGAGCGTCACCTACGACATGAAGCCGGACCGCAACGACCCCACCGCCGTCGGCACGGCGGAAATGGCCGACGCCATCATCGCCAAGATGCAGGCATAGGGTACTGTTGCGATGGAAGAGGAAGATGCTTTGTGCTTGCGGCACTTTGACAGCCTCCCGGACCTGCTGGCGCTCGTTCGGAAGGGAATTTTGTACCGCATGATGGGAAGGCGCGTTTCTCCTTATCGCAGACAGGATAAACTGCGTGAGCAACACCGGCGGCGTGGGCTGGCCTTCCGCTGGTCCATGCCGTTGCGGCACTACGGGCCTTGTCCGCATTGCGATGAGCGGTTCACGGAGATAGCCTACCATTTGGAGAACCCTGCGGGCCGCCAGGAGGGCACACGGAATTTGGGTCTGCGGGAGAGTCAGATCCATGCGGTCCGTGTTCATGGGCGTCGGTTCACAGACGTGCAGCGTACCTTTCTCAATGGCTTAAGGCAGGTTGCGGAAATGAAGGAATAAAGACGGCATTGAGACAGGAGGGTTAAACCGTGGCTATCGCCGAACGCGAGTTGGTCGCATCGGTGCCGAGCGCCGAGCAAGGGCCGGGTGCTGAGGCCGAGGGCTGGACGCCGCAGCCCTACCAATGGACCCGCGCACAGTTCTACGAGATGGGCGATGCGGGGCTGTTCGAGGGGCAGCGCGTCATACTGGTCGAGGGGGAAATCCTTTCCATGCCTGCGATGAACCCGCCGCACCAGAGCGCCGTGACGCTGGTCGCTGAGGTCATGCGGTCCGTGTTCGGTGCCGGCTTCTTTGTCCGCGAGCAGGGGCCGTTCGATGTCGGCACCGCGACCGATCCTGAACCGGACGTCGCAGTCATTGCCGGGAGCATCCAAGACTTCAAGGCGGCCCACCCAACCGTGGCCGCGCTGATCGTAGAAGTCTCTCACACGACGCTGCCCTATGACCGCCGTGGCAAAGCCAGCCTCTATGCTAGCGCCGGGATCGCAGACTACTGGATCATCAACATCAGCCAGGAGCCGCCGCAGGTTGAAGTGCATCGGCAGCCTGCCCCGGACGCCGCGCAGCCGCACGGCTTCGGTTATGGGGATGTCCGGGCTTACGTCGCGGGCGGGATCGTGCAGCCACTGGCCGCGCCCGGCCCAGTCGCCGTCTCCGCGCTGCTCCCTTAATCCTTCAGCCGATGCACAACAATCGTGCGAAGGATAGCAGGAGTGCTGCCTACTCTTCTAAACGCACAGACGCAGTTTAGCGCCGCTGAGTCTGCATCTGGCGGGGTGTTTTAAACAGGCAAAGCGAATGGATATAGAAGCAGCGGAAATAGAACTGTACCTACGGAAGTACCTGTGGGCGGTGAAAGATTTCATGCATGAGACTGAGGATGGATTTCCGCTTCTGAGGAACCTATCCGTCCGCTGGGTTCAACAGTTTTTAATATATGTGCAACAGTTTTCTGCGTCTGAACAAGTAGTGCTTGCAAGGGCGCTTGTGAAAAGCGCCAACCTATCGGCGGTAAAATTGCTCAAGGAAGATTACACTGATGAAGAGGAGGTGATGGTAAAAACATATCGGGCAGAAGTTAGGAACATAGTCCCCCCAGCCATCCCCAATCCAGCCATCCCCAACAGTGTCCTTACGAAAACGTTCGCAGTAAAGCGAGCGGATGTTGCCAAGACAGTGTTACCAGTGCTTTCCAATGCGTTTGACAAAAAGCCACAGAAGTTTGCGAGCTTACACTGGTTTTACATACTGCCGGCGGGTGACTGGCAATTCCACATAGAGTTGGATTTTAGTGGCACATGGGGGACGGAAATACGATGCTGGCATAGATTGGTTCGCAGCGACGGTAGATCGTGGGGTCTTCTTTTCATGCCTTTGCAGAGTGCGGAAGGGCTGGTCCGAGTATCGCAAGCCTTTTCATTGTTGTCCCTCTATGGCATCTCGCCCACCACCTATTACATTAGCAGTATGGCTGACGTAAACTCTGCCACAGACTCTATTCTTGCCGCTCACTACCGCCTTTCTCAAGCAGTACCAAATTGGGTTGACCAACTGACAATAAATTGATATCAATAGCTCGTGAGTATCATCAAGGAGAAACAACATAATATGGCTTCTGGAAAAAAGAAAGTGTCCGTTATCGGCGCGGGAAACGTCGGGGCAACCGTGGCCTTCCACGTCGCGCAGCAGGGGTATGCCGACGTCGTGCTGCTGGACCTGCCGGACGACTTAACGCTGGAGCGCCCGCGCAAGACCGGCTCGATGGCGCGGGGCAAGGCGCTCGATCTGAACCAGGTCGCGCCCATCGTCAGCTATGACGGGCAGGTGCGGGGCACGTCCGAGTACGCCGACACGGCGGACAGCGACGTCGTGGTCATTACGTCGGGCCGGCCCCGGACGCCGGGGATGTCGCGCGAGGACCTGCTGGCCGTCAACGCCGACATCGTCGAGAGCGTGGCGGGCCAGGCCGTCCGGCACAGCCCCGACGCGGTCTACGTCGTCGTTTCCAATCCCCTGGACGCCATGTGTCACGTCGCGCTCAAAGCCACCGGGCTGCCCTCGGGGCGCGTGATCGGCCAGGCGGGCGTCCTGGACAGCACCCGCTACCGGACGTACATCGCGCAGGCCGTCGGCGTGTCGGTCGAGGACGTGCAGGCGTATGTGCTGGGCGGGCACGGCGACCAGATGGTGCCGGTCCGCAGCCTGACCACCGTAGGCGGCATCCCCGTCCAGCAGTGGGTGGGCCTGGGTAAGCTGACCGATGAGCAGCTCCAAAAGATCGAGGACGACACGCGCCAGGGCGGGGGCATCCTGACGGGCCTGATCGGCACGTCGGCCTGGTACGCGCCGGGCGTGGCGACGGCGGAGATGGTCGAGGCCGTGCTGCTGGACCGCAAGCGGATTCTCGCCACAACCGTGCTGCTGGACGGCCAGTACGGCGTTTCGGGCCTGTACTTCGGCGTCCCGACGCTGCTGGGCGCGGGCGGGGCCGAGGCGATCTACGACCTGATGGCCCTGGCCCCTTTGACGGAGACGGAGCTTGCCGGCATCAAAGAATCGGCGGCCAAGGTCCAGGGGACGGTGGATAGCCTGAAGGCCCTGGGCAAGCTGTAGCGCGCGGGCCGGAAAGGCCCGCTTGACTTCACGCCGCGGAACGGCTATCATAGAAAAGCAGGACCGATCCCGTCTTCAGCGGCGGGGGTAGGCCCTGCTTTTGGCTTAGGCGGCGGACGAAGCGGCTTTGACCTGTTCCCAGACGTCAGGCCGCCACTGCACCCACTCGATCGTCACGCCGTCGGGGGTGCGGGAGAACAAGTTCCAGCCTGTCGGTCCCGCTGTGATCGGGGAGATGATCTCCGCGCCGATCTCTTCCAATACCGCTTGTGTCTCTGCTAGGTCGTCCACTATCGCCGGCCCGACGGCACCGAGGAACGGCCTCATCGAGTCAGCCGGGCCGGTGAGGATGCAAAAGTCGCCGATGGTGAGGACCTCCATGTCCCGGAACTGGACGCGCAGTTCCGGCTCCCGACCGACGGCGGCTCTCAGCACGTTCAGTGTGCTTTCGAGGTCATCGGTGAAGATGCGGGAATATGTTTTCAGAATCATTTCGGCCTCCACTTCTAATCGTTCAACACTTATTGAACAATTAAGCGACTATACCACACAGGCAGTCGAGAGTGCAACAATGCTTGAACAAATAATGGTTAAACACTCGCATTCAGATGGAATAAAGAGCGTTCACGATAAACCTGATACCGGAGACCTGGACCTATCCCTGATCCTGGATGCGCTCAGTGACCCGACGCGGCGGCGGATCGTTCTGCGCTTGTCAGGGGACGATTTTTGCTGCTCTTCTTTCGCGGGGCTTGGGCCGAAGACACGGCTGACGTACCACTTCGCCCGGCTCCGTGATGCCGGCCTCATTCTGTCAACGAAGAGCGGCAGGCGTCGCATCCTCTCGCTGCGGCTGCGCGAGGTGGAGGATGCCTTTCCCGGCCTGCTGCCGACGGTCCTGCGCTGCGCCCGGCTGGAGAGCAGGCCATGACCGCTTTTGCCTCCCGTCACCCCCACATCCTGGACCGCCAAAATACGCTGCTGGTCGTTGTGGATATGCAGGAGCCGTTCCTGCGCGGCATCCACGAGCCGGGCCGGCTGACCGAGAACGTCCGCCTGTTGACGTCGGCGGCGGCCATCCTCCAGGTGCCGGTCCTGTCCACCACGCAGTACGCCGCGCGCATGGGCGGGCTGGTGACCGAGATCGCCGAGACGCTGGCCCCCGAAACCGTGCCGCTGGATAAGATGTGCTTCTCGTGCGTCGGTGCCGAGGGGTTCTTGGACGGCGTGGCGTCTTTCGGCAGGTCTCAAATCCTGCTGTGCGGCGTCGAGACGCACATCTGTGTCGCGCAGACCGCCCTGGACCTGACCCATCACGCCTATCAGGTCCACGTCGCCGCCGACGCCGTCTCGTCGCGGACGGGGGAAAAGCACAAGCTGGGCATGGAGCGGATGCGCGACAGCGCCGTCCTGCCCTGCGCCGCCGAGCCGGGACATCCGAGTTCAAGTCCGTCCTCCGCCTCGTCACGTGAGCCGCTCGCTTTTACCCTGATTTTTACCGTGAGGCGCTATCCAGTTCCCCGCCCCACACGCCGATAATCACCCTAGACAAGGCGTTACACTATGGGTGACGCGGAGCGTCATGGAGTGAGGACAGGCTGTGCCAAGCTTAATCGAGACGAAACTCAAGCAGGAGCGGCTGCTCCGCATCATCGAGGATGAACTGCAAGACCTGCCGCCCCTGCCGGCGGTGATCGTGCGGGTCATGCAGACGATCAGCGACCCGACCACGTCGGCCTCGGACCTGAACCGCCTGATCTCGGCGGATCAGGCTCTGGCCTCCAAGGTCCTGCGGCTGGTCAATTCCTCCTACTACGGCTTCCCCCGCAAGATCGCCACCATCACCAACGCCGTGGTTATTCTGGGCTTCAACACCGTCCGCAACCTGACCACGTCGCTGGGCGTCTTCAACGCCTTCGACGGCCAGGGGCAGAAGAGCGCCCTGGACCGGGACGCCTTCTGGGCGCACTCCATGGCGACGGCGGTGGCGGCGGGCGTGATCGCCCGGCGCAAGGGCATCGGGGCGAAGTCGGTGGAGGAGGTCTTCATCGGCGGCCTGATGCACGACATCGGCAAGCTCTTTTTAGACCAGTATTTCCCCGACCAGTACGCCATCGCGGTCAAGCTGGCTGTCGCCGCCCGGATCTCGATCTGGGAGGCCGAGAAGACGGCCCTGGGCGTCGGACACGCCCTGGTCGGCAAGCGCATCGCCGAGAAGTGGAACCTGCCGCACTCGCTGACAGCGATGATCACCCTGCACCACCAGCCGGTCTTCGCCAAAGAATATTTCGAGATCACGGCGACGATCCAGGCCGCCGACCACGTCGCGCGCAAGCTGGGGCTGGGGAGCGGGGGCGATCCGCAGGTGCCGCCGCTGGCTCCCGAGGTGGAGCAGTGGCTGGCGTTCACGCCCGCAATCTGGGAGGCCGTCGAGACCGACACCTGCCGGAAGTGGGATGAATCGAAGGACTTCCTGCAAGTGCTGTGACGGCGGCCAGAAGCCAAAAAAGAGGGCGGGGAAATCCCGCCCTCTTTTCTTTCCTCTTTTTTTTGCTTCCGCCCGGCGATTTACACTTCCCCCCAGCCCCGCTTCGCCGCCGCGCCCGCCGCGAAGAACGCCTCGATGCGGGCTGCGTCCCCGCCTGCGACCGCCTCCTCCAGTATCTCCAGCTCGCCCCGGAACCCGCGCAGGGCGTGGAGCAGGGCGTCCCGATTTGTCAGACAGACGTCCCGCCATATCTCGGGTGGGCTGGTCGCGACCCGCGTGGCGTCGGCGAAACTGCCCGCCGTGAGCTGGGCCGTCTCGGGGTGGATGCCGCGGGCGGCGACCGCCCGGCGCATCAGGGCCGAAGCCAGGACGTGCGGCAGGTGGCTGGTCACGGCCAGCATCGCGTCGTGCGCGCTGGGCGTCAGCGTCAGCGTTGACGCGCCGACCGACCGGGCCAGCGTCTCGATGGCGCGCGTCGCCTCCGGGTCCGCGCCGTCGGTGGGCGTGATCGCCCAGGTCGCCTCCTCGAACAGCGTGGCCGTCGCCGCTTCGACACCGGCCTGCTCCGAGCCGGCCATCGGGTGTCCGCCCACGAAGCGCGGCGCACCGCCGGCCCGCGCGACGATCATCCCCTTGGTGCTGCCCACGTCCGTCACGACCGCGCCAGGCCGCGCCGCGGCCAGCACGGCGGGCAGGCTTTCCAGGATGTGGCCCACGGTCGTACACAGCACGACGACGTCCGCCCCCTCCACGCCCGCCGCCAGGTCGGTCTCGATCTCGTCCACAGCGCCGAGCGCACGGGCCAGATCCAGCCGCTCGCGGCTGCGCCCGATGCCGATGACCCGCCGCGCCAATCGCCGGCGCTTGAGCGCCATGCCCAATGAGCCGCCGATCAGCCCGATGCCGACGATTGCCACCGTCCCAAAAGGTAGCGGAGAAAGAATATCTCGAAAGTGGGCGTTATCCGTCATGGCATCTCGACTCCGAACTCGACCAGCGCGTACACGTCCGCCAGGGCCAGCGTCACGCCGACCGAAGGCAGCGCGATGCTGCCCTCCCGCCTCCGCACTTTCCGCAGCTCCCAGCGCCCAAACGACGCGCGCTCGATCTCGAAATACTCGGCCTCGGTGTGACGCTTCTCTCCGACGTACTGTTGCGCCAGCACCATGCTACTCGTCCTCGGCCTTCTCCGCTTCTTCCCCATGCTCCACGATGTCGCCGTCTTGGAAGAGGATTTTCTGCATCGCCACCCGCCACTTGGGCTTCTGGCGCAGCAGAAACTCCAGGTCCATGCCGAAGTGCTTGAACTCTTCCTGCTGCGCGTTCTGCATGATTGCCCGCGCGTCGCCGTTCTTTTCGACGGAAATGCGCTGCTCGTACCAGTTGATCGCCTCGGCTTCTTCCGTGAGCGAAGCGATCATCCGCGCGAACGTCCGCGTCTCCTGCGACAGTTCATCCGCCGGCTCGTGATATTGGTCAAAGGCCATAATAGTTCTTCCTCTGCTTCCGGGCTATGGTTGGCTCAATCTCCGCTGGCTTCTATGTCTCGTGCTTCCGCCCGCGTGAGGGGGCGCGAGGAACCATGACGGACATGAAGAATACGGACGTGGGCGGCGTCTTCTTGAGCCTCTATAACGGTGAACAAAATGCGATAAGCGACGGAACCTGTGCGCCTTCGGTAGATAAGCTGTCGGACCTCTTGCCGAAAGCGGGCATTCTCCGGGGCAAATTGACGATGCGGCATCGTGGAAAGCGGAGCGACGGCCTCAAAAAGACCGGCCTTCCATTCGTCGGCTAGCTCCTCGCTGGACAACTCCGCAAATCGGGCGTGAGCCGCGTCAATGTCGGCGGCAGCGCGCGGGGTAAAGCGCAAGCTGTAGGTGCGGGGCGTATCCTCCCTCATGCGGCCACTTTGTCTTTCTTCCCTTCACGCTTGCGCTGGCGCACTTCCCGTTCCAAGTCAAACTGCGCCCGGTACTCCTCCAAAGAAACATCATGTTTTGGATCGCCTGCCAGCGATTCTGAAACAGCCTCACAAGCCTCCTCAAAGTCGCCGTTCGCCTCTTCCAGAACTTCCGCCAGCAGGGCATCTGCCAGCGTACTCTCGTCCCGGCCCTCGCGGGTCGCCATTTCTCTTAATTTTGCTTCTGTTTCCGGTGCAAGTGTGATTGTCATTTTGGCTTCCTCTCCTTCACTGATAGCTACGGTTAATTCATCGCCATACAACTTCTTATTTGTCTGAGTCATCCCTTGGCGTCCTCATGGCTTTGTGCTTGTGGCCGATCAACTTCTTGCTAAGGAAACTTAGCAGGAAGGAGCCTCATTAAATGAGCCACAAGAAGAAGAAGCGTTCCCAGACTGAAAGTCTTGATGCTACCGGCTACATATCAGTTGCACTCGCCAATGCAGCACGGTGGTTTCTAGAAGTCATCTCATAAATGCCGAAGCGACTTTATAGCCGTCCCATAGGCCGCTGTTGTACGCTACGATTACTCTAAAACAGGCCGCACAAATTGGGCCTTACGAGGCGCTTTCGTAGGCTACTTCTATTTATGAGATACGTTCTAGAAGTCCTCGTGAGATGGCTACTAGACAACCTCCTACAATAAACTGAACCTCGCCTGTGTTGGGCATCCTCGTCAGAGGGTGCCCATTTTTCTGTCACATGACAGGCGGTCAAAAGGTAAGGTAACGAGATACTCAAACCTGCAATGTTT
>JAABUO010009230.1_pt1 | contig 11050 bp, 19 predicted proteins | sample 5559291 | NCBI WGS metagenome assembly JAABUO01 (sample SAMN10711878, study PRJNA513372) | rock metagenome | isolation source: Antarctica rocks | place: Antarctica: Victoria Land, Finger Mt sud | reverse complement strand
AACAAAACTCCCACCAGCTTGGTTTTGTCGCACACCACATACACCTGTGCTTTCAAGCCAGGATGTCTGATGAGTCACAACTGGCTCCACACCCCAGACTGTAAGTTATAAAATGAAAAAAAAAATGACATCAGATGTGACCCTTGACGTAAACCGGGGCAGCGAGTTGACCCTTGCAAGCTTGACCCGTAACCGAGTGCAGTTGCGCAACCGATAACCTGCATAAAACGGGGAAGTTCGTTGGACGCCTCATCTACGCTCGTGCAAGCGGAGGGGACCCACGTGCGAGCGAGGCTTGACTCACCGGTGCAAGGGTCTCGCGAACCTTGACTCACCTGTGTACCCGGACGCCCAATGTCCGCAAAGGCTCGGCCAGTACTTTGTGAGCCCCCTGTACTTAGCGACCAGAACCCCTCTGTTGATATAGCGCCGGCTGCTCTGTGGTCCGTTACTTCGCGCGGTCCAGCGCTGTCCCGTAATTGGGACCTAGTGCATTGCTCTTGTACGTGCACCTTTATCCAGCAATGTTCCTCACTCGTAGTACTGCATGGACTTGCTGGTGTTGAGCTTGCTGTAGTGCCGAACTTGAAGAACAAACTTTCAGTGCATAGGCTGCACAGTGCAAAGCCTGACTGACTGCATGACGGCAAGAGTGAGACTTGAAGTCAGGTGCTCACATGCACACTTGCCAGCAAGAGCATGGAACAATGGCATGTTTCAACAGTCAGCAAGGCCATCAAGGCTATCAAGGCTGCGTTGAAGTAACGAATGTGTCATGGGTAGCTTCCATACAAGTGAGAAGGGGTCTAGTGTACACTACCAGTATACTCTATCAACATACACAGCATGAACAATTGCATGGCGGATTTGAAACACAGCGCTCAGTCCCCTGTACTGCAGATGCAGCACGACCTTCTCAGGATGGTCAACAATCATCTCAACAAATCCCAGCTGCGAAGTCTCCCGCATGCCAGTGAGCTGCAACGCATCAGCTAGGACTTTGCTGCCTGCCAGCTTCACAACAGTGAGCCATACTGCCCCTCCATGACAGCAGAGACACTCAACGTCTTACCGTGCTGTGTCGCTGTAGCTCCACAGCCAGCTTCAGACATCATTCAGGTCATTAGGAACCATACAACATGTCCTTGCAAAGTCTGTCTGCAGCACAAGCCCTACCACAGGTGTGCTTTGTTGTGAGCTGCCTGACATGGCGGCGATGCTGGCAAAGGTTGCTGAAGAGGCTATGCCCGGGCTCAATGCCTGGGAACACGATGCGGGCCTGCACAAAGTCTCCCCCCCCAGCAGTTTCCAGTTGACACAACAGAGCTGCATTTGCTTCCAGTTCAGCGAGAACACTAGTGCATACAGTGTCAGCAGTGCTGTGCAGCAACACCTGGCCTGGCAGATGCTCATTCACCAGCTGCATTGTCAACAGTGGTTCGGCCGCTGCTGTGCAGAGGATCATCCATGGCAAGCCTTGCTATTACCTGCATATGCGTGGTACGAATCCCCGGGAGCGGATGAGGCGTCCCAGTCATGTTTCGGAGAAAGGGTGAGCGTCATGTCAGTAACCCTGCTTCCTGGGTCTTTTTATGTTACGAATTGCGAGCGTTTTGCAATATGACTAAGAGGTTTTTGTTTACGTGACTTAGTGACTATTGAAAAAGGGCCTAAACACTTGGGCAGATCTTAAGATATATGACGTCATAGCAGCGCTGTCGCAGTCAAGAGGCAGGGCATCGATGACCGCGTCAGACCTGTGCTGCAGACATCGTGCTTGCGCAGTTGTTACAGTATGGCGCCGGCCACAAAGCACCTGCTGCTGCTGCTTGGCACTGTACTGCTTGCTCAGCAGGCTGTTGCTCAGTTCGATTACAACACAACGTTGCTAGGAACCGTGTCAACCTTCATCAACGTGAGCACTATCCCAGGTGAGTGGATCCAGACAGCCAGCATTGTTCTGGTAGTTCGCCGGGCTAATATGACGCGTACATAGCGCGCTTATAAGCTTCAAATGTGTTCAATAACACATGCATGCCATATCAGCGTCTACCTGCTCTGTAGCGCCTGTGATTTGTTTTGAGCTCTTCTTGCGTGATGTGATATTCGACCACACTCGCGCGCAAAGCGCAATTGCAAGTGCTGCTGTGGAAAGAAAGTCTCGTTGCTTACCATCGCGATCGGCCGCTGTGCAAATTTCGCAAGAACATGTTCTGTACAGCAATACACAACAGTTGACGGGCCGCCGCATGCATGCTCCTGATGGTTCGGCTTGATCTGCAGCTTATGCGGGAGGCAACAACTTCCTGTATGACAACTACAACGCGGAAATGATCACCAAGAAGTCCGCTCAGATGTATTGCCAAACCGGAGCGCCATCATTTCCCGTCGTCGAAGCGACCATCCAAAGTGCACACAATGTAAGTCCTGTTACGCTCGTCTCAGAATATTTTGCATTTGTTTGAGCTGCTATATGACTTGATCGTGTTCGCGCGCACTCGAGCGATGTGTTTTGTACCTGGCTGAAAGTTCAGTTTAGCTTCAGCTGGTCTCAGGCGTTTTCTTTTATCTGGACATACACGTTCACCTTTGATAGTTTTCTGCAGGCAATGACGAATGGCAGTTTGACCTGTTCACAGCTTGTGAGCAGTTACATCCAGGTAAGTGCAGAACTATGCAGTGATGGCATTTATAAATGCCATCACATATAATGTAATTACATGAGATATGAATGTCCGATTGAGCTTCAGTTGATCTGTGGGTGCTGGCAGGTCCTTTGCCCTAGCTTTTAAGAAAGCAAATTGACTTGTGCGCACATGTGTGCAGAGGATCAGTGCATATGACAGGCTCACAAATGCTGTGCGAGAGGTTGTGCCTGATGTCATGAACACAGCTGCAAGCATGGACGTGATGCTTGCAGCTTATAACGCAAACGGCACAGCATTGCCTCTGCTGTTCTGTGTGCCCATACTCATCAAGGACAACTTTGATGCCACAGATGGTAAGCTCCATTGACACTTGCACGCATGTGACATGCTGTTGAACACAAAAACATCACATGCCCTGTATGCTGTGGCATGCATGCATGACTGCGACACAGGTAATAGTAATGGCAGATGCTTCTGTTGTATTACATCAGGTAGCATGTCATGCTGCGCCATATTGCACTTGGACGATGCGAAAACTAAGGTATGCCAGGACTGGTCAGGAGAAAGTAGCGCGTTTTGCATGCAGTTGCTCGTCTGCTCAGATCTGAAGACAAGGTCATGCTATAAGACAATGTCAGCCTCACGAAGTTGTTGCTCATACTGATCGCTGCAAGTGTGACAACTGTAAGCACTGCTGCCTCAGGCCATCATGTGCTTCAGGTCATTTGGCAACTGCTAATGGAGCCGTTGCACTGCTGGACAACTTCCCCAGCATGGACGCCACAGAGGTGGCCCAGGCCAAAGCTTACGGCGCCATCATTCTGGCTCACGGCAACATGGCTGAGTGGGCCTTCACCAATGCCATCTCCATTGGCTCAGGTCGCTGCCAAATACCCTTGTTTTGCAATACTGAACCCCCCCCCCCTCCCCTTATCCCTGCCCTCTTCCCTTCCCCACCTCCTCTTGCACTCCGCCAAAGCCGTTTAACCCAGGGCTATTACTATTTTGAGTGCATCTGATGATACATAGCATATGCTGAAGTGGCCGTGAGCTTCTGCACAAGTGTTGCAGGATAGCTGTGTCACGCGTTGCTTTTGCAAACTGCATGGCACTACAAGCCATGTGACTATTGTCTCAAATTCAAGCTGCTCACTCTCTAATTCTCTCTGCTACAGCGTATGGAGTGGTGAGGAACCCGTACTCGCTGGACCGGTCCACAGCTGGCTCCAGCGGTGGCCCAGCGGCGGGAGCCTCAGCCAACTACGCCATGATCAGCATGGGCACTGACACGGGTAACTCCATCAGGGGCCCATCGGGCCACCAGGGCCTTGTCGGCCTGCGCTCTTCCATTGGCCAGACCAGCAGGTCTGCTGCCAACATACCTTTCATATACAGGACCTCGTGCTGTTGGCTTGTAAGTAAATACAAGTGCATGCAAGACCTCTGGAAAGTTGGTTGCGTGTGTGCAGATGTCCTAGAACCCACTGAGCGTCTATATCTTTGCATCAAGATACGTTGACTTTGCTTGTTCAGACTACACTGGCTCAATGTAGGGCTGGCATCATTCCATTGGTGCTCAACCGTGACATTGGTGGTCCCATTGGGCGTACAGTTACAGACGTGGCCAAGCTCTTTACAGCACTGACAGACTTCGGCATGTTCCCCCAAGGGTACGACCCCAGGGACCCTGTGACAGCCTTCCGACTCAACTACACCCACCCCTCCAACTACACCCAATTTCTCAATGCCAATGGCCTTCAGGTGTGTTGCTGCTCAGCCTGACTGCTGTACAAGCGTACATCAGTTGCCCTTGCAATTCACTGGGATACGCCTGCTAGTTCTAACTGGCCATGAGATTGCATCAAGCATACTGTCTGCTTGGTATTCAGTTGTCACTTAGACAGTCAAATGCAAATTTGGACACATCTCTTGAGACTAGCACAATGTGTTTCAACAAGCTCAACACATGTGAGTCTCAACTTTGGTCAGCACTTTTGTAGAGATCATCTTCACTGAGCATGTATGCCTGCCTGAGCTTATTAGCCCCTGATAAAGACAGAACAGGACCCTTTTGCTGCTGACAGATTGTTGTCCAGCAGCTTTCAGTGTGCTTGCTTTGCACACACACCACAGTGAGACTGTGTGGTGCAGGGCAAGAGGATTGGGGTCATCTCCAGCATTGCTAACAACCCAAACAATGACCCAGAGATTAATGCCAAATTTGCGCAAGCTATTGCTGACCTGCAAGCTGGAGGTAACATTTGCTCACAAAAGTCATTTTGTACCTGTTGCTGCACGTGAAAACAATGAAATCTGTGCCAGTGTCATATGGTGAAGCCTCAACGCAGAAACTTTACAGTGCTTTTCCTCAATTCCAGATTGCAACATCACTAATGAGGAACAAAGGTAGTAATCACGCCACTGATCAACAATTGAGTGTCCAAGCGTGGAGTCCAATCTTGGTTTTGTCTGCTCCTACTGATTAGCTTGGAGCACTGGTGACATCAGATGCGCATCAGTACCATATTGTGCATGGCACGCAACTGTCCAATTGTGTCAATGCAGGCGCCACAGTTGTGCAGAACTTCACAATCATGGGCAATTCCCTGGGAGATGCGCCCTGGTCTGGCTACATTCCCATCACTGACACCTATGACAATGGCACTGTCTACAATACTAGTGCCTATGGCTACAACAATGGTTCCTGGTATGTAGCAACCATCATTCTTGCTTACACATACTATGTTTGTGCTTGAAGGGCTGTGGTGTCTCTGCTACAGTATGTGCTCTGTATTGGTTCTGCCTGTTTCAGTATCATTTGCCTGCAGCTGTTTGAGGAAGACCTGTTTGAGTTAGATCTGTGTAAGTAAGATCTGTTTGAGTAAGATCTGCCTCATACAACAGGTGGTACAACATGTTTCTGTAGCAGGGTGCCAGCAGGTTTGTGATTTCAAAAACATCATGGCAGTGTCAACATCACAACAGTGCTATGTATGTCTCTTGATGCCTGCCAGCAAGCACTGAGTAGGTCTTGTGCAGTCTTGAAAATCCTGGGTGGTATGCTCTCAAGCAATGTTGGATGTTGTGCAGGTACACAGGGTATGGGGCAGCCGGCAAATGGGAACCTATCAGCCAGGACTCCTGCCCCAACTTCAGGGAGGATCTGGAGACCTACCTGTCCACTGCCGGCTCCAACTCCAAGAGCCTTTTGGTAGACATTTAAGGGCCCGTTGCATGACCCCCTTTAAGAGCCACTGCCACCCACCCCCGTCCCCCTTTTTAAGGGTGCACTGCATGCCCCCCTTCCAGCAGCTGGCTCCCATGGCTTTGATGCAGCCCATGGCCTGCCTATTGCATGTGCCTTTTGGAGGCATAACACTAAATGTGCTTTCCTGAATGTCCTGCATCCATTGGTATTGCTTCTCATTGGCCTGCTGCATTGTGTCAGTGTCGTATTCAAGTATCAACCTTTGCTTCCTGTAATGCATTTGAACCCATAGAGCTGCATCATCCAGGTCTTTCAGACACTGCATCAATGTGCACCCCTTGCCTTCCCACCTATGTTTGTCTCTGACGTGATGTAGTTTGAATGATGCAGCAAATCTATGAGGAGGGTCTGTACCACCCCAGTGTGACCACCAGCATCACTGGCCCTCTCTTTGAGAGCAACTTCAGCACTGCAAACGTGCTGCAGCAGAACTCCAGTATCGAAGCTGGTTTTGTGTGCACGTGTGGACAATTTTACGACAACCCCTGCCGTGCAGAGATACGCAATGTAAGTCCTCCTTTCATCAAGTCTCAAGCTGCGTCTGTGTGCCGGTCAAAGGGCTTCAAATTGACACACTCGAGTTGACTTAATGGGGTTGCAAGGTGGCCTGACTAGCCATAGGCAGTTGAATCACACAAATGAAGCTTGAGTTCCAGGCATATGCATATGACTACTAATGCGTTTCATGGCATGTACACATGGTGATGTACACAGAGGTCCTGCAGCAGCTGTGGATGGTGCACATCATTTTTGTGAAGCTGCCAAGCAACTTTTGCTGCAAAATGTGCAGAGGCTGATTCAGAGCATGGATGCCATGAGCATAGACGCCTTCATCTACCCTGGCTGGGGTAACCCCCCTCGCCTCATTGGGGACCTGGACCAGGCTGGCAACACTGACCTTGGTACACAGCTTCTTGACTGCTTATTGCTGTCTGCATACTTGTTGCTGCAAAACTGTCTGAGGAGAAAGTCATGGTTGATCAAATTTGCCAAACCCTACACACCAATTGGGTCTCATATGACACAAGGAACATGGCCATGTGGGCTGTGCCTGAGGGACACAGGGCCTGGGGGACCAGATTTCCCACACATCTCAACAGGAAGCAAAAGGCTTACCTGCATCTGACCATTTAGCTAAACCAGCAGCCATTCCACATAGGAAGCCCTCCTTGCAGCAGTCATTGGATGTGTCAAACTGACCTGATAGCAGCCAACCCAAACTCTCTGGTAGCTTGGCCTGTGTGTCTGACGGTGACCAAGTCAGCAGATATTTTCAGTAGTATCGGACTGACAGCATAACATTTGGCCTGCAGGTGACTACTCTCAAGGTCTGCTTCCTGCCACAGGCGCCCCAGGCATTGTTGTGCCCATGGTAAGCTACCTGGTTCAAAGCAATGCTGCAGTACCTCTCTGATCAGCAGTAGCTGCTTGTTCAGCTTACATGTATTAAGCTTGTAGGCCAGAGTCTTATATGTCATCTACCAGCTTCCGGTGTCATGCTGTGCTGCTTGACAGTGCTTGTCATGTTGCTGCTTTTGCATGGGCTTAGCAGTCATCACCCAAGCTGCCCTGGCCAACTCTCAAGCTGCCTTGCCCTGCCTCGGCTGTTCCTAGCAAGCCTATCTTGTACTTTGAGCAGATGCATGCACCCTTGCTGAGGCTGTCTTGTCACAGTGAGTGGATGACTCGAGACAGCCATTGCGTGCATCATGTTACATGGGCTCAGTTGCAAGTGCTTGCTGCTGATTAGCGCACCCTATTTTGACGTGCTAGTACCTTGTATATATATGCTTCAGGGTCTTCACACCACTTTGGGAACTCCAACCACCCTGCAGATCGGAGCTCGCCCCTTCAATGAGTCCACACTTATTCAGATTGCATACGCATACGAGCAGATGACGATGCACCGTGAGCCACCTCAGCTCTTCCCAGAGTGTGTCAACCCTGTGGTGGCCACCACCACCAACACTGCTGCTACAGGCACTGCCACCGCTGGATGAACTTTCTGACACCCTCGCTGATCATGCTCCCACTGAGGCGGGAGCATCACTGGTCGGAGCCTCAGATCATCATGCAAAACTGGGTTTAGTTGCGCAAATCCTGATTTGTTGCACAGGAAAAGATGAAATGCAAGTACAACTGCCTCTGCTATCTGGAGAGGAAAATTGACACAGACATCAAATGTACTGTTGTGCTTGATCATTCAAGCTAAGGAGAGAAGGGCCATAATTCATTGCAGGGTATCCTGACTCCTGTACTGCCCATGTACTTGTAAATCTGATACAAGCAAGTCATGTATTTTGGTTGCAGCATTGCTTGTATAGAACAAGTGTATGCAGAGTGTTTTATGTATGTTTGGCTGCCATTGCCAGATTGACATATGTGCTCAAAGCAATGTCATCATGCTGATACCATTTCTTTGGCACTCCTGTTCCATTTTGTTAAGCTTGATAGTCAGTGCTGAGTGAAATCCCTGGTAGTCTCGGTACTACCTGATTGTGTACAACACTGATGTAGAACACAGACTTTTTGTAAGCAGCCTCTGAACATACCTGTTGTGAAGGCCTGGTGTATGTGGCTCAGTGAACTGCAAAGCATGTGCAAAGCTTGAAGCAAGCTACGCAATGCTGGCAATAAGCCATTCTGTGATATACCTGGTTGCAACCTTTATAATGTGACATTGCATAAGCTTTGCCAGGTATGATATTGGTTGAGACTTGTGTCATGGCTTCGCTTGTGCCAGTCTCAAGGTTAATTGTGAGGTCAAGCCCAGCATGGGTCTGCAGGCTGCCTGCCAGCCATTAGCTCATGCATACAAGGTCATGCTGTGATGATGATGCATAGAGTGGGGTTAGCAATAGTCATTCTTCAGGCCGGTTCTTCTGACGCCAGTGCTTGCTTGAGTCATACAATGACTGCATGATCATGTATGGCAGCATGGATTGAATCGTGAGGTGCCTGCCTGACAGTGCAGAATAGGTGTATTGATAATGGTTCCATCTTTGCCAATGGGCTGCCTTGCACAAGTCACAAATTGTGTGTAAGACCGCATGTCTTGTTGACATTGTCTTTGCAGTCAGTTGATTGGCACCTGAAGGCTTTTGGCACAAACATTGATGGCAATTTCGGTTGGGAAATTTACCCACCCCATGCACCTACGCAAATTCGTCAAATTACACTTGTCCGTGTTGTCTGTGTGTGCGCGCATGCATGCCCCTGCTAGTCAGTTTACCCTGTTGCACCGAGCTCTAAAGTGATTTCGAAGCGTTCGACCCTGCGCAGCAGATGCTACATAGCCAGCACTTAGTTTCACTGAATTTGTAAGCGAGTCGCGTGGGTCTGGACGTTTGTGCATGCACGAGCTGCTACTGTGCTTACGCAAGGGCTGTTATCTCGGCGCTGTAGCTGCATCATTTGCTAAACCCGCATTGCAGCTCTCACGGAGTATTCAGCAGCTGTAGTTGGTTGACTGCTTATGGCAGCGGTGGGCTGATCGGTGTTGAACGGACGTTGTATCTGCCAACTGTTTGTTTGTGGGCGGGTCAGTTCCGTCATCTTGCTAGACACCGTGGCCGTTCATGGCAAGCGCTTGCCGTACAGTTGAGCAGAGATCACAGGTCCCTCAGCATGCAGATAGGACCTCCAGTGAAACACTGATCAGAGATTGACAGGATTAGCCTGCTGCAAACATTACTGCCTGTTTCAAACAACTAAGGATGTGACTCAGCGGAACAGCTGATACACATACAGAATGTCTGACAAAAGTGCAGCCAGCAGCACAAGCAGCATTCCTGATGAGGAGGAGCCACGATTGAAGTATCAGCGACTGGAAGCAGACACTGGGGATTTGTTGCTTGAAACAGAAGCAGCATGCCTCTGTGTGTCTGATAAGATGCTTGCACTGGGCACACGGGATGGCACCGTGCATCTGCTTGATTACGATGGCAACGAGGTACTCCACTGCATACTTTAGGTGCATTGTACTGCAGGGTTTCTTGCTGCTGCATTTCTCCTGCTCTGTTTGTTGACACAAGAACCTGTCTATCTCATGTGCGTTCTATGTCCACAGGTGAAACGTTTTCAAGCACATAAAGGCCCGGTCAATGACCTCTGCTTTGACGAGACAGCAGAGTTTGTGGGCAGCTGCTCTGATGACGGAGGTGCCATGGTAAATTGCTTACACCATGCTGCTTTACACATTTTGCTTTGGCTGATCACCGTTTCCTGTACAACACTGCTAGTCCATGCTGGTGAACAGGTTCACAGCTTGTACACAGATGAGGTATCCAAGTTCAAGTACAGCAGACCGGTCAAGGTATGCCATATGCTCATGAGCAGATGAGCTTGTCAATATTGAGATCAAAATCTGCCTGTTTTCTTGCTTTTGCTCAAAATGTGTCTCCAAAGAAGGTGTTCTTAAAACGTAGATGAGCACAAGCTGGGGCCCAATGTATAGATCTTTAGGCAAACCCACATGCACTCACATGTTGTGAGCAACGCTGCCTCCTTTGCAGAGTATGGCTCTTGATCCCCGATATGGCAGCCGCAAGACACGCGAGTTCATGACTGGTGGGCTGGCTGGTCAAGTTGTCCTCAACTCCAGAGTGAGCCTTCACCAGACATCAGCACTACATGTATAACCCATTCATTGCATCCTCAAGCCTGCTGTGCTGCAGCTCTTGGCAGTGACTCATCAGAGACTTCACCAAACCAGCAGATGTTGGTTCCCTATCACCCGTCATGCCACAATGCATTGTTTGCATTCCCTCACAGATGTGGAGTTTGCGATGAAATCATGCAAACTCATGTTGCAAAGAGTCCCATTCCACAGCTCAGAGGCAAAATTTGTCAGGACACCTGACAGCAAGTCGGTCAGGGCTTTTATAGGTGTCTGAGCTGTACACTACTCAAGCCATGCATGTCTACAACTACAAGACAAAGCCTGAGCTTGTGTTGTGCTGCTCAATAGGGCTGGCTTGGGGCAAAGGATAACATCATTCACACTGGAGAGGGTCCTGTGCCCATCATCAGGTGGGCAGGCACCCTTGTGGCATGGGCCAACAAAGTCTGCGTCAGGGTACAGGCCCCTATCCCCATCTGTCTGTATGACAGTGATCATTTGTGCTGCACCAGC
>JAABUO010009229.1_pt1 | contig 11051 bp, 12 predicted proteins | sample 5559291 | NCBI WGS metagenome assembly JAABUO01 (sample SAMN10711878, study PRJNA513372) | rock metagenome | isolation source: Antarctica rocks | place: Antarctica: Victoria Land, Finger Mt sud | reverse complement strand
ACTCACTCACTCACTCACAAAGATGCACATAAATGCAGGCACACTGCCAGATTCTTGGGGTATCCCAGGGGCTTACCCTGAATTGAACACAATAACTGTGTTTGGAATGCCCCTGACTGGCACACTGCCAGCATCCTGGGGCGGCAATGGCTCATTGCCTCCGCTCCTGAGTCTGGGACTTGGAATCGACAATGCAAGTACAGCTGCTGGCTGCATTTCGGGGCCTCTTCCTACAGCCTGGGGCAGGCCCTCAGCTTTTCAGCAGTTACAGATCTTCACCTTGAGAGCTTGCATCAAAGGTGTGTGTTTCAATGACATGATGTCAGCATGGTATGCATTGATGTGGTGCAGCTGCATGCCTCAACATGCAGATGCACTTTGATGTCAAGTAAGCATTCACTACATTCCCAACTGCCAATGGTTCTCATGCAAAGCTCCTGCGTGACCATAGGCAGACATGCAAGTTTAGGGTTTAGGCATGCATATCTACGAGGTGATGATCAGCAAGCTGTGGCTGAATGGCATTATGTTGTGTGACAGGGACTTTGCCACTGTCATGGAATCAAGCAGATGCATTCCCATCCATGCAGTTCTTTGAGGTGGAGGATTATCAGCTGACAGGCACTTTACCTGCCAACTGGTCACCATCTCTGCAGTTCTTGGATGTGGCCGGAAATGACTTCAATGGCACACTACCAGCGGTACTGGGATCACTGACGCAGCTTCAGCAGCTTACACTGAGCGCTAACCTATTCACCGGGCAGCTACCAGCAGCATGGGGTGCGCCTGGAGCGTTCCCTGAGCTGTTTGCTCTGGAGTGTTATGATAAAAACATTCATGGCACTTTGCCTGATGCCTGGGGCAGCATACAAGCTTTTCAGCAACTCCAAATTCTGTACCTTTATAGCAACAACATTGCTGGTACGCTGCCAGACACCTGGGCGCAGAGGGGGTCGTTTCCCTCCCTGTTGGGGCTGGCAATCAGGAATACACTTCTCACAGGCACTATACCAGTAAGCTGGTCATCAGCGGATGCGTTTCCACAGCTACAAATCCTGGACCTCGCCAACACACAGCTCCATGGTACTTTGCCAAGCTTCTCAAACTCAGGCTTGAGTGTCATCACCATGGAGAATTGCTCATTTGACTCAGATCTGAGTCCACTCTGGGTCAGCTCAGCCCCATTGCAGCTGATCTCCCTAACAAACAACTCTCTTTCCGGTAGCTTGCCTGACGTTGCAAGTGCAATGAGTCAGCTTCGATTCCTAAACTTGGCCAACAATCGCTTGGAAGGGACTGTCCCTTTGTCATGGCTTCAGGCAGGCAGTCTGCTGTCTCACATTTCGGTTCTAAATGTGGGCCAGGTATGGGACGCATCGCTGGCACAAACAAACTGGCGGCAAGAGTTGTGCTTCAAGAAGTATCTGTATGATGCTGATGTCACAGGACAACAACTGGCCCTTCTTCCGGCGCTGGTGCAACATCTTTCAAGAATCGCAGACTATACCAATATTGCTGGAGTGTACAATGAAGGTCTGAACAGTTGGTTGCAGTCCAGCGACTATCTCGATGCTGAGTTTGAGGACCTCCTGCAGGACGTCAACAGTCAGTTGGCTTCTGTACCAGACGTATGCGCTAATCACAACTCAAGGAAGGTGCTTCTCGTTGTCTGGATAGTGTTTGGTGGGTGCTGCATACTGGCTCTAGTGGCATATTTTTGTGCGCGTCTTATTACCAGGAAGCCTACATTGGTGCACTTTGCTGTCTGGCCATGTCTCTCATCTGCTTGGACTCTTGTATGTGGCTTATATGACACTTTTTCTGGACTTGGTGGACTTGCATTTTACTATTATGACTTGGTGACTAGCATTATAGTCTTGACTCAAGTGTGGGGCACCTGGCCTGGGGACATTTTGACAGCTATATTCCTCTTTCATTTTGCCATCACTGGCGCCATTGTTGCAAATCATGGTTTGTATAGGGTGCTTAAGCAGAAATATGTTGTTTCTGATACTGGGGTCCGCTTGAACATTGCTGTGCTGGTTGTGTCCCTATTTGTTGGTCCCTTGTGCATCCCTGCAGTTCTTGTACTAGATACATGCGCTTTTGTCCGGGATGCACTCATGTGTGTCAAACGCTTTACTCAACTGTTTGGGGTTCAGTGGGTGCGTCCAGGGTACTTGGTGGCTTTTAGGATACACCGCAGTCTACATGCTTTTGACTATCTGGGATTCAGTTGGGTAGACCTGGAGAATTATGAGGACATGCACAATTTGATTGCTGCTTTTCTGCAGAGTATGCCCATAGTTATCTTGAACTCGATAGTGTTTTCGCTGGGGAATAAACCTAGCCATGGCATATTTCTGTCCAGTGGTTTGTTTGTGACAGCAATTGTGGCTTCATGTTTGGCAATGCTGAGATGTCTTGTGGTCATTCTTTTTCCGGCATTCAGAAACAAGGTGCACCCTGCTAGGCATGCTGCTAGTCTACTTGTTGGCAGGACTTTGGCTGGCAATGAGCCCCCATCACAATCACAGACCAGAAGTGACAGCATCAAAAGGTTGATTCAGTTGTACCATGTCTCAGGGTCAGCACCTCTAGGGGATCCTCAGCAGCAGCAGTAATGCAAGCTGACGGCATCATAGACATGTGCGACTTGCACATTGTAAGGCTCAATGCAATAAGGATCACTGTTCGATTGATTGAATTCGGTCTTAAGGCTGCTTCGGTGCATATACGATTGTGGTGTGCATGCAGGCGAAGTCTTGCACTCTCTAGGGATCCGTCCAGGTAGACCAAACATGCATGTAGGGGAATGGGCTGACTCACGCAAAGCGCGCAACATGCAAAATAATCAAGTCATGCTCATGTGAATGTAGAGCTGAGGAAGAGCAATGGTCTCAGACTGTTTCAGGCAGCTTCCTTCGCCTTCAGCCGATAAGAACGAGCACCCTTTCCGAGAACATCAGGAAGCGCATTCATTCACAGAAGGACTCTGCATGTTGCGTTTCAGAACTCGCCGTTTACAGACAGAGCTGGCAAACGGCGGACAAAGCTGCCACCTTCAAACCCCTACTAGGCAGTTCGGGAAAGTGTAGAGACCAGCGCCACCTCATTCGATGGAGCCTGAGGCAGCGTGAGGCTCGCAAGAGGGCGTGTCTACACGCCTCATAGCTGAGGTAAACTATCTATTGGTATCTCCTGTCTGTCCGCCTTTGGGAGGACCGCCTCCAGATCTGTACTTCCGTGTGCCACTGTTCAGAACAATGCAAATCTGGACCTGTAGACCAGTCTAGACCTCCTCTGCACCGCCAACTGCTAGCTGCACCACGACCAGAACCTGTAGTTTGCAAGCTTGTCTTGTTGCAAAGCTAGTATCAGGTAGTTGAGTTTGTTGGGCAACAGCTCTTGGTGCAAATCTTCCATGTGTTTGAAGGCAGAGTGACTGCTTTCTATCAGGTCTGTCGGCAAGAGCAGTGCTTTTGACAGAGCTGCACCACCTAATGTATGGAGCAGTCCCAAAGTTCTGAGTGCTGTGTATGCAGGGTTGAAGACTTCGTCATGACGGCATCTGCAAGGCGCTTGCCTGCTGCTCATATCCTGCTGTCTGTTTCCTTGTGTAGCATAGCTTGCTGCGCCTTTCCCAGCACCAGCAACAGCACTCAGAGGGCTGCTGCACCAACTGCAGTTACATCAGCACTGGCTCCAGCTCTCAGTCCTGCTTCTGGTCCCCTTGCATCAGATTGCGAGCACAACACCCTCAAGCTGCTGGGCTGGCAGCAAGCATACAGCCCTCAGGGATACACCATCAACACACAGCTGCCCTCCAACTGCTCCATAGCCACCTGGCAGGCCCTTGGCTGCCTGAAGACTCTGACAAACCTGACGCTGACAGGCAGTCTGCCAGATCTGCCAGATGCTTGGGGCGCCAATGACAGCTTTCCTGCCTTGCAAGCCATGAACTTTTCCTCAGCTAGTTTGGCTGGGACTTTGCCAAGCAGTTGGGGCCTAGACATGGCATTTCCTCAACTTCAGACGATGGATTTCAGCATGACGCAGCTGTCAGGCCAGCTGCCATCAACCTAGGGCCAAAAGAGCGCATTTGAGCAACTCCAAGTGCTGCATTTGAGCCAGGTCAACATTGCAGGTGACAATGTATGTCTAGCACGCATATGCTGCACCATCATAATCACGCTTGACAGCCACTGCAGTCAACTATCTGAACCAACACACTGGGATATTTCCGCACCATCAGCACATTGTCATGTCAGGCATTTTTCAAAAGCAGTTGCAAACCCCATAACAAATGCGTTCTTGCACAGGTGCGGTACCTGTTGCATGGGGAGAGGCTGGTAGCTTTCCTGCTCTTTCCTCCCTTCAACTGGGAGGGTCTCTCCTGAATGGGAGCCTGCCAGCCCAGTGGGGTTCCAATGGCACTCTCTCGGGCTTGGTAGACCTGGAACTAGCCAACAGCAATTTCTCTGGTACCCTTCCGCAGGAGTGGGGCGCCCCAGATGCTTTCAAAAACTTGTCAACACTCAGTCTTACAAACTGCAATATCTCAGGTGCTTACTGATCAAGTGCTTATTGACAAAATCAGCAGGTCATGCACAGCTGCTTGTCACTGTCGTCAGTGATTGATGATATTGAGCTTGTTCTACTCACGCATGCTAGTAGCGGCAATGTTGCAGTATAATGCTGCGATCAAATGTGGCACATGAACAGGTGTGGATCAGCCATTTTTGGATAGGCGCCTTGCACTGCATGCTTGCAGCTGAAAGAGAGGGGTGCATTGAGTCAATCTTTCCACATGTGACATGAGCAACAGCCGCATGCAACAAAGACAGTCATCCCCTTCTGCTTACATGCATGGTATATGTGCTACGCATGCATGAAACATGCATGATGCATCGTATGGCAAACAGGGTTTGTCTGGCAGGTACAAGCTCCGAGCTGCCGCCTTAGAAGGCTCCCGTTATGATCGCTGAAAACTCTAAACTTTTCTTTTCTTTTCTTTCTGGCAGGTACATTGCCAGCATCATGGTCTGAGCCTGGAGCCTTTGCAAGCCTCACAAGCCTCACTTTAGACCTGTCCAACTTGTCCGGCACCCTGCCACCCTCCTGGGGTGGTAATGCCTCCTTTCCTGTGTTGGACTCCTTATCACTGGGGCCTGAACTTTCGCCGGGTCTTAGCCCATTGGCTGGTTCTTTGCCAGCAGAGTGGAGCAGCCCTGCAGCATTCCCAATGCTGACCTCACTGAGCATCACCAACCTCAGTATCACAGGTGAGCCTCTGTATGCTGAAATGCAGGTGTGAAGTCTAGCTTTTATACAGGGTTTGATTAGTATGCTTGCCATGCGGATCCCCTTTTCTCTCCCCCTCCCCCTCCCCCCCCCTCCCTCAACCCCACCCGGCCATGGTCTTGCCCATGCCCTCCCATCATGACCTGTGTCCTTTGGGTAAGAATGAGCATGGCAGATGCAACAGAGCTGATCGGTCATCATAGGCTCCTCTGGTCTTCTGACATAACATGCTAGCTACTAGCTCCATCATTTTGTGGTGAACAATGCAACTGTAATGTGAAGGCACACAGACTTGCGTTTAGAGGCCCTGGCTATGCACAGACTGCCCCATCATGCAGCTATCTGTTTGTCAACATTGGCTCAATGCTGTAGCTGAGCTTGCTCCTGTGCTAGCTAATGTGTATGTGTGTTTCAGCACTATGTTGACATCTGCAGGCACGCTACCAGATAGTTGGGCCAGTGCCGCAGCCTTCCCCCTTCTGACAGACCTCACTCTGGCTGATCTGCCCTTCCAAGTAGGCATGCTGCCAGCTGCCTGGGCAAACAATGCATCCTTCCCACAGATCACCTCCTTGCAACTTGGCCTAAATGAGCTTGACAGCGTCTCTTTGTCAGGGTCCTTGCCGTCAGAATGGGGCAACCCAGGCGCCTACCAAAATCTGCAGTCGTTAACCCTTGGAGGGTCCTTCACAGGTATGCACAGCCTCACAACACACTCAGCGCATATGCATCACGCCATGATGGTGGTGCACAGATTGTAGAACATGCATGCAAACACTTTACAGTCAACGTCAACTCTTCATGGCTGGCATGAGGGCTCAGGAAACTGTGCATGCAGATGTGCTTGCATGACAGGACCAAGAACATTCTTGACAACTTCCCATGCGACTCTCGTTGATGACGATCCTTCTTCTTGTGCTGCTGCTACATGCAACTCATTCAATGTCAACCAGGCAGGCAACAAGAAACCTCGACATGGTTTGTGCACACTGACACGGCTGATCACCAAGCCATGTGATACATCCTTGCAGGACCAGTGCCATTGACATGGCACCAACCAGGTGCCTTCCCAGCCTTAACCAGCCTTGACCTAAGCATCTGTCAACTGACAGGCACCCTTCCTAGCAGCTGGCCGCCAATGCTGCAGACGCTGGATGTGTCTGACAACAACTTCACAGGCACGCTCCCTGCTGGCTTGGCATCACTGGAGCAGCTGCAACAACTTTACCTGAGCACAAACCTGTTCTCTGGTGAACTGCCAGCAGCATGGGGTGACCCTGGCGCTTTCAAGCAGCTGACAGACCTGGAGTTTTCCTCTAATGATGTCACAGGGGAACTGCCTGCTGCATGGGGCAGCCCACATGGCTTCCAGAAAATCCAGGTTTTGTATTGTCAGGATAGTGTCAACCTGGGAGGTACTCTGCCAGAGTCTTGGGCTTCCCCTGGTGCGTTCCCCAACGTACAAGAAATGGTCCTATACAATTCCTCAATTGGCGGCACCATACCTGCCAGCTGGGGCTTCCCTGATGCTTTTCCAAAACTGCAACGGTTGAATCTTGGCAGCTCCAGTCTGCAAGGGAGCATTCCTGCTTTCAACAACGCAGCTTTAGCTGGTCTGGATCTGGACGACTGCAAGCTCAATGGTAGCTTGGGCATGTTTTGGAGCAGCTCAGCACCTCTGCAAGCAGTGTCACTGTCAGGCAACCACATTTCTGGCAGCCTACCAGATGTGCCGAGTGCTCTGAGTGAACTCACGTTGTTGGACTTGGGTGACAACCAAATGACAGGAACAGTGCCGCTATCTTGGCTCCAACAGGGGGACCTTTTGTCGCATGTTTCTGTTCTGGATGTGGGTGATGTTTGGCAACGTTCAGTGGATCTGCCAACTTGGAGGCAGCAGTTGTGCTTGCAGAGGAACCTGTATGACTTGGATGTCACAGGTCAACAAGCAAGGCTGTTGCCAGACAAACGACAGAGCTGGGAGATTTATGAAAACAACTCTAATGCCGACAATGGCAACATTTCTGACTGGTTGCAAGAAGGCATGGCCCTCAGTCAGTGGACACTTGGATACCTTGTGCAAACCACCAACAACCAATTGACCTCTGTCAAGGATATCTGCGCAAACGATGACTCAAGCCATGTTCTGCTCATTGTTTGGTTGGTGTTTGGTGGGAGCTGCTTGTTTCTCTTGGCTGTCTATGTGTGCTTACAACGGTACAAAGTGCATGGATCAGTCCACCCTGTATTGTGGCGGCATTTGCTGCGTGTTTGCGAAGCTGTTGAGGCTTTGTATGAGGTGTGCTATGGGCTAGGTGGTCTTGCATTTTACTACTACGACTTGATCACAAGCATCATCGTGTTGGCTCAAGTATGGGGCAAGTGGCCTGCTAGTGCACTTATGGCCATTTTCCTGGTCCATTTTGCAATAACTGGCGTCATTGTTGCCTTTCATGGAGTTTACAAGCTATTTGGCTTGCAGTATGACCTGTCTGAAACTGGCCTACGCTTATCATTTCTAGTTGTGACATTATCCCTGCTGTGCAGCCCATTGATGATCCCAATAGTGTTGGTTTTGGACACATGTACATTTATAAGACAGGTGTTCCTGTTCCCAAAGCGTGTTGTGGGCCTCCCTGGGTTTCAATGGTTGCGTCCCGGATTTGCTGTTGCTTCTAGGTTGCACCGCTGCTTGGACAGCGTCAAGTGTGTTGGCCTGAGTTGGGTAGATCTTGAAAACTATGAGGGCATGCACAACCTGATAGCTGCTTGTTTACAAAGTCTGCCCACAGTCATTCTAAACTCTGTTTTGTTTTCCTTAGGCAACAATCCTAGTCACGGTATTTTCTTGTCTAGCAACCTTTTTGTGGCAGCAATTGTTGCTTCGTTCCTGGCAATGCTGAAGACTTTGATGGAGGTTTTGTGGCAAGCATCCAGAAGAGATATGCACCCCATGAGGCATGCAGCTAGCTTAGTGGTTGGCAAGACTTTGGCAGGAGATGCAACACAATCAAAACTAGGTGCCAGGTCTAGGAGTGTTAAGCTGCTGACTCTACAGTATCTTGAAACTGCCCCTTTGGGAGACCCTGCACAGCCTTCAAGAAGTTTACGGCAGCAATTGAGCTACAGCTTGAGTTTAAGCAACCCCCGATACTCGTATCATGCAACTGCAGACAATACTAGTACTAGTAGTAATGGTTGAGTGGAGTACAGCAATTGAAAGGCCTTATTGCGACGACTCACGGCATTCAATTTGAGTGTTCAATCAAATGTTTTTTATTCCTGCTGCTGCGCCTATTGCTTATCAGCCGGACTGTGCTGCCTCATACACCTGCCTATGCTGGGCCTGCTGCTACTTGCAATCTTGTAGAGCAACACATTTGTGCGATCATATATTGGAAACTAGCCAATCAAGCATGCTACTGCCATACCATCCAGAAAGTACCCCTTCTCGTCCGATCAGGGAAGTCAAACTGGATTGGGCTCAACTAGTACTCTTGGCTGAGTGATCGCCCGGGAACCTTGAGTGCTGTAGTGTTTTTAGTTTGCGCAGTGTTGGCAGCTTTGCGATCACGCAAAATGGGAGGGGTGTTTGCGAATTAGCGTTTTGCTGGTGACGCGAAAGTTGGTGTGCACCATCTGGGCTGCTCCTGTGCTGAACATGGGATACAATCGGATGCTGGATGCATTTCAAGCCTGGCTACATGTATACACCGCGAAACTACAGTATCAAAATAAACGCTGGAGGAATTCTGAGTTGCAAAATGTAAGGGCTGACTAGGCTGGCAGATGGGGCTATAGCCATGGGGCTAGCTAGCGCTGAGGTTTAAAAGCATTACAGTGCCGAATGGGCCTGAGAGAGGGCGCTGTGATCTGTCTTGAAATCCATATCATGCGTGTGGCCTCATTAGTTGTAACTGTTGTGTTGGCTGCACCAGTCATGTATTGTGGCTCTCATTCAGGATTTCAGTGACCTTGCAGCTACCTCGGCATCACCCTGTAACAAGGTGCACCTTCTAGACCTGTGTACTGCGTAGTGATCCTTCTTGCGCAAGAAAAGTCACCAAGTGAACGTAGATGAGGAGATGTCCACAGGTGATCACAGAATCTCAGAAAGTTCTTCACAACACCTTAGGGGCCCATTGGGCTTCCCAAGAGCTGGCCAAAACATGATAACATTGGCATATCTCAACATGGTGCCGGGTGTAACATGGCCTCCACGGCCAACGCCAGAAGCTGCTGCTGCTTTTGATTCAACCCTCAGGGTGATGAACATTGAGCAGCTGGCTTGCTCTGCTGCACAAGGTCTAGCTCATGCTGTGCTGCTGCTGCTATCTGTGCAAAGTCAACATTGGTGTACTGCTGCCAGAAGCCACACTTGTTCCACTGGGGGATGGGAAAGGCTGGACTGGCTACTCCATGCAGGATGCGAGCAACTGCCCTGCCAGTCAGGCTACACCCCTGCAAGAAGCCAAACTGTCTCTGCATGATGCCTTTTTAATCATTGTTCAGATGTAACACCACTAAACCCTCTCTTGGACTCTGTTTCCTGCCGCTTAATGCTCATGAACTCAGGACCTATCAGTGGACAGCTAATCAGTTGAAGCCCAGGAAGACGCCCAGCCAGAAATAGAAAAGTCTGTCATTGCTCTAGCGCACTGCAACATGTAAATGAGCACTTCCAGGCGAGACTCACAATCTTCTGCTCAAACGCAATCCCTCAGGTTTGCGCTTCAGACCTTAGTTCATACACACAATTGGCACAGCAGGATGTTGGGATGGAATTTCACCAGTTGGCATGACCTGACTGAGGCCCTGCTGAGACACAGTTGGCAACTTTTGTCATGAAGTGCATGACTTATGCTGCTGAGACAGAGACCTTTGAAACTGAGTTGACTGAAATGATTTAGGACATAAAGGCTAGTGCAACCAGTCATCAAGCAGTTGGCTCCCGGGAGGCTGCAGGCATAGAGCTGAACATACAAGGAGTGGCACTGCTGCAGTGATGGGTCAGCTCAGAAAGGACATGTAGCAGAAAATAAGATGAGCACATTGCATTGTTTCAGAGCTTACTGGTTTGTGGCGGTCTGTCCATGCCATCAATGCACGGATGTCCATCCTCAGAGTTGAAGCTGACTCCTTGACTGGCAGGGCAGGCAGGCCTGCAAGCAAACAGCTGCACTTCATCAGCATGACCACAGTCAAAAGCACACAGAGTGTCTCACAAGGGTCAAGCTCCATGCACATTACCAACAAGGATGCTTGCCTGATTGCATTGATCCCTCAACTGTATTGACCATCCATGCAGACTTGACCAGCAGTACTCTTTTGACACGCCTTGTGTGTGTGAGCGGCATGCTTTGCAAGCCTGGCATCAGCCACGAGGCAAGCCATGTAGGCAGGCACTGACACTCAGATTGAGGTAGTCACCGTCATAAGTCAAGTCACCAACAGAGGTTAGGCCACCATCAGAGCTAAAGTCACCATCGGAAGTTAGGTCACCATCAGAGGTTAGGTCACCATCAGAGCTAAAGTCACCATCGGAAGTTAGGTCACCATCAGAGGTTAGGTCACCATCAGAGCTAAAGTCACCATCGGAAGTTAGGTCACCATCAGAGGTTAGGTCACCATCAGAGCTAAAGTCACCAGCTAAAGTCACCATCGGAAGTTAGGTCACCATCAGAGGTTAGGTCACCATCAGAGCTAAAGTCACCATCGGAAGTTAGGTCACCATCAGAGGTTAGGTC
>JAABUO010009228.1_pt1 | contig 11051 bp, 12 predicted proteins | sample 5559291 | NCBI WGS metagenome assembly JAABUO01 (sample SAMN10711878, study PRJNA513372) | rock metagenome | isolation source: Antarctica rocks | place: Antarctica: Victoria Land, Finger Mt sud | reverse complement strand
GGGTCAAGGGAAGATGAGGGGCCTGGAGTGCGAGAGGGTGATTAGATGGGGCCATGACAAGTTTGAGGAGACTCAGGTATTTACTACATGCTGACTCATCATACTGCAAGCTGGGCTTCCTTTTGTTGTGAGTCTGTACACATTGATCTATGCAGTTGGTGCTTACCTGTCTGGGCTTGTGTATGCATGTATTGCACGCATGAGACTGAGTGCACCAGGTCTTAGACCTGATTTTCTGTACAGTCATTTATCATGCACCTGGATGATGCGTGCTACAGCATTCCATGCATTTCTGCGTGCTGACGTTTTTTTTGCTTGTTGTAGGCAATGGTTTCTCCAGAAGCAGGCTCAGCAGCCAATGCTGTTCTGAACGTCGCAGGGAACCGTCAATCGATTTAGCGCCGTGTCATTGTGATAGTTATAAAGTGACCTAGAGAGCATGTCAGTGGAGTAGACTCGAGACAGATGTGCTGTATAGTCATGCATCGCATTTAGTACATCAGCCAAGATAGTACAGCAGCCCCTAGTAGTCACTGCAGTAGTCGCTGAAGGCATGCCTCATGGCAATAGACATCTACAGAAAGTACTTACAGAATTCACTTAGCTTTGGCAGGTACTGGTACATGTCAACAGCTCACATAATTTGGATAGAGAACGCCTCGATACCTGTAAGTGGCTAAGCTATATGCATACATTCATATTTTGCTCGTGGAGTAGACCACTTGTCTGCTGCCCAGTAAGCATTGTTAGACCTTTGCAGCAACTGGGTAAATGGCTGGTGAGTACAGTAAATATACAGGAACTGCCACAGTAGTAGATGCTCGAGGCCCATTGCAAAATGCACAAATTCATGTAACATACCTAAATAGACGTACAGGCTGCTCAATTAACGCATCATATTGCTGCAAGCAATCCAAAATGGAAAGAACAATCTCATCGCTTCACACTGTCCTGTCAGTTAAGGTGATTAGCCCAATTATGTAGCTGCGCTTTGCATCATCTCTCTTTTGCAAAAGCCCTGGCACCACCTCTTCTAAGCTAGCCTTAGCCTCCTACAAGCAACAAGGCAATGTCAAATGTTGGATCAACTAGGTCCTTAAGCATGTTCTGTCCGCTCTGCAGGTCAAAGGCTGAATCGTCACTGGCTTTGCCAGCATAGAAAATGTGGCAGAGCAATACGCCGTTCATTTGCTGTTCTCCACAGCCAAGATTGTTTGACACATAACCACACACTGTATGCAGTTGACTGACCTGTGACAGCATGTCCAGGAGTGTGTCAGTGACCCCTCTTGGTCTGGTCAACCACAGGCGCGCTGCATGTTGCTTGCAAACTGAACGGCCACCAGCTTGCGCAACACTCAAGCTAGTGATCAAAGGCTGACCATTTCTGCAGCCACACAGAAGCATTCAGCGCTTTCGCAACAGCTCTTGACCATGAGTGGCAGTGCATAACAACATATGCAGCCGCATCCTGTCAGAAATATGGAATGCAACTCCGGGCATAGAGCAGGTGATTGACACATGGACACAAACCAATTCGCTGTGTCACAGCGTTGTTTGCCTTGCAACAGCAGGTCGTTTGATTTTCTGCATGTTGCATTTTTGAGCATGGCTAGTCAGCCTTGTGCTAGCCATGTGAAGCATTCAAGCTGATGACATGTATGCATCTCACCTAGCACATGCCCCACTAAAGCAACACTATGTATGTCATCATGCACGCTCACACAGCTTTTACAAGTTAACTCTATTTTGTCCAGAATCAACAGATAGCAAACCACAAATCTGAGTCAGCACTCCTTAATAGACCACAAGTCTGAGTCAGCTCTTCTCAACAAGGTAAGAGGAAAACAGAGCATACAACAGTACACTTGTGACCTACCTGAGCAATTTGACCACACGAGCAAGGTTCACACTTGCTGTAGCTGCTTGCAAGCGATTTGCAGCGACCTCTTGGGGCAGAGTGAAGACCACCAGATTACCATCCCACCACTCACACAGCGTAGACTGCCATGCTGAAGTGCTGAGGCTGCCTTCTGATCTTAGAGTCTCCATAAAGATAGATCGCATCAACACGCTGTTGAGGGGAGTATCTGTGCACCCTGCATTTCAAAGCGGACTACTGTAACACTGCAGCCGGTACAACAAGTTGCAATTGAACACAATCTGTGCTCAGTGCAAAGCCAGGCACCGATACAGGTATATGCTAGCAGGCCTGAGATGGATGCTAATGGTGCAAAGATGAATTCTTGTTGTGTCTGTCTTTCACTTGAACACCAAGGCATTTAGCAGTGGCTAACACAGAGCTTGCAGGCTAGCACGCCAACAACTGACACAACAGCACAGATCTTGACAGGATACTGCATCAGATGCGATGACAGCATATGCAGAGTCTATGCAGTCTGACCTGCGCCAGCCCAAGATCTGCCTACTCTGTTGGTAGACCAGCTGTGAGCCATCAAGTCTAGTACCCCTGACACACTGCTGTTGGTGCCCCACTTGTATGACAGCTTTACCCTCATGCTCTGAGGCTGTGCTGAGATGGGTGTGAGCCGCAATGTGCCACAGACATGACTTTGACCGCCTGCTTCTGAAGTTGTCTGAGACAGCAGCTGAGAAGGCTGGGGATGCTGGTTGCTGCCTTGGGGAGGCTGGTTGCTGCCTGGGGGGTGCTGTCTGGTGTTTTGCAGCGCTGAGAATGGTCCCTGGGACTGCAGCTGGGGTGGTTCCCTGACGCTGCCTTGGGGCTGCTGGCTGCTGCCCTGAGGACGCTGCTTGGGTTCCTGGGGATGCTGGCTGCCATCTTGAGATGCTGACGACCCCAGGGTCTGCAAAGAGAGCCTGCACTGTTGCCTCTCGCTGTAGCTAGCAGACTGCCTGGGATTTGAAGAAGCTGTTAGCATCCCTGGCGCTTGTGGGGATGGCTGTTGTTGAATATGACGATGCTGATCTTGACTGTGCTCATGCAATCCCAGGGACCGCAGAAACTCATGAGGCTGTTGCCTATTCTGACCGCTGGGATGCTGACTGGGATGATGAGTCACCCCCCCAGCTGCCTTGCTACCTTCACCAGGCTGTGGCAGCTCATGCGACTCATTGAGAGTCTCAGAAGGCTGAGTGGTCTCAGGGGCAGGGCTGCGCAAAGCGCCTTGCCCTGTAGCATGGGCCTCAGAACTCTGCCCCTGTGCATGCACAGGAGCAGCAGCAGCACCTGATCCTACACCAGAGATCATTTGACCAGATGATCCAGGCATACTCTGCAGGCCTGGAGCGGGCCAGGCTGAGCGGCCTGTGCCTGCCATGTATGGAGGGCAATTCCCCCACGGCCCTGCCCCAGCAGCAGGGGCATGACCAAAATTCCATACGGGAACGGCGCCACCCAAGGGCTCTGCCCTAGTGCTGGGGCTGTTGCCAACAGGCTCTCCTGCCACATGAGAGTTTGCCCCAGACGGCCCTGGCCAGGAGGGCAGGTGTTGCGAGTTCCGCCCTGCCCAGTAGGGCTGATCCTCATCCATCTGCTCCTCAGTCAAAAGCCCTTCGGGAGGACTGGGCTTGGCTTTGGGCAGAGGTACTAAAGAAAGGCCGCCAAAGATTGCACTGCTTTTCTTGGCAGCACCGTCGCGAGCTGCAGCTTCTGTCGAACGCTTGCGCTTCGTGTTGATCTTCTTCTGAGGTTGAGACCCTGTCTTCAGGTCCATCTTGCCAACTGCTGCCACCTCTTGCACTGGGCTCACAGCTTTAGCGAGGGCATCCCCTTTTACAGATGGCTGAGGTGCAGTTGCTGCTGCTGCTGCTGCAAATGGGTTTGGCGGCGAGCTAACCTTCTCAGGTGAGGTGAGTGCAGACGCAGGGGCTGGTGGCGAGCGAACCATCTTGGACAAGGCTGCCACCGATTGGGAAGATGGGTTTGGGGGTGAGGCAACCTTCTCTGAGGAAGTCTGCCCTAAGTCACGACTAAGGACTGCTGCCAAGCTGATCTGCTTACGAGAGTTCATTGCAGACTTGTGAGAGGGGCTAATTGGTGAGCTAGGGCTCTTGGGAGACCGCAGCCCATTGCTGGGGGATGCCTCAGGATGTTCATCATCACCCCCATCTGCTGCTAAACCCAGGTTGGAGCTGCCTTGAGGGCGACTGACCCCTGGCAGCAACCCCTCGCCCCCCTTTGTCAAGAGGGTCAACCCAGGCTGTGTGCCCACCCCTGCCTTGACTGACACATCAGCGCCTGCTTCTAATCCTGGCCTAGCTGCTTCAGCTGACTTGATGGCTGCAGAGCCTATGCCTGCGCTGTTCTTAGCAGACAAAGAATCCAGCTTGGGTCCCACCGATCGCTTACTGACTTGGGCTGATTTGGTGGGCTTTGACGAGCTGTGCAGCTGAGCTGTTGATACCAGTTTTGGCGCCTTTGTTGCCTGGTTGCCTATGCACGCACGCACAGACCAGTCAGCTGTCTACACTCAGCTTGCTTGGTCGTCTGTCAAGAAAAGCAAAGCAAATGAGATAGAGGTGGTGAGGATCCAACACTTGCTGCAGAATTTTGAGCTTGACCTGCAGAGGGGGTTTCCTTGAAACATTGTGCATTGTAGCAGTGCAAATTAGTAACAGTGTGAGCTGCTGATTAGCCCCTTATCGGATAATTGGAGAAAACCTTCGCTCATTCCACGGTCATGGCTACAAGCAGACTCAGCATCTACATATGTTTTGAGGATGCGCAAGTATCTGTGCATTTCAATCATCTCACCAACAAGCAGCTATCACTACAAGCCTTGACAGTGAAACACACAGACTATGTGCATGGCAATACCTGAGCCCAAGAATTTGAGAATTTGTTGCGCAGCAGTCTTTGAAAAGGGGCTTGTTGGCTTTTCCCCAATATCCAGCTCTACAGGCACCCAGGCAACCCCCTCTGCTGCCACACTGCTGATCTGCCCATTCTCAGTCACGACAGCCATTGAGGAGCCGCCATGCTGCCCATCAGGGCCTTTCAGCTTTGCAGCCTTGGCATCGGTCACAACCTCTGTGGGTGAGGCTTCCCCTTGTGGGGTAGACCCATCTTGTGTGAGTTGGGCTTGACGCTGAATTCTCTTCTGGCGTCTGGCTTCCTTGTAGGCCAGGCAGGGTACTCCAGGCTTCTTGTGCTCCTGCAAACATATACCGTTACATGAGAGAGATCCTCGTACATATACCGTAACATGAGAGAGATCCTCGTACAGCATGATGTCATACAGTGTATAATGTAACCTATGTATTGCGTATATGAAGACAATACAGCTTTTGATCACCATGGTATGAAATCATGTAATGTGATATGATGCATTATGATACAATAGAGTACAAGACAATGCATTACAATACAATACGCTGTGCTACCAAAAGATGTGATATGATGTGACATTTGTGGCTGACTGATCTTGCCTGCAGTGCTACCCGCCGTGTATGTGCACACAGAGGGACAGACAGCAGGACACTTGAGCAGACGCAAAGTCAGACAGTCAGACATGACATATGCGGATGGACTAACACACAGATGAACAGACTGATGAACAGACATAGAGACAAACGGAGCCAACATGCCCTGGTTGGACTGTACAAAGGCAAACATGCCTCATGCTTTGTGTACACAGAAGACGCTGAGATGCATAGAGCCAGTATGACATGATCAATGCAGCCACAACAAATTTTACTGCAAGATGCAACAATGAGCCAACTGCATGTTCTGCAATGGTGGGACGCACTTAAACCAGCCGGGCTACTCACATGCTTGAAAAGCTGTTTGGCCCCAGCCTGAGTCTCAGCTGCTTTCTCATTGGGTGAACTCTCAGCATCTGGTGCTCTTTCAGAGCTAGCTGGGCTCTTGACATGGGCCTGCTGATCACCAGAAGGGGATGCCTCAGAATCAGCTGACATTGCAACATCCAGAGCATCAGACCCTTCTGGAGATGCTGCTCCGGCCTTTGCAGCCTTGTTCAGTTTAGGGCGGCCGCCGTTTCGCTTGAGCCCGCTGCGCTTAGCCTCCTTCAACCAGCAACCAATAGCAATCCCGGGGACTCCCTCACCATCATCCACTTTGATGGTTTCCTTCCATTTGCCTACATGGCCCATGCCAGCAGACTGCACAAACACTGATGGTCTGCACCGTTTGCCAGTTGACGGCATCACCATGGTGTATGTGGCATCAAACACGCCTTGCATGCCATTGCATACAATTTGCACTCTCTCGGGCCAACAATGGGCAACCCCCGCCCTTTGTCTCTCAATTGGAGACTGCCCACTGTTGGTGTCTGCTGCAGCTGCGGTGGCTGTATCCACAGCTGTGGCATGTTCCGCTGCAGCCTGCGCAGCAGCCCTCTTTCTCTTCTTCGACAAGCCTGGCACAGCTGTGGCAGTGGACCCCTTGGCCTTACCAATGTCTCTAGAGGGACTAGCTAAGGCAGCCGGCACGACTTGACTTTCTGGCATGGATGCGCCTGTGGCAAGTCCACTGTTTGTTTGAACCTTGGCTGGATTCCCCAAGGCATCAGACGCCTTCTGCCCAGGAGATGGCTGCTTGTCCGCAGCTGTGGCAGCCGCGGCAGCAGTGTCAGGCCCCTGAGCTGAAGGTGTGTTGGTCTGAGGGGGTGACTTTGGCATCTGAGCTGAGACGGCGTCCAGCGCCTCCTGGAAAGGAAGATCCTGAAGTAGGCTCTGCAGCCTGCAGCGAACCTCAAGCAGACCCTGCTGATCAACAGGCAATGCAGCGTCCTCCTGTAAGGCTGCCGCTGCTTGTGCATCATGCTGGTCCACAGGTGACGCAGTGTCTAGCTGAGGACTGGTTGCCACTCTAGCTGCATTGTTCTGGTCCAAAGGCATTGCACTCATTAGCTCTGAAGTGATGGCATGCTGGTCAGGCACAACAGTATCTGCCGGTGTTGCTGATTCTTGCTTGACTGAAGGGCTTTGGCTGGCTTCTGCTAGAGCTTCCTCTGCCTTGCTGCCGCACACCTTGACAAAGTAGCTCCTGGTCTCCTGAGCAAGGAGGGAATGCATTAGTAGGCAAGCGAGTGACAGAACACATGTCCAGTAGCTTGAAGAGGTCAGGGTCATTGGCCTGTTGCTGCTGTGTGTGAGTGGATGGCCAAGTAGCTGAGTGAGTGAATGGGTGTGTGGGTGAGTGAGTGAGTGAGTGAGTGAGTGAGTGAGTGAGTGAGTGAGTGAGTGAGTGAGTGGCTGAGTGAGTGAGTGAGTGATTGAGTGAGTGAGTGGCTGTGTGGAATGAGCAAGGCAGAGTCAACAAGCTTGTGATTGGCCGAGTATCTGAATGTAAAATAATGACTGCATGCATGACTGCATGAAGCATGCACAGCAAGCAAAACAAGAACATACTCACAGAAGCTGTGCATAGGCAACGTTCTGTCACCAAAAGTGCTGCAACATTGGCAGGTGATCAGCAAACCAGAGCACAGGCCAACTATCATACCACAAGACAAATCACTGCCTAAACAACCAGAGAACTGTTGTTGGGATGTCAAACCATTGAACTGTAACAAAAGGAAGCACTGCAAGTGGTGTACCTCCTCCTGAGTCTTCCAGTCTTCATCTATCCTTGAGTAAATGGCATCTTTGGGCCTGCACAGTACAGTAGACTGTCGGCATCTCAGAACAACAGACCTCGCATGATGCACTGACAGAAACATGCGCTCAACATGAATGCTTGCAGCATTGCTATCTGTCAGCCATCCTTGGCCTGCCTCAGTGAACTGAGATCATAGACTGACAAGGCAAGAGACCTGAATTGAATGATCACAGATGCTATCCTCTGTCAGATAGCCCTTGTCTAGCATGTCTGGTCTAAAAGCCAGTATGCCAGCTGGAGATAGTTGATTATCTGCAGCCTGTTTGCTTTGTGAATCTGCACATTGTAAGCATGTGATCAAGACTTGACCTGGCCAACATCTCAACCCAGACGCAACACATAAGTTCGCAGCAAAGGTCAAGAGCAAATGATGTGGATGGGTTTGTATTGAAGTGATGGATGGGCTGACCTGCTCATGATCTGGTCTGTAAGCAATATGATCTCTTCAGTCAAGGCCTGCTGTGTGGTGCTGTCCAGGCTGGCCTGCTTCAGCTGCTCTTGCAGCTCAAAATATGCCACACTTTGCTCAGTACGTGCCTCCATATTTGCGTGAGCCACCTGCAAGTGAGATCTGTCATGATCAGGACTGCTTACCATGCATTACAAAGCATCTTGGTGCTGTGGGCCCTGAAATCGCTTCTAAGAAGCAGAGCTCCTCCTTCCTGTTTACTGCAAGATGGTGTCTGGTGCAGTCACTGCTCAATAGAGTAAATGGAACAATGACTGCATCAGACGCTGCAGAAGACAGTGACAGCAACAGTGACTGCACCAAATGCTGCTGACCAAAACAATGACTGCACCAAATGCTGATGAAGAAGCATACCTCATCTAGAAGCAGCCTTGGGAGCTTGCCAGTGATGATGGCCACCTGGTGAAGGCGCACATGGTGTGCCTCAAAATGCATAGCATCACTCAGCTCCTCATACCGTACCTCTTCACCATTCTGCAATGAACACAGCAACAATGGTATGATGCCTGTGGTGACAGATCCTGATGCTTGAGCTGCAGGCGCAGCGCAATCGTCAATATGAATTTACAAATCTTGACGACAGACGGCAGTTGTGTTGCAACCTGCTTGGCTTGCGTGCAACAGCGCCGACATGTTTGACTTGCACATGAGCTGTGCTTAGGTGCAGCGATTATATGACATGGACAACACAAAACAAGATGCATATCTGGGGTTTCTGCAGTAACATCTTTGCATTGGGTGCTGTATTACCTGAATGGTGAAGACAGGCTGCATGTTGTGATTAGGATGACAGGCCTTGACCTGTACCAAATGCTGCTGATCCCTATCACGCACCAACACAAAAGCATCCTGCAGTATGCTCTTGTAGCCCTGCTGCTCCAGTTCTGCATAGGCAAGGTTGCATCATACTCAAAGTTGCCACTACCAATGGTGATTTCATACTGCATATGGAGTGTCAAGGTGCTGACGCTTGTTGAGTAATACTGCGTGTAGAGAGTCCAGGTGCTAATGCTTGTTGATAATGACGACGTCTCGAAGACTGTTCGCGCCTGTGTCATGACAACTCCGAGTGACGACTGATGCAGGATAATGAGCCTCTTTAGTGAGGAATATCTATCACTATCACTAATCTATCACTAGTAAGGAACATGTATCACTAACGAGGAACATCTATCTCCAACAGACATGTTGGCCAACAATGCAGCCACATGCAGCATGCTGACACCCTAATTTGCGCTGAATGTGACCAAACAATCCTGACAAATGTCCATATTTCGCCCCTCCCCCTCCCTACACTTAAGTGTTTTGCAAATGTTCTGAGACACTGTGAACTACATCTAGGGAATTATATGTTGGGAATTGCAGATGATGTGACCCTGTGCATATGCATGCAGCAAATGATAGAGTGACACATGATATTATTGCATGACCTGGTATGACATGCAATGGCAATCAGGGGCCACCCACAGGGATGTGCATGGAACACTTCACAAACTGAGGAACCAGTATTGGATTGAACTGACCTGTCAACTTACAATTTCTGAGCCAAAATATGCACATTTGCTTTATGCAACGGCTTAAACACAACTCTACCCTTGGAGCAAAGCACAAAGGCCAGGCTCGTCAAGAGCTGTCCTGCACATACTCTGCAATGAACTGCAAGCTGGTAAGAAGATGTGTGAGCTTAGGCACCTGACATGTGCAAAACGAAACCTGTGCAAGCTGGCTAGGAGCATTTGTGAGCTGTAGCACGCACCTGACATCTGCAAATCCAGAGCCCAGACTGGTTTGATGAAGGGCTTAGGCAGCAGCATGCTCATCAAGTTTGGGGCGCTGCACGCCACCTCCTGAACACAAGCCAAGCACCACATCAAAATGGGTGCTTAACACAGAGCTTGCTGCTTGTCACAAGAGTCACTGTATGGGCCTAGTGTGGGCCACAGAGGCTTCTCTTGCTTGCTGTGTACATCGGATTGCAGTGACGGCTGAAGTGTTTCTTGTCTGTGTGTTATTGCTTTGGCAAAGCTCTGCCCTAACAGGCTACACCCAGGCAGTAACAGCAGCTAAAAAAAAGGTGCATCACTCAAACATTGATGCAGAAATGCTGTTGCGTTTGATGTATACATGCAGTTTGCAGCCATGGTACCTGTATAATGATGCTTGGTGTACAAACTGAGCACAGACTCGACTCACATGCCAGCATGAGAAGGCTTGGTGAAGTGCAAAGCTCCTGCTCACCTGACCCTGGCTCTCAGACTTGATTGAATCATTTTCCTGCTGATCCACCTGCATGTCCTCTTCCTCACCGCTATCAACCCCCTGTTGCTTGAAAGGCATGGCATCTTGACTAGCACTGCCTATGTTGGCTTCAGATGCTTCGGCAGCAGATCCATCTTGCTGGCCAGTCACAGTACCTGCTGTTGGCACCTGCTCACCCAGCCTTGCAAAGCGGCCTGAAGCATCTCTGGCCAGCATGCCTACATGCATCATGCCAGGAGACATGAGCTCCTAACATCACTCAAAAGGTCGCCCCATGTATGGACAGGTTGATGGCTGTTGAGCTTTTCAGCAAAGCCTTTAGTCACAGGCTTTGCTGATGATACAGCTCATGTGTCGTCCCATGGCAGAACATGACAAGACATGCACTTCAGGACACAAGTTGTGATGAGTCACCTGTGTGCTTCTGCACTGAGGCAGACGTATGGCTCACAGTGTCCCCAGACCATGAAGAAGAGTGGACCCAGATGCTTTCAGCACTTGCTGATGAGGGCAGGGCCGCACCAGCCGCCTTAGCTGCCCTGGTCTCAGCCTTGATTCTCTGGATCTTGTTCCTCCGCCGTTTCTTGACGTCAAAAGTCTCGCTAAAGTACTTGGACTTCTTCCTCTTCTTGGGAAGGCTAGGTTGTGTGGTGCGATTCAGGGTTGGAGGCATCAAGGCAGGATCATCCACAGATGCAGATGACAAACTAGTTTCTG
>JAABUO010009226.1_pt1 | contig 11052 bp, 11 predicted proteins | sample 5559291 | NCBI WGS metagenome assembly JAABUO01 (sample SAMN10711878, study PRJNA513372) | rock metagenome | isolation source: Antarctica rocks | place: Antarctica: Victoria Land, Finger Mt sud | reverse complement strand
ATTGGAGTTGGTTGAGTGGATTAGGAACGTCATAAGAAAGTATATGAAGGCTATAAAGGATAGCGTCTCGTTCCTTGACGAAATATCTCTAGACAACATAACGAAATACATCATGATTCTGGTACTGAGGCAAGCAGGAATTACGACGAGAATTTCAGGCTCCACAACATATATAAGAAGAAAAATCGGATCATCGGCTATACCTCCTGTATGCGCGGATGACCACGACCAATCTTCATGAGATAATCACCCCTTGTCAAATATTTGTAATACGCGCTTGATATCATGTTACTCAAATTTGCAAACCATGCCGTTATTGCTTCTTACCTTGGCTCGCATCAATTCCGGAAAACATGAGCTACAAATATTTGCGCCGTCACTGTCAATATATTGTGAATCCGTGAAACATATATAAATTATTAGCTGAACTCTGTATAGGGATCATTCGATGATTTCCGTGGTGTGTATCGCTCCGAGAAATCTCCTACATAATATAGTTCTTGGGAAGATGTTCCTGCAAACAAATCGTAAAGCCACACTTGTGAAAAGCGCTGGCGACCCAACGGCAGGCTAACCGGCGGAGTCAAGAGATTCATTGCTTACCTCGTCCAGTATTTGCGGTCAATATCTCCCAGCAAATCGGACTATGCATGTCTCGTTCCTTTAATTTTCGCAGATGTTGAAGGACGACTAGTAAAGACTCAGCTGAAGAGGAATTGAAGTTGTAGCTGCTCACTTGCTTTGGATAAGAAAAGAGAGAAAGGAGAAAGCCCTGGAAATCATCGTTCAATAACCTGCCTTGCTCAAGGTCGAAACCCCAAGGTTCTCGGTTGATAAATTCTTTGGAAGGACCTGAGCTTGATAGAAATCGAGATTTTCTGGGTCTAGCATGACCTGTACTAAGCCAATAAGATCAAGCCGAATTAATGTTTTCTCAGTTCGAAAGTACTCCTTTGTCTAGGTTCTGTTATCGTTCTTTCCCACAACTCGAGCTTGAAAGCTGGGTTATCGAATGGGTATCTCTTGCAGTTTTAAAGCTGTGGAAAAATTGCCGGCAGAAATCTTATCAAAGCCTCGGCTAAGACGAGACGGGATAGGCAGAGAAATTTGTTTTCTGCAGTTTCCCTTCCACCTCACTCAAGGTTGTTTCACCATTCACAAGCGGACCAACCAAGAGTCTTTGAGGTTTTCGTGTCAGAATGGCCGCTATCGATAGCCGAGAATCGAGCGATTTGACTTCAACATGTCTGGAGTCTATTGAGATGAAGGGACTGTTGAATTTGCAAGTCTAGGTGTATCTACAGCTCCCTCCCATTTCATATTTAGAACTACCTGTCTGCTGCGTTTCTTTCTCTTCGCATCTGGTTCTACGCTTCATTCTCGTCAACGAGTCTTTCCTTAATCATTGCGGTTAAAGTTCTTCTGTTCATCTTTTTGACATTCAGTTGAAATCTTCATGCCAGTCATTATACGCAAAGTGCTGGGCACTCTTTTGCTGGCCCAACATATAGCTCCAGTCAAATTGCTGACGAATGCGAATATTGTTCCTTGGGGAGAGGGGAAGATGCAGCATTGGTGTGGTAACTCCATGAATTTATGTTGATGAGAAATTCTGCTTCATAAACCTCGGGCATTTACTAATGGATCATCTCTAGATTCCAGATGGTAAAATGGCTGTCTTCCGCGACGAACCCAATAATGATCATCCCAACTTTACCATCAACGTTACTCCTGACTTCATCATGATCTCGACCAAGAGGTACGTGAGCGACGTCAGCGAGCCATTACCTGTCCCAAGGTCTTCCTACCCCAATGCCATCGATTCGTACAGTGGAGTCAATTACGTGACCCTAGCTTTGAGCCAGCCCGTCCCTTCCGCCTCAACAACTGGTCTACGCGGCAACGGGACATTTTATGACGACGAGGACACATGGATTTTCAATATGTTTCGCTTGTCGGAGACATCTCAACCACGTGCTTCTAACGCCCGTATGGTGGCCTTTGTGCACAATGAGGACCACTATCGTGAACCACAGCCAGTCAGTGGGTCCTGCTGTTTCAAATCCATCGGAGTGCGTTACAGCCAAGATCTTGGTAAATCTTGGACCCGGTCTGTCCTAATTATCACGAAAAGTTTACAAAGAAGAACCTGGGCAGTGTACCGCTGAAGGAGGAACCGGAGATATGGCTGCCATGTGGAATCCGGATAAGAAACAATGGGTAGTGCTCTCGCAAGAGGCCGGAGGACCACTTGTGGTGTCTGTTTCAAGCGACCCTCTTGCGGCTCCTGGGTCTTGGAGCCGTATCGATCCTGTCTCTGGCAAGACTGCCCCAGGTTTCAAAGCGGATGGAACAGCTCATGGCGATCTCTCGAGCATTTCTGGTAGCAACCCAAGTATTATTCGCGATCAGAAGAATAGCGTTTGGCACATGGTATACGCACGGTGGGGCGGAGGTATTGCTTATAGCAAGAGCTCCGACCTCACGAGGTGAGCAAAGCCGGTCATGTTGTACGAGGGCGATGGACATATTATCAACCCGAGATATCCCACGCTTGTTGGTGACGAAGGGGATACGCGGGCAACTGATGTTACTGCAACGCTGTACTTCACCAGTGACACCAAAGTGCAATTCGGTAGAGGACTGTGGTACATGAAATTGACTTTCTGAACGCAATTAATACATTCTGGGAATGTATACGCCCAAGGCAGATATCTTGGCATCACGCAAGCCAGAGACTAAGAGACTTCCCTCTTGAGCACGCTACTCTTCTTCAATGTAGGTAAGTAGTTGAATGACTATCGAATAGATCTTTTACTACCACTTCAGGTAGCTACTTCCTTTTTCCTCTAGTCATGCGACAAGGTTCAATATGAACCTCTTGAGGTATCGTAGCATGAGCCTGGAAAGAACCCCGGCATACATTTATGATGGTGATCAGATTCCAAGGAATGACGTAGCTAGAGTAGAAAGTGCGCGCCAATCACAACTCGACTGCCGCGCTTGGTACGTCTCGATTACCTTAGAACCTAACCACACCAAATATAAAAACCGTCTTTCTAACGCGTAACCTTTCGAATTATGAGTTTTGTTTCGCTGTTATTTTAAAACACAGCAAAAATTAGCTCTCATCCACTCATCTTGACTATGTACACTCACTGTTGATGATGCAAAAGGTGATGAAGCAGAAGGAGGTGATTTTAGAAAATTAGAGAATTTAGTTTTGGGACTAGCGTTTACTAGTATGATTAAGTAAGGGGTTTGAACAGTTTCCGTCGCTACGCCAAGAGGGGGATAATCCGCAGCACGCTAAACGCGTGTGCACTTTGTTCAACACCAGCCGATTTCACACCTTCGTATCCTTCTTTCCAGGCTCAATTGAAAGTTCGCTTCATGTCATAACGATGACGGGTCACCGAGATAACGGAGGGTTTGCTGCTTTAGTCAATGGTAATTCGGTTGTCTATGAATCGAAGGGGGAATTTGATAATGTCCCAACCTCAGAGGATCAGACGGGAATGGAAGAAACTGCTGGTTCGGGCCGCGATCCTTCGACCAGCAATCTGGTACCTTCAGTAGACCATACAGCTTCAGAAAAAGCTTCGGGTGGTCATTATACGACACATCAGCCAAAGAACAGGGAAATTGTCGATCCCATTGAGAATGCTCTCCACGGGATTGATAAGACCTTAGCAGTCGGGACAAGCTCTGAAGAGACTCCAAAAAAAGAACCACCCTCATCAGAAGCAACAGATCATCCAATTGGCGGTGCATCATTGAAGGACTTGATTTTAACCAAACAAGCTCTCTTTGAAACAATCAGTGATTCAAGCGGAGACGCCTCATTGAACGATCCAACTCTTACCAACCAAGCTCCCTCAGAAGCAATCAATCCTCTAAGTGAGGATGCACCGACAGAAGCTCAGGCTCCACTCAACCACGCTCCCTCAGGAACAATCACTCATGTAATAGAGCACACGTCGTCAGAGGATCCAATAGTAACCACTTCAGCTCCTTCCGTGGCAACCCATCATCCAACGGAGCACGCCTCGTCAAAGGACCCGACTTTCAACAACCAAGTTTTATCAGAGCCAATTGTAGAGACCAATCAGACAAATGATGTACTAGTAAACCCTCATACAGTTGGTGACAATATTCATCCCGGCATCTCTCAACCAACAACGGAAACGCCTTTGGAAAATTCGTCAACGTCCGAGAAGAGACCGGGTAACGAAATTCTGGATGCATCTGCTTTGGGGGCTGAGCATGTCTCGGTCCTTCCTGAGCCAGGGGCTGCAGCCCAAGCCCCGCTGGGACCAGTTGCGAACTTTGAACCAGCAATGGATCCTAAGGAGTCCAAAACAGTCGTGCCTGCAGCAAATGATGCTTCAACAACCAGTAATCTAGCTTTAGCACCTGGTGATTCTTCAAAAGAGGAAGAAAGCGCAGGTACCGTTATGGGACGAACGGGGCCAGTTCTAGAAGCTCTACCAAAGAGTGAAACGTCTGTTGCTGAGGATCCTGCTTCTGCGATTGCAGCAATCAACAACGCCGCCGCGGAACTTGATCATACCATGGAGCACCATCGCCTCAATAAAAACGTTGAGGTTGACCATGGTTTATTTGTGACCGATTCGGATTCTATGGCCTACGCCCACTCTGGGCCACGAGTTGAAAACCGCGATGAAACACAACATCACGAGAAGGTGGCCCCATCAGCAGGCAATGAAATCTCGTTTGCTGGTGGCCCATTCCCAGCATTCAATGCATCTCAAGCTATTCAGACGCCCATGGATGTCCAAGAACGTAGAGGAGTACAATCGGAAGCAAAGACTTCAGCGGATTCCACCCTAACAGATCCCACTCCGGCAGATCCCACCCCAGCGAGTTCCACCCCACCAGATACAGAGATGGATGATGGGAGCTCGGTCTCAACGATTCACGCTTATCTGGGAGCCCATGCGCCTTCTTTAGGAACAGGTTCAGTCGATGGCAATCCAGGTGATACCCTGATGGACGATGGAGACTCGGCGCTTGGTGATGATGTGGATTCGTACGTGTGACCATCAGATTACCTCGCAGAGCCTCGCTAAAGAAGAGCATGATAGGATAACGGAAAGCTTGAGCGCCTCAATGCTCGAATATCGCTACGAGAATGGGCGGAGGTATCATGCCTTCGAGGATGGAAGTAAGTCTTTGGATATGTCAAGCTCAGTGGCCGCCTCTGCTAAACACTTGAAGAATATCATCTGCCCAATGATGAGGTCCGTAGCATTTCTTCAATTCCTTTGATGTATGGGGGTCCTGGCTGACGTTATTTTAGAAAGAAGCAGATCGGCTGGGTATTTTTTTACCATAACCTTGAGTCTTTCAACCAGCTAAATAATCACTAGACTTCCAACACCATATTTGGCTCCTAACTCTAAATGGCGAACTTCACCGCGCACCCATACCATCCACGATTCAAAATGCCTTAGACGTTGGGACCGGGACCGGTATTTGGGCCATCGAGTTTGCCAACGCCTTCCCCAACGCTCGTGTCATTGGCACAGACCTCTCCCCCATCCAGCCATCTTGGGTACCTCCAAACCTCAGCTTCATGGTAGACGATGCCGAGGCTTTTCAAGATTGGGAGTTCCCACAAAAGTTTGATTACATTCACTCTCGCCTTGTTGCTCTTTCAATGCGTGACTGGCCGCGATATATGAAGCGGTGTTATAACAATCTAAAACCTGGAGGCTGGATTGAGTTGCAGGAAGTGCAGTTTCCATTTCGGTACGATGAGAACTTTCCTCCGAACGACTCTCCTTTGTTGAAGTGGTCTGGCTATGTTCTAGAAGCAACGTCTAGAGTCGGTATTGATACGCAGGCCGCAACTAAATTCGTCGATATGTTGGGGCACGAAGGCTTCGTGAATATTAGTAAAGAGGAAATACGCTGGTCAATCGGCTCTTGGTCTAAAGATTCGAAGGAAAAGGAGATCGGGAAGTGGATGGTGTATAATGCGCTTGAGGGTGTCGAATCGGCAGGAATGGCTCTTTTCTCGAGGGTGTTTGGATGGTCGAAGGAGGAGATTGAGGTGTTTCTGGAGAACGTGAGGGAGGATATCAGAAATAAGGAGAACCGTTATTATACTCCCATGTAAGTCTGCCATTTTGTTCTCCATCGGGATATTGCCCTAGGGCGAAGGTACCTAGTTTGAAGATGGCTGACGGGAAAATCCGACAGAACCGTTCACTACGCCCAGAAACCGTTCGAGTCTAGAGGTGAAGAGTGATGAAGGTTACTGGTATATGATGTGTACGAGAGATGAGACGGCGTTGTTCTCCTCTCTTGAACATGCTGAAAACTTCTTAACGTGTACATGCTTCTTTCTCCTGCTGTACGTATTCAAGAGCTTTCAGCCCAAGTGAAGATCCACTACTCGCTATAGAAATGGACTAGCAGTCAATAGCGTAGGTTGTGATAAACGAGAAGAATTAACTCGGAGTATTAACCTCACTCCGACCTCTTGCTAGAAAATCAAACTAAGACTTGAGAGATTTGGTACATAACATGGATGCGAAGTGCCCATAGGATTTGTGCAAATAAATCTAGAGCCACCTGGGTAAACAGATTAATGTACACAATGGACATAGCCGCATGTGGGTCATCTTGTTCTATACCGAAGTTGAACATCTGATGTTCAAGCTGAAAAGGCAAGTGTGTCTGAATAGTCAGACTGTAGAGTTAAGTAGCTGAAAGGTCACTAGCGAGCCATACCTGAGACAAAACCGAATTATGGAATTTGTGTGTTGTTAATCTTTGAACCTTTGTGGCCTGTTTCCAGGAGGGATTTGAATGAGCGAAGAAAAGACAAGCAATGGAGGCGGTATTGTGTCCCAAAATTCATGGATGAATCGACGTGAATCTCTAGTTAAGGTTTTGGTAAGACTCCCGAGGGTCCGCCACTAAGATCTACCCGTGCCTCAGCAAAGATGTCAGTCAGGCATAAGGCATCCGTGCTAAGCACCGTAGTAATCTTCCCTCCTGCTATTGCCAACAACCATTCACCCAAGGATCGCAGAAATGAGCCTCAGAGATTTACAACTAAGGCTGGAGCATGGACGGGGCGAAGCAGATGACTGGACCAAAATTGGAGACAAGACCCTTCGCAAAACGATACAGAATCGGCTGGCGCAGAGGAAGAGACGTGCGTTCACTGAGTGGAACATGCCAGCACTATGTAATAACATGATGCAACACAGGCACAAAGTTGTTGAAAGGCAATCCGCGAAAGCCCGCCGAGCTACCTACTCGGCCAACTCCTACGGATGAGCAAGCCACATCCCATGATAATTCATCTAATTCGACAACTACCACATCCACGTCATCCACGTCATCGACATCTCCACTAACGCAACAGACACGACGCACCTCAGAAAGCCCGCTCAGCTCCTCCTTCACATCCTCCGTCGAAACCCCAAGCATCATCATCTCTAAACGCCAAGATGCTCTCCACGATGTTCTTGCCCCCCAAATGCGGGAATTCCTAGCCTGTCCCGGGCTCGCCGAACACCGCTTCATCATCTTAAGCCAATACTCTTTCCTCCGAGCCTTCGTCCACAACGCTCGTGCGCTTGACTTGGACCCTTCCCTCTTCGTCGACGACAACTCTCTCTCTCCATGGACAGTGTTCAACCCATATCCCGCTGACTCGAAACCATTCCTGAATACGCTCGCACCTACACCCATACAACTGAGTACATTTCATCATCCATATATAGATGTTCTGGCGTCTCCACAGCTCCGCAGCAACATTGTTGTAGCTAGGTTGGATGACGATCAAGAGGATGCGTTCTGCCATGCGCTGCATGCGGATGGGTTTACGGTGTGGGGCTCTCAGCCGTGGGATCCGATGGGGTGGGAGCTCTCCCAGAATTTTGTGTATCAGTGGGGTTGGTTGGTGGATGAAGATAGTATACGGTATTCGAATTTTTGGAGGTTCGAGAGGGGCGAGATGCCACTGAATACACCGCCTGTTGCTGGTGAAATATTGGGCGAGATTGCATAGAGGCGAAACGTTCCTCATCACTGGCGTTCGTCTGGCGCGTAATCTCAATGGATGATACCAACCTCATGACGCTGTTGGAGATTTATTAACATCATGGTGCACATATTCATATACGAAATATGAAAAGACAGAGATCCCTATATAAACAAGCAGAGCGTCATATTGAGGCGCTTCAGAAATATGCCATCTAATACTGATCTTCCCTCTATAACATTCGTCCCAATACCCTTTCAAGAATTTCAAGACCTCTCTGAGATTTTCACAACCTCTCGAAAAAATTTGCAGAGATGTCCTCCCCACCTAAGCAGACTGACTTAATCTAGAACTAAGATATTATGTGGATGCTTGAGCTTTGATATCGAAGCTATACAGCAAAGAGGTTTCATCATCTTAACACCTTTCAGCACTGGAAGAAGATGCAGGGTTCAATAATTGCTTATGCCGTTGACCTTGCATTCCGAGGCAGTGACTACACAGCTGCTCTCTGCGTTTGTGGAACACAAGCCTAGCCGAAAAGAGGTTTGTTGGAAATCATTGAACTGGTTCGTCAGCTTTACAGAGCCTAGGACACCGGTCCTAAAACACATATCTACGATCCGCTAGATACGGGATGGTGCTGGGGTTCTGTGGATGAGGGACTTACTTCATGGAACCCGGAGTGTTTGGAGCCGAATGTCGCGCCAACAAGTTCAGAGCTATCCAGCCTGTATGGGTCTCTTTCACGAAGGCTCCTTACCAGCTAAGGGATAAGGGGGCGTATGGATATACTAATACAGCTATGGTAGCCATACAAATTATTACCGAATTCTCATTCTTCTACTCAGAAGCTCATTAACAATAGCCACGTTGCCTATTTTCCTCAAGAAAGCAAGCCATGGTTCATGTAATCCACGATACAGCTCATCACTAACAAGCAACTCGGTACCCTCTCTCTGCCAAACAGAATCTACTCCATCGCCATCCCCTGCAACTCCCAATCAACCACACTCACCCCACCCTGCCCCACTATCCACAGCTGCCTATACCCCGGCCCGGCAAACTGGAAATTATTCACAATAAAATTCGTCACCACCCTCAGCAGCAGCGTGCCATACGGATCCAGGACATCCACACTACGCCAACCCAAAGCAATCAGCATAATAAATCTTTCATACACCACTCATACCCCACAGCCTCTCTCAGAACACAACGTACCCTCTCCCAGCAGCCGCAAGAAGATACCCGTTCCTAGCCACATGAAAGCCATCCGGCACCCCCTCCTGCGTCACATATATCGGCCTCCTATTAGCTAGATATTTTCCCCTGGGGCTCTCCTTCACATCATACCCATACACTGTCCTCTGACCCATAGCATTATACCTCAGCGGCTGCAACGGCCTCCCCGGCTCCATATATATCGGACTGTTTTCGGCCCCGGAATCCGTGATATACATCGTGCGCTCATCCGGTGAAAGCCCAATGCCGTTCGGCTCCACGAGCCCGTTTTCGATGACGTTTACGGCGCCTGTGGAGGGCCGGAAGCGGTAGACTGCTGTTGGTAGAGCGGGGGGTGTGAGGGTGAGGTTCTGCTGGTAGCCGTAGAGGGCGTCGGTGAAGAAGATGTCGCCAGCCGAGTCGATCACCAGGTCATTGGGGGAGTTGAAGTACGTCCCGAAGTAGTTATTCAAAAGTGTCGTAACCTTATCCGCTCTGGGGTCCAGAGCCACGATCCCTGGTTCTTCGTGCGTGGTCGTGAGGTTGCTGAACGGCTTGCTGCCGCTGACAGCCCAGTAGACGAGGCCGTTGCGGTATCTGCCGCCGTTTATGCCGTAGATAGGCGGGGAGGGGGTGTATGGTGATAACCTTGGCGGGGAGAGTGTGAGGTTGATGAGGAGGAGGGAGGTCGCGCCGTAGGCGAAGGTGGAGAAGATGAGTGCGTGTTTCTCGGGGACATAGACGGGGGCCTCGTGGACGTGGTCGTCGAGGGTAAATGTGTAGCTGTAGGATGGGTTCGGTCCTAGGATTTTCAGACCGAGCGGTTTGTCGAAAACAAGGAAGGTGGCGTTGCGGAGGCGGGGGAAGGAGGGGTCGTTTGGGACGGAGGCTTGGGGGAAGGAGTCGAGGGCGAGGGCGGTACCGTTTCTGGAGACTGAGCGGGAGAAGGGGTAGGGGAGGACGGCGGCGTAGTTGTGGATGCAGACAACGGTGGAGGTGTTGGGGTGGCAGAGAGTAGCTTGTGGGGCTGGGATATCTTGGTGCGCTTTGACGGTTCGCAAGGCGTGGATGATGGCAAGGAAATATCTTATGAGATTCATTGCAGAAGATACACCAATTGATGGTTGAAGAGGGGGGTTTTTCAATGGGTTCGGTATGAGTACGATTGCAGCTTATGTAGAATTCATGATAGATTTGGGTGCAGATATGATCAATCAAAGAAAATTACTCTACAACAACGTTTACTGCTTCAACTCAGCATACATGCATATATCCGAATACCTCCGACCGCGTAATTGGAAGGAGTCAAGTAAGGCCCTGTAGGATTGAAAAGTTTTTGAGAACGAGCATTTATCTCATAATGAGTAGTGGAGATAGAACTCGGGCATAGGAAGTTATTGACAGCTATCAGAATTAGTCACTTGAACCAAACAAAGCAAGACCACTAACTGCGAGTATTGGCACTATAGTAAATGACTGCTAGAATTTCATCGATGACCGCCAGGGGCCATTGCTGGCTGCCCAAAATGGGAATACATATGACTCGTGAACTCGTAAGTGTCGGTGGTGTAAAACCTGTTCGCTCTCGGCGGTGTCACTCCCGCCCTCCCTGTCGCCCTCTCCGACGCCTTGCCCTGTCCTCTAACCAAGTCTTCGAGAATAGCTTGCTGATCTATGCCGCAGACACTGGTGTAATACGCCTAGTCCGGTCCATGTAGCCACTGGGGAAATGGTTCGGAGAGCCTGGAGCCGCTGCCACGGGTACGCACGCCAAGCCATTAGGCACCCTTGGAGAATGAGGAACA
>JAABUO010009225.1_pt1 | contig 11053 bp, 5 predicted proteins | sample 5559291 | NCBI WGS metagenome assembly JAABUO01 (sample SAMN10711878, study PRJNA513372) | rock metagenome | isolation source: Antarctica rocks | place: Antarctica: Victoria Land, Finger Mt sud | reverse complement strand
CACGCACGCCCGAGCCGATCAACAGAGCCAGGGCCGGGGCGCAGAACGTAAAGTACCGAGGGTTGTACAGCGATCGGACGGCCAACGTGTAGCCGACCACGCACAGCGTGGGCAGTATGACCTCGGGTACCAGGAATGCGATCAATTCGCGCCCTCGAACGGTAGAGCGGAACTTCCGCGCGGCTACGCCTATGGCGATAGCGACCAAAATCCAGGCGACGAATGCGAGCAACACTGCCGTGTACTTCCAGCTGCCGGACACGCCTGCTCCCGAGCTCGCGCCCGAGCCCGAGCCCGAGACCAGCGTCGGGGTACCGCCGAGGAACCACTGGTTGACCACGACATTGCGGGTGAGCGCGGAGATGGTCAGCCCTGCATCGCCGACCTGAGCGCTCTGTCCTGCGGATATAGCGACGATCGGAGACACCGCCGCCCCGGCGATCCCCGCGGCGGTGAGCCAGTGCCACCGGGTCGACCAGCGGTCAGCGAGGACGATCACCGCGATGGCATGGGCGACGAGCAGCAGCACGAGGTAGATGTTTAGTGCGATCCCGGCTGCGGCGAGTAACGCATATCCGACCCACCGGCCGAAGTTCGATCGAGCGATCGCTCCGACCAAAAGGTAGGTCAGCCATACCGCGCATGCCGCTGTGCATGCGAACGACCTGGCCTCGATGCCCGCCCAGGTGACCCGGGGTAAGACTGCGAACACTGCGGCTACGGTGGCTGCTGTCGCCGGAATCAGCCCGATGCGGCGGCTCAGCGCGAATACGCCTGCAGTCGCCAGTCCAACGGCGAGCGCGCTGGGCAGGCGGAGAGACACCGGGGAACGACCGAAGACCTCGATCCAGTAATGCATCCCAAGGTAATAGCCAAAATGCACGGCGTCGATGCGGTGCACCAGTTGCCACAGCTCGCCGACCGTGCGGGTCGACGCGCTGATCGTCGCCGCTTCGTCCGCCCACAGCGAGACACTCCAGGAGCCGATGGCTGACAAGGCGGCCGCGAGGACCGCCAACACGGCCCCGACCGCCGACGGCGGAATCCGTCCGGCCCAGCGCGCGACAGGTCCCGGCGACGCATCGGTGAGCGAAGGCGATGCCCATAGTCGGGCGGCGGCGTCCCGCGTCGCGATGGTCAGCGCAAGCGGCGTCATTCGCTATCCTTCGCTCGCCGGTCGTCAACAGACGTATTCGGAAAGGAACGAGCGAGGCCCGTCCGCCCGTCGATCTTCCCTGACGTCGACGTCAAGGACCAATCCGGGCCGCCGCCGGATCCGAACAGTTCGAACGTGGACGCCCGACCGCGCCAAACGGTCGGAATCCGTGCTACAAGCAGGATGGGGGCGCGATGACGGGAATCGGAACGCCGACCGCAGCCTCCTCGACGGGGCCGGCGTCGGGCGCCGAACCGCGGATCACAGTCGGTATTGCGACGTTCCGCCGCCCGGCCGATCTGAGATTGGCCTTGAGATCAGTGCTCGAACAGTTCGCCGGCACCGACGGGTCGCCGCAGACGGCCGGGGACCTCGACGTCCTGATCGTCGACAACGATCCGGATGGTTCCGGGGCCGCGGTTGTCGCAGAGTTCGGGTTGGTCAACGCGCGGTACTGCCGTGAGGACCGCCCCGGGGTAGCGGCCGTACGCAACCGACTCGTGGACGAGTGCGCTGACCGGGATGTACTCGTCTTCCTGGACGACGACGAACACCCCCGGCCGGGGTGGTTGGACGCCCTGGTCACCACTTGGCGGAGGACGGGCGCCGCGGCGGTGTGCGGGCCGGTCGTTCCCGAATTTGAGGGTCTGATCGACCCATGGGTAGCCGCCGGCCGGTTCTTCGATCGATTCAACAGGCCGACCGGCACCGTGGTACAGGTAGCGGCGGCCGGAAATCTGTTGCTCGACCTGGCCCAGATCCTCGCCAGCGGGGTCAGATTCGAGGACAGGTTCGGTCTCAGCGGCGGTGAAGACAACTTGTTCAGCCGGATGCTCGTCAACAGCGGCGGCACGATCGTGTGGTGCGAAGAATCGGTTGCCGTCGACCGCGTGCCGGCCAGCCGGGTTACGCGTCGCTGGGTGCTCACCCGATCCTTCAGTCATGGCAACACCGCCGGTTTGGTTGATCTAGAGCTTCGCGCGACTGGCCAGTCGGCCTTGGCGATGCGCGTGACGATGGCGTTGCGGGGCGCGGTGCGGGTCGTGGCCGGCGGCGCCCGGCTCGTTATCGGATGGGCATTCTTATCCCGCCGGCATCAGGCCCGCGGAGCACGTACGGCGATGCGCGGCCTAGGCCTGATGGCGGCCGCAGCCGGATTGATCTTTCGCGAGTACAGCCGCGGCGGCCGTCGAATTGCAATTCATCGGTCCGTTCCAGGCGGATCCGGACTATGAACCCAGCGGGCCGCCCGGCCGTCCGAAAGCTGTTGAGCGCGGCCAAGCGCTCAGCAGCCGGCCGTCTGACCATGATCGGCTCGGTCGTGGCGGTGCGTACGCAGGAGCCGGTCGTGGTGCTCACCTACGACGACGGCCCGGAGCCGGGAGGTACGGACGCTGTGCTGGAGGCCCTGGCTGAATGGCAGGCAACGGCCACGTTCTTCGTGCTCGTCAACCGCGCTCGTTCCCATCCCGGATTGCTGCGGTCAGTGCTCCAGGGGGGTCACGAAATCGGTCTGCACGGTATGGATCACCGGCGGCTCACCTCGCTCCCGCCCGCCGAGGTCACTGCGAGGCACCGGAAAGGCAAGTGTGAACTCGAGGACCTCACCGGTCGTCCGGTGCGGTTCGTCCGTCCCGCCTACGGCCACCAGACAATGCGGACGTGGAACGCCGCCCGTATCGCGGGACTCGAAACCGTACTGTGGGATTACACCACCTGGGACTGGCGGGGGGACGTCACCACGACCGAAAGGGTCGAGGTGGCGATGCAGGCGGCGCGACCGGGTGCGATTCTGCTGGCGCACGACGGCTTCGCCGCGTCGGCGGACGGGGCGGATGAAGGCGTCGCACCCGTCGTCGACCGGGGGGAGCTGAGCCGTCGGATTCTCGCCGGTTTTTCCGAACTTGGTTTGCGGTGTTCGTCACTGGGTGGGGCGCTGACTGCGGGGGAGCCGGTCAGGCGGGCATCCTTCGTCAGCTGATCGACGGGCAGCTGCGGCCGATCCCGCTTGGCGCGCTATCCGCGGGACCAAGCATCAGCAAGGCGATCCGCCTCCTGTAGACGTCCGGAGCATGCCGGTCGGCGGCGGAGCGGGCGGCTTGAGCTGCGGCTGCCCCGACATCGGTCCACCCGTCGATGACGGCTTCCACCGCATCGGCCAGCCGGTCGGGCTGATCGGGCGGGACCAGCCAGGCACTCGGGTAGCCCGCCGCTGCTTCGGTCAGGCCGCTAGTTTCGCTCACCACCAGCGGGCGCCCGGCGAGCACGGCCTCCACCGCAGTGTTCCCGAAGGGTTCGTCCGAGACGGAGGGCACCAGGACGATGTCGGTGGCCGCGAAGTACGGCCAGACGTCGGGGGAAAATCCAACAAAACTGACGCGGTTGTCGAGCCCCGCCCGGCCGACCGCGTCGCGCAGCTCGGCGGTGAACCACTCGTATCCCGGGAAGGCAGCACCGAGCAGAACCAGGGTGACGTCCCGGCCCCGCTGGACGAGAAGCTTCAAGGCGGCCACGGCCACCTGCGGACCTTTCCGGGGTGACAGTCGACCGATGTACAGCAAACGGACGGGGCTCTCCAGCTTCCTCCGACCGGGAACTGGCTGGTCCGGTCCGCGGACGGCGTTGAGCACGACGACTGCTCGACGGCCGAGCAGAGCAAATGCACTGCTCATCACCCGCTCACTGTGATGGCTGTTGCAGATGACTACCGTTGCGGCCAGCGTCGGCGCGTACAGCAGGCGCCGCAGCCCCAGGGATGCCGAGCCCTCCGCCTCGTGTACGTGCACCAGGACACGTCGGCGCATCAGTCGGGCGAGCAGGGGCCAGGAGGGCAAGGTGACGGTACTGACGTAGACGCCGGCTTGGCCATGTCGCCGAATCATGCTGGCAGCCGCGGGTAGCCCGGCGGCGGCTTCGCGGAGCAGCCGCAGGAAGCCGAGCGGCCGCAGCGCATCCTTCCGCAGCACCGGCATGCGGCAGATCCTGACGGTCGCCCCGACGGAACGCAGCCGCTCGACGAGGGGACCATGGTCCGGCAGTGCCACCGTCACGATCGCTCCCGCGTCGACCAGACCATGGACCGACTCGAGGAGCATGCGATCGGAGCCGTACAGCTCCGCGCCGGGATGGGTGACCAGCACGCGAGGTGCACCCGCCGGGGTCGGAACTGACGCCCAATCCACGTGGTCGGCGGCTCCGAAGCCTGTGCCGCCCAAGTGCGGGCGGTAGGCTGACCGGAGTATTGCCCGGCCAGCGGCAGCGACTCCGGCGAGCGAACCGGCTGCGGCCGCAGCCAGCGGTCGCGGCGATCGGAGCAATTGTCGCCGTCCGCCGCGGAGCAAGATCTCGGTGCTGGCGCTCGGTGTCCGCAGGATCCAGCCGATCAGCTCGCGCCGGGACAGGTGAGCGGTTCCATAGATCAGCCGGTTACGGCAGTTGTAGTAGTAGTACCGCGCCGACTTGGCGCGTCCGTGACGATGCTGGGTTCCGCCTTCGTCGTGCCGCACCCTGAGATCGTGGCGGACCAGTAGCCGGCCGCCGGCATCGAGTACCCGCCGGCTCAGGTCGACGTCCTCCCAGTACAGGAAGTACGACTCGTCGAAGCCGCCGATCCGGTCGAGCAGGTCCACGGACAGGGCGACGCAAGCACCGGTCAGCCACGGCATGCGCGCCGCCGCGCCGGTCGGGTTCCCGTATCCACGGACGCGAGGTGGCGGCAACCGGGCTCCGAGTCGCCCGCTGCGTACGTCGAGTGCCGAACCGTCGAAGACAACATCCCCGGTCGAGTCGACGATCCGTGGGCTGACCATCGTGTCGGGATCGGCCGCGCACTGGGCGCGCAGTTCCCGCAGTACCGTCACATCGACGGCAGCGTCCGGGTTGACGAAGACAACCGATTCGGCACCGAGCCGGCGGGCGGCAGCCACCCCGGCATTGGCGCCGGCGCCAAAACCTCGGTTGTCCGGCAAAGGCACCAGGACATATCCGTGGTCGACGCACAACTGGTGGACGCGGGCGGCCTCGGCCGGGGACGAGAAGTTGTCGACGACAATGATGGGAAAGGTTTCGGCGTACGCGCCGAGGACCGGCAGACTTGCTCTCAGCAGAGTGGCCGAGGCGAAGTTGACCACGACCACCGTTGTAGGCCGGACCAACGCAGTCGCTTTCTCTAGTACGTCAGCCATGCTGCTCAGGTCCCGTCCACGATGGCGCGTAGTTGTGTACACAGGTGTGACGTGGTGTGTCGGGTCTCGATCGCCTGTCGGCCAGCCGCGCCCACAACCGCCGCCTGGTCAGGGTCGGAGAGTACGTCCAGGATCGCGTCGGCCAAGGCGCCAGGATCCTGAGGCTCTACCAGCCGGCCGGTAATACCGTCGCCGACGTAGTCAGTGATGCCGTCCGTGCGGCTTACCACCACCGGTCGCGCAGTGGCCTGAGCCTCGAGCAACACGGTCATTCCGGAGACATGCATATTGGGTCTGGTCGCGACAGCCACCACCGAAGCGCGCGCGTACAGTTCTCGGAGATCAACGTGCGTCAACTCGGCGACCGTGGTGACGCCGGCCGGGGCTGGGATTGACGATCGGGTCTGCACGACGCATTCCACGTCCGGCCGAGCTCGACAAATCTCGGTCAGCGCCGCAAAAAGTGTATCGATATCGCGGTCGCGGTCGTTGCCGGCACTTACTACCAGCGGCCTTTCGGGATATGGGCTGGCTGAAAAGAATTCGCCGTCGATACCGAACTGGACCATCCTGACCGGTGGGGCGGCCGGTCCGAGCCATTCCGCGATGAACTCAGCCTGAGGCCGGCTGAGCACCCAGAGCGCGTCCATTTCGAGCAATGCGCTCCGGAGCAACGCGACGTGTCCCGGGCGGGCGGAGCCGCGGGTGAGCTGGTCGGTCGCCCAGATGACCCCCGAATACAACCGCTGCGCCGGAACCCGGGCGACCATCCCGGGCGCGGTCATCTCGTCCCAGCACAGGGCGGCTGCCGGTGAACCGGCGTGCGGGCGATGACGGCGAACACCGCGTCGTTCCGCGACCAGCCGTCGGAACCGGCGCAGGTCGTCGACCTCCCGGGTCAAAATAACGCGCCCGTCCTGCGCGAGTTGATCCAGACCGTACGGCCACGCCCCCGGAACCGGACTGCGCCGCCCCCGCTTTTCCCAAGCTGGAACGCCCCAGCCGTGGCGAAACACGATCTCGACCGATCTCGGTTTCGCGGGTGCTGGCCTCGGCGGATGGGCGGACGGTCCTGACAGCTCCATCATGTCGAGACCGTCCGCCGCCGACGGACATACCACTCATTGGCCACCACCTGGAACAGCAGCACCCCGACGGCAGAGCCCAGGACCGGCCCAACCGCACCCAGCGCCCGCCCGAGCGCCACCGACAGACCCAGATTGACCGGCAGCATGAGAACCACCGCAAACGCCTGAAAGCGAAGTCCGCGGCTGTCAGTCATGTACATACCGATCGGGTACTTGAGCGCCTGCAATGTCATGAGCAGCGAGAAGGCGAGCACCAGGCCGATTGAGAGCCGGATCTGCCCGCCGGAGGCGAGCGAGGACAGCCACGGCGATAGAAGAGAGATCATTGCGCATAGCGCGGCAGCGATGCCTGCGAAGAGCCAGCCGACTCGGATCGGCGAGACCGCGCGCTCGCCGGTCGCGCGGGCCCGGGCGAAAAGCGGCCAAAGGATCACGCCGGCCGCGTTGGTCACCGCGTAGATCGGGACGAACATTTGCGCAGCCAGGCTGTATTCGGCCAGATTGCGGAGGTCGGAGACATGGCTGAGCACCAGCCGGTCGGTCTGCATGGCCAATGGCAGCGCGACCATGTAGATGAGCATCGGCCAAGCCGTGTCGAGTATGCGGCCGCCTCGGACGGACCGGACGGAACCGACCGACCGCCACGCCCGGCCCAGTGCCGGACGGACCCGCCGCGCTGCCATGACAGTCAAGGTGAATGCCAGTAGCACAAGCGCGGCATACGGCAGGACAGCGACGAAGGAACCGTTCGGCGCCCGTAGCCGGATCGCCAGCACCAGAACGCCCAGCACTAACGGCGACTGCAACCCGAGCACGACAATCGAGATGTGGTTGCGGCCGAGGGCGATGAGGACCCGCTCACCGAGCCCGAGCGGCAGCGTGATCGAGAAGAGCACCACGCAGATGAGCGCTACCAGCGGCCCGGAGCGACCGGACAGCCCGTCACCGAGCACCGCCGACCAGGTACCGGTCGCGGTGATGGCCGCGGCCACCGCCACGAGCACGAACGACGACGCACAGGTCACGCGCAGCGAGGTGAGCAGCACCCGCTCGACCCGCTCGTCGGCGCGCGGATCGGTGGACTCGCCGATGATGTTCATCACGGCGGCGCCGATCCCCAGATCTGCGAACGGGATGAGGGATCCGATGGTGACCAGCAGCGCGTACTGCGCGTAGGCCGCCTGCCCGTAGGTGTCGATGACCAGCCTGGTGGTCAGGATGCCGAGCAACGCGCTGATTCCCAGAACAGCAAACCGCAGCACTGCGCTACGGCCCATCTCCCACGCCAGTCGAAGCCCTTGCGGCCGGGCGTCGTGCGCCGCTGTCGTCGTTTCGACAATGGAATCCTCAGGCGCCGTGTTGGCGGTGTCGAGACTTCCGGGGTCGATGCGCACGACAATCCTGTCCGATGGTGAGGGCCGGACTCCGAACACGGATCCGATACTGCATCCTATTTCCCGTGGCGCGGCCGCGCAGGACGATGATGCGCGGCCGCGCTGGGTAGATCAACTCGCGGCTTGCACCTTGAGGTTGTCGATGGAGACCGTCACGCCCTTGGCTGCGCTACCGGATAGGTACGTCCACAGACCCACCGATCCCGCCGCTTGTAGCGAGGCGGTGGAATCTGACGCGGTGACCTGGGAGGTGGCAGGCTCGGCGGCCGCCGCCTTCCATATCTTGGCCGACAGTGTGGTCGTGGATCCGGTCCCGGTCGCCGTGAAGCTCTCGGTGAGTTTGTCCCCGGCGGCGAACGTCAGTCCGTTGACCCGCGCACTCGACAAGGTCGTCTCCACCCCGTTGCCGATGCGGTTGACGTAGAGCGTCACGGAGCCGTCGGGACCCAACAGCGCCCGGGTGCGGTACTCCGACGAACCGATTCGTCGCACCGAGAGGGTGAAGAAGATGCCCGCTCCGGTCGGGACCGAGTCCATGGCGAAGTCGACGCGCGCGGTGATGTTCCGGGCCGATACCGAATTGAGGGCGGCTTGCGGGCCGCTGCCGCCGCTCGGCATCTTGAACTGCCCGACCGACCCGTTGACCGCGAAGGACGAGGACCCGTTGTAGAGCGTCCACGCACCGCCCTGGTCCGCCGTACCCAGGCCCGCGGCGACCGTCCGCGCGAACTGGTCCGATGCATAGACGGTCACCGGCGCGGCCGACACGGTCACGTCATTGGTGATCGAGGTCGAAGCGCCGGCGTTGTCGGTCACCTTCAGCGTCACGTGGTAGGTCCCCGCGGCGGTGAAGGTGTGGGACGGCTTGACCCCGGTGCCGGTACCCCCATCGCCGAACGTCCAGGCATAGCCGCCAATCGTGCCGTCGGAGTCCTTCGAGGTGCTTGCGTCGAACAACGCGACCAGGTCGGCAGTTGTCGACGTGAACGCCGCGGTGGGCGGCACATTGAGTGCAGCGGTGGTGACCGGCTTCGTGACCGAGTTGGTGGCGCCCTTGTTGTCGGTGACCTTGAGAACGACCTGATAGGTACCGGCGGTGGCGTAGACGTGCGATGGCTTGACGCCGGTGCCGGTGGTTCCGTCACCGTAGTTCCAGGCGTAGGAGGCGATGGTGCCGTCGGGATCCTTCGAGGTACTTCCGTCGAGACTCACGCTCAGATTGCTCACGGTGGAGGTGAATGCCGCGACCGGTGGCTGGTTGGCCGGTGGCGGCTTCATCACGGTGATCGTGCTGGTGGCCGTGTCGGTCGCACCGGCGTTGTCGGTGACGCTTAGCGTGACCGAATAGTTGCCTGCGGCGGTATAGGTGTGCGATGGCTTGACGCCGGTCCCGCTGGTTCCGTCACCGTAATTCCACGCGTAGGAGGCGATGGTGCCGTCGGTGTCCTTCGATCCGGAACCGTCGAACACCACAGCCAGGTCGGTTGCCGTGGAGGTGAACGCGGCGGTCGGCTTCTGGTTGGGCGGCGGCGGTGGCGCGGTGACAGTGATGTCATGCGACACGATGGCCGTCGCGCCGTCGTTATCGGTCACGGTCAGCTTGACGGTGTAAGTCCCTGGTGCGGCGTAAACCCGGGAGCTGGTCATGCCGGTACCGGTGCTGCCGTCACCGTAGCTCCAGGCATAGTTCGTGATCGTGCCGTCCAGATCGGTGGAGGTGCTGGCGTCGAACGCCCCGGACAGGTCGTCCGCGGTGCTGGTGAAGGCGGCGGCCGGCGGCTTGTTCGGCGGAGCCGGGGCTACCGAGATGTTCTGGGTGCTGGCGGCCGTCGAGCCGGAATTGTCGGTGACGGTCAGCGTGACCGGATAAGTGCCGGTGGCGGTATAGGTGTGGGACGCGGTCGCGCCGGTGCCAGTGCCCCCGTCCCCAAAGTTCCAGGCGTATCCGGTAACGGTGCCGTCTGAATCTTTCGACGCGGAGCCGTCGACCGTAACGCCGAGACCGGTGGCGGTCACGGTGAAGCTCGGCGTCGGCGGTTGATTGACCGGCACGCTGACCGTGACGTTCTTCGTCGCGGTCGCGGTGACACTCTTGTTGTCAGTGACCGTTAGCGTGACCGGGTAGGTACCGGCGGTGACGTAGTTGTGTGAGGCGGTCGCGCCGGTGCCGCTGGTTCCGTCACCGTAACTCCAGGCATAATCGGCCACCGACCCGTTCGGCGCCGTGGAACCGTTGCCATCGACGGCTACGGTCAGACCGTTCGTTTGTGCGGTGAAGGACGCTGTCGGCGCGACAGACCCGCCGCCCTTTGTGTAGTGAGACTTGGCCTGAGCGAGGCTCAGCGCGGTCGGGTAAATCGCGACTTCGTCGATCTTGCCTGCAAGATCTACACTCGAGCTCGTCCCCGGCCAGCCGGCGAGACTGTCCCCGCCCACGCGCCAATACCCGTCGAAGTTGTAAGCAATGGTCACATCGTTGCGGCTCCCAATCAGCTTACCGTCGACAAACAGCGCGAGACCGGCTGCACCGAGTGTGCTAATCACATGGTGCCACGCGCCGTCATTGTAGGACCCAGTCGATGTCACGGTGGCCGGGCACCCGGTAGGGGCGCAGACCCCGAACCAGAGCTTTCCGTTATTGTCCAGATAAGTCTGTCGGTCATAATTGTTTGATGTGCCGGTCTGCTTGTTACCGAAACCGATGATCTTTCCGCCGGAAGTCGACGTTGTCTTAAACCAGGCCTCGGTGGAGAAGGAGTTCGGGCCGTGAACGGCGGCGCGGGTGCTCATCGATCCATTCGCGGTTCCATCGAATGCATACGCCCCGTCGCCAGCCAGCACGCCTGGTGATGTACTAGTCACACCGACGCCACGGTCGGCGTCATTGAATCCCAGGTTGTCGTAGGCGACGGTGCCGCTGGGTTCGTCCATCGGCCAGTACGTCGTTGCCCCATCGGACTTGACCGCGGCAGCGTAGGGATTCGACGAGGGCGTTGCCGTTGGGGTCAAGGCGGCGCCGTCACCCCAGACCGTATTGCCGGAGGAGTCCGAGATCGACACCCGGTAGCTGGCGGCTGTTCCGGCGGTCACCGTGCTGTCGACGAAACCGAGGGTGGGCCGTTGCCAGAACGTCGAGTCGGCCGTCGTGGTGTAGACCGGCGTCCCGCCCCCGTTCTTGTAGACCCGGTAGGTCAGATTGAGGTCATCCTTGTCCCAGTCGGCCGGGAATGA
>JAABUO010009224.1_pt1 | contig 11054 bp, 13 predicted proteins | sample 5559291 | NCBI WGS metagenome assembly JAABUO01 (sample SAMN10711878, study PRJNA513372) | rock metagenome | isolation source: Antarctica rocks | place: Antarctica: Victoria Land, Finger Mt sud | reverse complement strand
CACCTGCATCAAACATGCATGATTAGCTTGCTTGCAAAGCACCAGAACACTTTAGACAGCCATTCAAGACAGAAAAGCTTGCATGCATCCTCAATGTGACGGCCTTCCAGGAAAAACACCTGGGAAATTCCAACACCTGGATCCATCTTTTAAGCGTATCCCAGCTATGCAATGCCAAACTAGGTTGCGTGCTTAAATGCTTTTAAATTTCCGAACATGATGGCTATGACTACAGGACATGAATGTATTGTGAGGACTTCAAGTAAACTTGCCAGCTGTTGTCTTGAGCCTCAATTTTTTGCAGGAGGTCCAGACCGGTGAGGTTCAGAGTGAACACAAGGAGGTCAGCAAGCGCCCCACATGCGTCCAGATGCGGCAGACGGTGGCGACAGAAGCCGCTGTAACGGAGCCATCCAAATCGGTTGATCTTGCCTGTTCTCAATGAACTGCAACATAGAATTTGCCGATGAGAAAGTCAGCAACAGTCATGTCATTGAGCAATCGTAGGAGCAATATCAACATCTAGGTGAGTCAGAAATGCGTGACGCAGTTGTTTGACACGCGATTGCATGTATGTCCTTCTTACTTACCATGTCACTGGCTGCATTGGTGAAGGGGTAGACCGCACCACTGGTGTCAATGCCAGGAGACTGGGCTTTGCGTCCATGAGGTCGTCGCCTAAGACATCATGCTGTGAGTTGCTGGCATGCTCATAAGCAGTCCATTGTAACCTTCATACAGCAGCAAACAAAACAGCTAACCTCTGAAACCCATGCTTGTCCCCAGTAGTACCATCGCTGCAACTTTGAATCCACTCCAATGATCTGAATGTCTGATGCATGCATCAAGTAGCCTTTCAACCTCATCCTCATCAAGGGACGTAGCTGAAAAGCCATTCCTCAATGGATCGCTGTCCACGCCTGCAGGCAAAATGGCGTAAAGATTTGCATGAGAGTGTGGAGACAACAGCATTGCTTACCAATCCTAGCCTCAGTCGTGGCAGCCAAGGCTTTTGAGGAGGCTGATCTAATGAGTGTCTCTTTTGAGAAGTTTTCACCATATGGAGGCGGCACCCCTCTCTGGAGCTCTCTGCATGTGAAAGTTAAGCATGTGATTTTCATGCATGAACTGCCTGTTCAACATGCAGTTTCCCACACTGCCTCTGCAAATACTCATACCGTATGCGTGACAGGGCTTTTCGGGCAACTCTGATGGTGCCAAAAGGGTCTTTGCTTTTTTTCTGTATCATCTCCTCCAGCAAGTCCTGAGACACCATGCAGTATTGATACAGAGGCTGTACGGCCATATCACAGGCTGCACAACACTCTGGGCCCAACCTTACTTGCAAAGCTTACCTCCATGAAAACAAGGCACTTGGTAATGGGATGGATACATACGTCAAGTCCCTTCTCATCGCACCAATCCTGCAGCATTGACGTTGTATTTAGTAACACAGCCAGAGTCTTGCGTGGAACAACTTGAGTTGTTTGAACGATCTTTGCAGGTCTTGCAACAAAGATACCTACCAGCCACTTCCAAAGTGGCGTGCAGTACGAGTCTTGCGTGTTCTTGGCAAGTCCAGCCCACAATGTCTCATATTTCCTCTGCCATATGGCATTTGCATTCATCCTGTTTGCACAGTATAGTCAGATTTAAATAGTCGTGGCTTGTTTTTGTCTGACAAACTGAACAGGGACAGCCAGCAGCCTACAAGTCGGTGTCCTGCTGCAAACCTACAGCGTCTGGTCCGGCGTATGTGGCGTGCATAAGGGCAATTATATCATCTCTGGGACGTGATCTCTGCCCCCCCCATTCAATGCAGGGCGTCGTCACATATTGAGAGCCAGCAAGCCTTATGCTTGGTGGCAACTAGTGTCAAGTACCGTGTCACAACTAAATGCAAGTCTTACACTATTGCATAGCAGACTGAAAGTCATGGTCAGTATCCTTTTTTTAGCAGTCGTGAACATGAAACCCCAATATCGATTGCAGCACTGGCCATGACTGGATCAGCATGGGGTTTCTTGATGCTCGCCTGCCACCGACAGCTCGGCGGTGGGATTGGGAGATGACTAATGGCAAATGCGGCTGGCAGTACATTGCGAATCAGGGGCAATGCGGCTGTGAAGCGATTTATGGGGAAATCGTCCAAACCAAGCACGCAGCCAAAACGGGCCAGAATCTGCACGTGTTCATGGCCCGTGCGGATAGATCAGTCAGTCCAAGACCACAGCTGTTGCTGTTTCACCACACCTGTTATGTCAGGTCACGTGGCAGGCGCCTGTTTCGACAGTCATGTAGGTGATGCTGACGCAGAAGTCTGACTACACGTATGCACGTGCTGTGCGACCCATGCCGCGAGTCGAACACAAGTCTGCTAGCATGCAGACGTGATTGGCCTCTCACACAGGCCAGAACGGGTTTTTTGGTTGTACACCCAGCTCTTGTCATCTTGATGTCAAGATGCATGCACTGCGGCTGGAATACTTCAACTGAGTTATGCCAGAAAGCTTACACAAGGGTGTATCACATTTTGCAGAATCAAGCAAGAATTTGCTCACCAACACTGTATCTGACAAAATTATATAGGCGTTCAAGCAGGCTCTGCAACTCAGTGCATCCTTGGGAACATGTATCTGAGATCCATTCTACAAGGAAATCATGCAAGACCGGATCATTCACAACTCCTGAGTGCATTTTTAATTTAGTCGTGATTGGCCTATTGTACATGGCATACCCCGATGGTTGCCGGCATAAATTACATTCCTGCCAAGGCTAAGGCCCTACCCCGTGAAGGGGGCATGGGCTCCTGAGTGCATTCAGCTTACCTTCTAGCCTGTAATATCCACCCGCCCCCTGCATAGTATGCATCACAATTACAGCGCTGGCTGGTGTACTCATCTACCTGCAAGTGCTTCCTGAGCATGATCTGCAAAGATCTGGCCATCTGCAAGACAATCAAGCATATCACATCTGTCTGCTCTCAAGGCCTCGCAACAATCTTGTTGCATTCCGGCCACCTTGCATAGCAGCTATAAAGACTTTACTCAGTCATGATAGGCAATGGTATGGGAGGCTGCATGACCCACATGCACATGTTTACAGCACATATACACATGCAAAGCCAGACAGAGGTGCTGCATGCCCAGCAAGGACACGCACATACAATGAGCCCATCCTATCAGTGTGAAGGGGCTTCGTACTAGACCCCCAAATGCGTTGAGCGCTTGCTAGACACAGTTCCCAAGTCTGAAGCTTTGACGTGTAAGTCTGCACCACAAGGCTAGAAGCATACCGTGATCTGCCAATAACGCATCAGAGCACACATGCATGTCTCTACAGATGAGAACATCTCTACAGCAATGCATGTCTGCAATGTGGCAATGTAGAGATGTAGCAATGTAGAGATGTCCTACAGCAACGCACGTCTGTACCAGTGTCTGAACAGGGAAGGGCAACAAGATGAAAAAACCAATCAGAGCATACCAAGTAACAGCATTGGCCCAGAGAGGATATTAAAAACAGCTACCAAGCCAAGCTCCAGGCTGCCAGCACAGGAGGCTTTCATCATGATATGGAACCCCGATTCCAAAGATATGTCAGCGACCTTGAAGCTTTGCCACTCATCTGCACAGCATTACAAACCAGTCAGACTGCACCAACATGCACGTGTGCTTTGGACAGAATAGGTGTTGTGGACAGTGTGCATTTGATCAATCAGTCAGTGTGCACTCAAGCCAACAGCTTCAAGCTGCAATTGGAAAGATGAGAGAAGGTACACCTTGAGGTGCAGGCATGCGCAAACATGTTGATGGATATTGACAGCCAAGCAGCTGCAATAGACATAGGACCAAAAACATAGGCGCTCAGCGTTGATGGAAGCAACGCACAAGGGTCAAGTGTATTGAGCTTCTCGGTGGGTTTGACAGATGCACCAAGAGGTGGCTGAATCAGCAGCAGCACCTGGCACACAGTGAGCAGCCAGGGCAGCAGCAAACAAGACTCAACACAAACCTGTGCCACCAGGTCATGAAGAAATATATGACATCACAGGGCCCAAGGAGGGTGGCTCCTGTCAGGATGGCCCCAGCGAGGGTGGCCTGAGGGGGGGGGGGGCGGCTCAGTGAGTATGACCCTGGCCCCAGTGAGCTGACCCAAGTGAGAAGGGCCCAGTGAAATCTGCCCAAGTGAGGGTTGCCCCATTGATTTGATGCCAAGTTTGTTGCTTACACACCTTAAACTGACTCTTGTTTGCACCTGCATCTGCTGAAGCACCTGCAAAGCAGAGCCGACACCAGCACAACTACTTTCCATGCCAGTGCCGAAGGCGGTCACACAGCATGAAAACGTCCATTTTGAGGTTCTTTGATGGCAGACAGACACATCCAGATACGTTTAGGTGTGACCCGCTTTTGGCTTTGTTGCGCCATTGCCCCAATTTCAGTGCTGTCAAGTTTCTGCTTCATGATTGTTGGACGCTGTCAGTACTGGGCACGCTCCACCCTGGGGAAGCCAACATTACTGAGTGCAGCATGCTGAAAATGCTTGACCAAAGGGGACAGTAGTCGCAAAAGGTAGTGCCGACATGAGTTACTTGATGGGTAAAGTGAGGATGCATGTCTGCCATGTGTCTGTCTGTCATATGTCTGTGACAGTGTTGTTTTTGAGCAACAGGCGTTGCAGCTGGACAAAATTCTCGCGCTGCATTGCAGCACAGTTGCAGCAAAGGCTTATGTGTGGCTATGACACATGTACAGCAACCTGCTGCAGTAGCATGCACCATAGGCGTTTGCATGAGCTTAGCTTATCAAGGTTGCATAGGAGGCTTGCATGTCCAATCATCTCTGGCTGCAGTGGCAGATGTTTGTCAACCGGATGCGGACTGGACAAAACATGAAAGCCAGAGACCTACCACCCAAGCATGAACAGGCTGTAAGACCAGTTGCTTTGGCTGCAGCGTTGGCTTCAGACACACAACTACAGATTCGGACAGCTGTATGAACACCGGGCTTGAGCATCAAAGCCCTCTCTAGTGGCAGGGAGCTTGATCCAACGAGAGCTGAAGCAGCAGGTGTGCATACATCAGTCACTGATTCCCCACTGAACATGTGCAGCTGCATCAGTTGGCTCTTGCTGCAGCGGCTGCAGCACCACCTGTCATGAAGAATAGTAGCGACAACAGCAGCAGCATGGAGTTGTGTTGGAATGCGCGTGCAGGAAGCTGACGCTGTGTCAAAGCAACGAGCACAACTAGCAGCCAAGCTAAATGTAGTAGCAGCAGCCACAAAGTCATCAGCAGCAGCAGCAGCAAAAGCCAAAAGTAACAGCAGTACTGAGAATTATTGACAGCAGCAACATAGTTACAGCGCATGTTGCAACGAGGCTCATTTGCGGCTGTAATGAACCTGCTTACAAAGCCAGCTGTGAACCCATTACAATTATTTCGAAGGACTGAACCCAGGCTGTGAGGGCAAGGACCAGACCACACAAGTGACGGTGATCACCAAGCCCAGCCAGCTCCACCCCAGCAGGGCCTTCATGACGTGCCGACTGCTTGAGCCCGCAAGAGGGCAAATGTCTGAATTCTCACCCTTCGACGTGCAGGCAAGGCAGTCCTAGAGAGGTTTTGAACTCGAAGGTTTCCGAGGTGCAAGCTCCTCCCCGAAGACATCAGTCGAGCCTGGGTACTGCGAAAGAATACATCACAACGGAAGGTGCTTTCTGATGTATTGCTGAGGCCGTAGCAGCTAAGCTGTTTGCCAATGAGAGTTGCAACCCATGACCAAGTTTTTGCACAGTATGGCGAGATGAAATATGAATGGAAGCATGCAGATGGCCGACTTAAACATGTGCAGCAGGCACGATAGGCTCAAGCGGCGAGAGTGCAAATTTTGGCTGTTCTATGGGCTTTCATGATAGTTTGGATCTCAGATACACGTTCCCAGGGATGCACTGATTTGCAGAGCCTGATTAAATGCCTTGATCATAGAGGCATTGTGTTAAGAATGTAGGTTGTAAGTATGCAGCCAAGCAAGGTTGTGTTGGGCTGCGCGGTAAATGCATCTTGGGGACTATGATTCCTGTCATGATAAGTAGATCCTGATAGGTAGATTTGCTGATTTAGGAGTTGCTGAAGAAGGCCTGTTGCTGACTGTTAGGTCAAGGCTGGTACCGAGCGGAAGCTTAACGCGTGTACAGCTGAGATTGGAGGTTGTGTCAGTGGGTATACCTGTATCTTGGCTATTCTGCAGGCCTGTGGTGGGCAGCATCATGCAAGGCAGGACTGGTACTGGTATATGTATTGGTACTTAGCACTTTTGCCAGATTTATTGCAGATGTTGGCATTGTGGTGTCGCTGCTTCGATCCACATATGCATGCCATCTGCTGGTGTTGCTGCTCTTCTAGCATGTTAGCTTCCTTGCACACGGTCACACAACATTGATGTTTGACAAGGTGCCAACAATATTTAGGGTACCAATGACCAAGGCAGTGCAGCTGTTCCCATCTCATAACAAGATTACAAGGTCTGCAAACACATTATTCTGACAGGCACAATGCCTGTGGACATTGCAAGGAAAAGCAGTGTTATTAGTTCTTTGCTTTGCTGCAGCATTTTGCAACAACGAATACTAAACATTACCAAACAATATATGCTTGTGACAATGTATACCAAAATCCAAACAGTATATAAGAAGCCTCAGGCTTGCTTGATCTCTTAACTACACATCCTGCCAAAAAATCTTCATCTCCAAAAAAATGCATGCACAATGCCGCCTAAAGACCAGGAAATAGCAACGCAGACAATTGTGGTGCTGGACTGTTCCTGGCAACACAGATCTTCGGAAGCAGCTTTGGTGCTCAGAGCCTTTGCACCACACTACGTGTATAGTACTATACAGTTGACGACAAGATGTTGCAGATCGGCCAAGCCTCACAAGTATATGATGTAAAACGCTGCAAAATTTGTCTCTGTAGTCAAGATGTGACTCCACATCATGGCACTTGATCCAAGGCTGATAGGCTGAGAGCACTGACAGCTATAAAAGATGATCTCGCAATGCTCTTGTAGGTGCTGTCAGGCGCCCACAACGCTCACCATGCGCTGACCAAAAGGCTTTCAGAATCCACCTCTTCAGCTACATCCTCTTCAGTGTCTGACAGCTCTGAGTCCGATGTGCTTACAGGGAAGCTTTCAGGGGAAGTCTTGTCAGATGCGCCCTTTGTGGTGGCAAACTGGGCGCCAACAGAGCTGTCAAAGAAGCCTCCAGAGGAAGCCTTCCTGGCTGCGCCCCGATTGGTTGCAGCCTTCTTGGGGAGCTCAATTTTTCTGGTGGCAAACTGGGCACCAACAGAGTTGTCAAAGAAGCCTGCAGATGACGCCTTGATGGCAGCCTGCCTGGGTGCAGCCTTCTTGGGAGCTTCCATCTTGGTGGCAAACTGGGCGCCGACAGAGCTCTCAAAGAACCCCTTTGACGTGCCTGCAGCACATGTGTCGTATAGTTCTAAGCTTAACAAGTGCAAGGTATGCGTCAATATGATGCATCTACGTTTCATCAAGCTGAACAAATGCCAGCTTGCGCAGCTCTTGTGCTGACAGTGTTGCAGGTCAAGCCACCTTTAAGCATATCAAACGTGTGCAGTCTTTCAAATGATGAACGTAATGAACAGGATGTAAGCAGAGCTGTAATGCAAACGGTTTCATTGAAGCATGAGCTGTGAAGCATGAGCTGTGAAACAAGCAAGTCAGTACATGCTCATTTGGCTGTGCTTAAAGAACATAATTATTACTAAACATGCTTGCAGAGGTCTATGCCATTCATGACTCAGCTGCCAGGAAACGAAACAGCAAAAAAGCTTGCCTGAAGCAGATGCAGTGGAGGCAGCTTGTTTGGGTGCAGCCTTTGCAGACTTGGTGGCGAACTGGGATCCTACAGAGCTGTCAAAGAAGCCGCCTCCAGAGGAGGCCCTTGTGGGGGCAGCCTGCTTGGGTGCAGCCTTCTTAGGAGACTGAGTCCTGTTGGCAAACTGGGCACCAACAGAGCTTTCAAAGAAGCCTCCAGAGGAAGCCTTTGTGGGGGCAGCCTGCTTGGGTGCGGCCTTCTTGGGAGATTCTGACCTGGTGGCAAACTGAGAGCCAACACTGCTGTCAAAGAAACCTCCAGAGGAAGCCTTGGTGGGTGCAGCCTGCTTGGGTGCAGGCTTCTTGGGGGACTCAGATCTGGTGGCAAACTGGGCACCAACGCTGCTTTCAAAGAATCCCTTTGAAGTGCCTGCAACACAACTGTTTGTCAACAAGGTTCTTTGCCAGTTTAGGCTCAACCAAACATCACATCATGTAAACAGCACCATATGCATTTCATCAAGCTGAGCAAGAGTAGTGAAGACGTCAGTGTTGCATGTCAACCCAGCTAGTGCACTTTAATAGAGGGGTGATTGTAACTCAAGCTGCATGCAGACATTCTTGCAGGCACAATGACAAGCAATACAAGGTGTGCTCGTTTCGCTGTGCATGAGCACAGAGCGTTGCCTTTCACATTTTGGCTATGAGGCAACAACAAAGCAGGAAGCTTGCCTGAAGCCGATGCGGTGGGTGCAGCCTGTTTGGGTGCAGCCTTCTTGGGGGACTCAGACCTGTTGGCAAACTGGGAGCCGACAGAGCTGTCAAAGAAGCCTCCTGAGGAAGCCTTTGTAGGGGCAGCCTGTTTGGGTGCAGCTGCAGGTGCAGCCTTCTTGGGAGACTCACTCCTGTTGGCAAACTGGGGGCCAATAGAGCTGTCAAAGAACCCTCCTCCAGAGGAAACCTTGGTGGGTGCAGCCTGCTTGGGTGCAGCCTTCTTGGGTGACTCAGTCCTGGTGGCAAACTGGGCACCGACAGAGCTGTCAAAGAACCCCTTTGAAGAGCCTGCAACACAGCATTTCGTTGTCAGAGTCTGGACTAGGTTAGGCCCCAGCAGACATGACATTATGTTCTGCTGCAGTTGTACATGACATTATGGCAGCATTGCTGGGCATCTTGTGGCATCCTGTGTCGTGCACAGTTGAGAGCTTCTTATCAAGCTGGGGACAACCAGCTCACTCAGCTTTTGAGCTGTCAATATTCCATCTCAGTGTGTGCATTCTAGAACAGGACGAATCCAAACAAAAGCTTCTTGCAAACAGTCTGCTTGCACATTTACAAGCAGTCCAGTGTCTGCTCATTTGGCAGTGCTACTTGCGCAACAATTGCCTATTCACATTTTAGCTGTGAAACTTTGTCAAGGAAACAAGCTTGCCTGAAGAGGATGCTTTTGTGGGTGCAGCCTGCTTGGGTGCAGCCTTCTTGGGAGACTCACTCCTGTTGGCAAACTGGGAGCCAACAGAGCTGTCAAAGAATCCTCCTCCTGAGGAAGCCTTTGTTGGGGCAGCCTGCTTGGGTGCAGCCTTCTTGGGGGACTCGGACCTGGTGGCAAACTGGGAGCCAACAGAGCTGTCAAAGAACCCTCCTCCAGAGGAAGCCTTGGTGGGGGAAGCCTGTTTGGGGGCAGCCTTCTTGGGAGACTCACTCCTGGTGGCAAACTGGGAGCCAACTGAGCTGTCAAAGAATCCCCCTCCAGAGGAAGCCTTGGTGGGGGAAGCCTGTCTGGGGGCAGCCTTCTTGGGAGACTCACTCCTGGTGGCAAACTGGGAGCCAACTGAGCTGTCAAAGAATCCCCCTCCAGAGGAAGCCTTGGTGGGGGTAGCCTGCTTGGGTGCAGCCTTCTTGGGGGATTCAGACCTGTTGGCAAACTGGGCGCCAACACTGGTTTCAAAGAACCCCTTTGAAGTGCCTGCGGTACCACTTATTGTCATCAAGTTCTATGCCTGAGCAAACATCGCGTCATGTATTATACTGCATTAGCTCTTCATCAGGATAATCAAAGGTCAGCTCATCCAGCATTTGAGCTGTCAACCCAGCCTGTGCACCCTATACAAACATGGTTGAAAGCAAAGCTGCACGCAAACAATCTGAGTGTACATCAATGAATGCACAGATTGTTAGCATGTAGCTCTGCTTGTGACTAGCGATCCGGTGTGTGCTCATTTGGCTATGCATCAAGGTTCGCACAGGCAGTCACCTTTCACACTTTGGTGTGAAGAATAAGAAAAGTAAAAAGCTTAAGCTTGCCTGAAGCAGATGCAGCGGGGGAAGCTTGTCTGGGTGCAGCCTTCTTGGGAGACTCACTCCTATTGGCAAACTGAGCGCCGATCGAGCTTTCAAAGAAGCCTGCAGAAGGTGCCCTTGTAGGAGCAGCCTGCTTGGGTGCAACCTTCTTGGGAGACTCACTCCTGTTGGCGAACTGGGCACCAACAGAGCTTTCAAAGAAGCCTCCAGAGGATGCCTTTGTGGGGGCAGACTGTTTGGGTGCAGCCTTCTTGGGAGACTCAGACCTGTTGGCAAACTGGGCGCCTACAGAGCTGTCAAAGAACCCCTTTGATGCGCCTGCATTACAGTGTTTGATCATATACCATCATGCTTGACAATTTACCCTCAAGCGTACTGAACCAACCACATCTGCCTATTGACATGTTGAGCAGATGGCAGCATGTTCAGCTCATGGTTTTGTTTTTGTTAAGCAATTCACCGTGCAAACACAGACCTTATGCAGAGTATTGCAAGATGAATGTAAATAAAGCCAGCGCAAACAGTCACACTGAAAGCTGACAAGCAAGTCAGTGCATGCTTGTCTGTGCATCAATGCTTGCACAAGCCTGCGCCATCCAAAAATTGCTGTACAGCAGTACCACAATAAGAAGCTTGCCTGCAGTGGGTGCAGCCTGTTCAGGGGCAGGTGCAGCCTTCTTGGGAGACTCACTCCTGTTGGCAAACTGGGAGCCAACAGAGCTGTCAAAGAAACCTCCTCCAGAGGAAGCCTTGATGGGTGCAGCCTGCTTGGGTGCAGCCTTCTTGGGAGACTCAGACCTGTTGGCAAACTGGGAGCCAACTGAGCTGTCAAAGAATCCCCCTCCAGAGGAAGCCTTGGTGGGGGAAGCCTGTCTGGGGGCAGCCTTCTTGGGAGACTCACTCCTGGTGGCA
>JAABUO010009223.1_pt1 | contig 11055 bp, 14 predicted proteins | sample 5559291 | NCBI WGS metagenome assembly JAABUO01 (sample SAMN10711878, study PRJNA513372) | rock metagenome | isolation source: Antarctica rocks | place: Antarctica: Victoria Land, Finger Mt sud | reverse complement strand
CCACATAAACGCTTAAGATGTAGCATATATTTCTGTTCTAGCTGTTTGCGAATATTGTTGGCAGCGGAATCTGTGGGACTATGCATGCCCCAAACAGGGCAACCATAGTGAAAAGCAGGGGCAAGAATGGATTGAAACAAGCGAAACTTCAGACAAACAGTGTCACTACATTGCAACTGTGCAAACAGTGTCACTACACTGCAACAGATCAGTCTTCATAGACTGTGATGCATGCTTGACAACAGAGCAGTCCTGACAGCAATATAAGTCACCTGCTGAACAACACCCCTGAAGGTGCAGCGGCATGTGAGCAGATAACAGTGCCACCCAGCACCGGCAGCTGACTGCTTCAGCTCAGCTAACAGGTAGAAGCGAAGAGCTGCAGGGCCCCTAGCAAGCTGCCCTTTGGGCTTGCCTTTGCTGCCTTTCAGCCTAGAGGAGAACAGAGTCTGTAAGGGGGGAGCGGCTGGCTGCCCTGCTGCCTGGGCAGTCTGCCCTGTGCCTGAGGGGGCTGCTTGTTGATGACTGGCAACTGAAGCTGAGTCGATAGGCTTTGTCTGCCCTGGAACGATAAGCTGACTGGCAGCCTGACTGGCAGCTTGAGTGGGTCCCAAGGGGAACGTCTGCCTTTGAGAAGCTGCCAGTGATTGGGTAGGTGCTGGACTGGTTTGCAGGCCCAGGTTGATCCCAGGTGTGCATGCATTTGCATGTATTGGGGCTTGCAGCATAGGGGTGGGGGGGAAGGCCAGGGCTAAGCAGCTGGCAGGATCTAGCCTGGGAGCAGCAGGATCTCTCTCTAGGTAGCCCTGCATGATAATCATGATAATGATAATGATAATGATAATGATAATGATGATGATAATGATGATGATGATGACAATGATGATGACAATGATAATGATAACGATAACGATAACGATAACGATAACGATAATGATAATGGTAAAAATAAATATAAAAACTAAGGATTGATAATAGCATTGCTTTCATCTTCACAATACATGTACTAGCCATGTTTTGCTAGGTACCTACTAGGTGTGTCTAGACCTAGTTCTGTATTGTGATAGAAGAGTTGTCAGTAGTTCATCTAGTCATGCCAGCAAAAAGAAGGGATTGGTGGTAGACATTGTCTCAATCCAATGAAGGCTTGTGAACTATTGAGTTACAAAACCATCCAGGATTGCAAGATAAGCCAGTTGCCATCCCACAACAGCTGGTCTGCATCAAGCTTCAACTACATGGTTGCAGCGCAAATGATGCTCCATCCATTGGAGTATCCCACAGCATAGCGGACAATGCAAGCCCAAATCAACCCTGCTGACATCTTTCACCTGAGACAATGCATGTGATGCAAGCTGCTGACAAGCCCATCTGCTTGGCATTCAATACTCAAGTCAAATTTGCAGGGAAGGTATTGCAGACAACTAGCAGCTGCAGCAGAAAAGGTGCTGCATCTCACAAATTTGCCCTAAACCTCACAAGTTTGCCCTAAACCTCACAGATCTGCCCAGAACGTGGCCTACATTGCTTGTGAGGGACGATATCCATAATCAGCAATATCATATAGGACACATGCTTCATGGTCGCCCCAAGGACATGGGCACTGTCAAATTGCTCGCCAACAGCAAGCTTGGTGGCAATACTGACTTTGTCAGACCATACAACTGGCAGGTGCAGCGAGATCTTGCCGCACTGCAAACAATCGCAGCAAGATCTTGCCGCACTGCAAACAATTGCTTGGAACATGGCCTATATTACTGCCCAGGTGCTCACCAACAGCAAGCTTTATGGTAATTCTAGTTGTAGTAGGCCATGCTGTGCAGCTGCTGCAGCGATACATTGCCACAGTTCAGAAGAGTGCCCACAAAATGACATATGTCACTGCTCATGTACTCACCAACTGCAAGCTTTGTGGCAACACTCATCTTGTTAGACCGTGTAACTAGCAGCTGCCTCACTACACAACGCTGCCCAGAACAGGGGTCACATCACTACCAAGGTATTTGGTATTTCAGTGTATTGGTAAAATCTGCCTACTATTTCAGCATGTTTTGTGTCTCGAAAGGCGCCTCACAGCACTCACCGACAGCAAGTTTTGTGGCAGCCCTGATCGTGTCAAACCATGCTGCGCAGCTGCTGCAGCAAGCTGGGCAAAGCATGCCTGCTGAGCAACGATCAAGAAGAGGGACGACAGCTCCTGAGCCAGGGCTCTGCTGAGGGCCACCCCCCGGGAGAGAGATGGGTCTTCAAGAGGCACAAAGCGCATGTCCTTCTGGAGGCTGGCCAGCTTGTTTTCTTGCTGCAGACCAGAGATGCATTGACAGTAAGTGCTAAGGGAAACCGTGATGCTCAGCAGAGAACAGAGTTGCAACAGACAAGACCAATGGCTGTAAATGCTATGTTTGGCATAGTTACAACAAAAGATAATGCATTTGCCTACATTGTGCTGTCTATTGTGCCAACGCTGAATTGCAAGATCCGTCAGGAAAGAAGCACTTTGACTTTGTGTGTTCTGACAAGCCATTGTAAGAAAGTTCCACCTGACTTTATCTGCGTCTGGGCATTTGACAGATGGATATGTGAGAAAGCAAGGGTGACCTCGAGCCACTTTTTCCATGCTGACACAGGTTTTGCTGACTATTCTGTCACAAGATGAAGGACTATGTACCTGCTTGAGCTGTTGCAGCAGGTCTTGGTCCTGTGCAGCTCCACAAGCAGCAGCAAGGCGCAAGAAACCAGTCTTCAGCTGCACTGACACCACCAGCAGGGCAGTCCCCCTGCTGCTCATCACTAAGCTGGGGAACAGGGCCCTTGCAGGCACAGGGCCGGCCTGAGCCGGCCCTGAAGGCAATGGAACCAAACCAGCCAAATCTGCTGCTGGGTTTGGGTCAGTTAGCAGGTGAGTGGTGCAGCCAGAGATGGTGAGAGAGGTTTGCTGCTGTAGGGCGTGGTGCAGCGCCTCTGCAGCGCAGCAGAGCACTCATTCAGGGACATTTTGTACAAAATTGGTTTTCATTGTCGTCATCTGTATTTGTCTATTTGTTTAGGAAGAAAATGACAATGCCGTCAAGACAAAACTGTAATGAGAAGCTTGAGGTGGGCCGTAGATTCCATATGCACGTACTCAGCGTGTGCAAGGCATGCTATGATAGAAGGGTGTGCTCAGCAACCCAATGTGCAGTGCACAAGCTACAAGGTACTTGCTGACCTGTGTGGGGCGCATAATCATGACTGTCTTTCTTCAGTGTCAACAGGTCATGATGCACCTCTTGCAATGAAGCAGACAAAAGCGCAATAGCGCTGCAATGCTACTTCAGCTGTGCTCAAAACAAGACCATTTAGCAAAGTCAAGCAATGAAAAAATAGAACTAATAATGATTCTGTTAAACATGACAGTGATATGAGTCGTATTCTTGTGCTGGCGTTGCAGAGGGGATTTCATTTTTTGCAAATCAGGTCAAGTCAGACGTACCAAGCTGCACTACAGCGTGCTGCCCTGCTGCCTGAAGAAGAAGCTGCTGCACATTGAGCGCCTTCAGATCCAGCTCAAGTCGCAGAGGCTCAGACTCAGCATGAGCTCTCGAGTCTTCTAGAAGCTCAGGAACAGAGATGACTGTGACTGCTCCTTGTGGGTTCAAGCCAAACTCCAGTGCTGAGGGGAGAGAGGGGGGCCTTGGGGTGGCCCCGTGGCGGGGTGGTCTCCCTGTGTCTTCTTCTCTTGCTTCAGCAACAGCAGCAGGTGAAGATGCAGTCTGGATGTTGAGCCAAAACGAGCACCTGTACCAGACAAATGACATGGCATTACTTGGCACTCGTGCAATAGGCCTGAGATCTTTTCAATCAGTTCTTAGAGATGACAGCTGGCATGCTGATGCAGCGCATACAAGGATGGGCAGAGCCCCATGTGCGAAGACATGACGCACAGAATTCTGCCTTACAGGACTCTCCATGCTTCACAGTCGCCTTTGCTGTCCTGTAGGAGCCCATAGGGCAGGAGCTGGGATTCTGATGCAGCGCTCACTACCAGGCACAGGCTGCCCATGTACAACAAAATAGCAAGCAGATGCTGACAGGATGCCTCATGCAATTAGCCTCCGTACACAGCCATGTACGAGTGCCCAGAAAAGCAAAAACGACCCTAAAACCTAAAAGCATTATACGGCTTGCAGGGGTTGTCATTGCTTCAAGGAGACTTGCCTGATGCCATTGGAGAGCACAGCAGCTGCATTCAGTTTCAGCAGCTTTGCCCAGCGCCCTTCCTCATCCAACAGCTTACGCAGCCTTGTGTGTACTTCATGCAGCACCAGCCTGCCAGCAATGCCTGCCAGTACATTGTGCAGTAGTTGCAGGGGGTGGGGCGCGCCCAGGGGATCCCCTGGGCTCCCGTTAGAGTTGTCATTTTCCAAAGGGGCTCGGCCAGATTCTCCTCCCTGTGAAGAAGAATGATGACTGGATTCAGGCCTGGCGCTGACTGGCTGCTGACTGGAGTTGGTGACAAGCTCTGGGGCTGTTTGGGCTGGCCCTGATTGAGCTGTGTCTGTCCCATGCTGTGCCTGCTGGGCACGCTGTGCTGCTGCCAGGCTATGCTGCGCTCGAACGTCAGCTGCTTGCCACATCTGAGATTCAAGCTCAGCTTGCAAACGTTTCTGCTGCTCAGGTGTGAGGGCTGTCCTCTCAAAATCTGCATTACCAGACATGACATCTCATTGGCAGCATGTTACCACAATGCAGTCCACAAAGCCATGCGTTACACAGCGTCTGAAACCTATACCCAAAATCTTGCCGCCTTGTTGATGCAAGGCGTGACAGCACTTATCTTGATGAAAGCAGCTGCAGACACATACTCCACACAGCAGTTGGAGCATTAGGCAGTCCATTCAAATATACGCAAGCAACACAGGATCTTGATGCAGCCTCTACAAGCATCTTGCTGCTGTGTTTGGCTGACTAACGCCAAGGCCACTGATATTGTATGTGGTGGTCAATAGCAAGCAAAGAAAAGACCATGCCTTCAAAAAACAGTTGAGGGTGAAATGCGATGGGCTTGCCTATGGGCTAGTGAATATTTATTGTTATTGCTATTTATTGTGCTGTGGCCGCTTGAATTTGTAATCAAAAGCTGGTGGCTTATGGAAGTCAGCATGCAGCTGATATGACTGGACAAGCGTGTCAGCAGGACCTGAAGTGGTACCTGATAAGATGTCAAAGGAGAGAAGCCTCCATCGATACTTCTCCTTATGAGGTCCCACTTTCTCATCCTGACTGACTGCCCTCATGCCACCGCTTGTTACCTCATCAGCCTGTTGATCGACATCCATGGGCTCATCAGACCCTGGCTGTTGCTGCTGGGGATGCCCTGGCTGCTGCAGGGGCTGCCCTTGGCTGGGCACTCCTTGCTGGGGAGCCCCTGGCTGACAGGGGGGGTCAGCCTGTGCCTCTGGGGCTTCAGCAAGGGTCAGCACAGCTGTGTAGTATCCCTTGAAGGTCAGCTTTGCGTGCCCACTTCCTATGCTGTGAACACGCATGCCGGCGGGGAGCACTTCCTGAGCAGGCATACTGTACAGGATACAATACAGACTCTTACAAATAGAAATGTGAAGTAAAAGGGGTGCGCAGCCTTGTTGCCAGACACATAAGACATGGCCTTGGGAAATGGGATTGCCTGCAGCTCAAAGGCATCTGCAGTGTTGTTCATGAGCACTACACTCTGTTGTCTTGACCCAGCTGCTGCAAACAAGACATCTCCCATACTTTGTGCTGCACATTGTCCAAGAGGATCTGGTTGCTGCAGACAAGATGTTGCTCACGCCTTGTGATGCACATTGTTCAACGGAACCAGCATGATGCTCTGAGGGCAGGAGCTACTCTTGAGCATGACTATGTTTTACCCTAAACCCTAAACAGTCAACCCTTGACGCAGCAGGAGCTGAGCTTCAGCAGCTGAGCGCAGAAGGAAGTCCATGACAATGTTTAACCTGAAATCGCAATACAGCAGGAGCTGACCCTGAGCATGACTATGTTTACCCTAAACCCTAGACACAACAGCAGCTGACCATGAGCATAGGAGGAAATTCGTGACTATATTTATCCCAAACCCTAAACCCTACATATAGCAGGAGCTGACCTGGAAAGCTGCGTGCGGAGGAGGAAGTCCATGACTATACTTACCCTAAATCCTAAAACCTAAGTATAGCAGGTGCTGACCTGAAGCAGCTGCTTGCGGAGGAGGAAGTCCATGTGGCGCAAGGCGGTCTGGCGCTGCTGTGCAGTGCGCTTTGGAGGCCCACAGACATCACTGATTGCAGAGGGCAGCGCCTGAAAGCTTCCTGTGAAAGACAAGTATGGCTTCACACCTTGTGAAGCAAGGTGACATTGTAATGTGATAATGTGGTGGTGGTGATTTCATTGTGATGCACTTTGGTGACAATGATTGATGTGAAACGCTGTGCTAAAGCAGCCTGAACATCTTACACCGCCAGTGGCGGACAGGCAGCTGGTAAAGCAACAGTGCTGTGCGTGCTTCTGCATTGGGGACAAGAGTTGCACATGCAGCTTTCTGAGCACCAGATGCTGCAGGATATGCTAATTGCTGAGGGGGATATTTTGCACAGGTGGTGACCAGAGCAGCCTGTACCTGTCTCCAGAACCTGCCGAGCAGTGTGAACATCAAGTGCAGGCACACAGCAAGACTGGAGCTCCTGATTGAGGTAGTAGAGCTGATCAGCAGACTCTCTGAGCGCATCAGCATGGCTTTGTGTCCTTGCAAGGATTTTGCCAACTTCCTTGGTTGCTGCAGCCTGACAGTCCAGAATGTGTGTCAACTGGCAAGGCTGTAATCTCGATGAGCAGCAGAGGTCAGGGATGCGGCGAAGCATTTCTGCTGAGATACAAGTATGTTTTGCGATAGGTTATGTGCTGTGACTTTGCCTTGTATGCATATGCCATGACGTTGCTTACCTTGTTGGACCACTCTACCAGCACGTGAAGGCGCAGTAGCCTCTGACGCGTGCTGTGAAGATGGAGCAACAAGGCATGCTTCCTGTGTGCACATAAGTACATGGCTCTGATGCAACCCAAATTTCGCAGCGTGAACGACTGGATTCACAGATCACTACACAGCAATACCTTTCCTCATCAGACAACGCCGGCAAAGTCTGACTCAGCCCCTGTAGACCTTTGTAAGCGGATTCAGCTATGTTGTCTATCAGCTGACTGAGCTGTACAAGCTGCAAGGCATTGCCGGGGTGGACTGCCGCCGGCTCTGCCATGTGCTCCTCAAGCAGCACTCTCGATCACATAGACGCTGGCCGGACGCGCGATGCAATTATCATGTGTGTCACTTGCAGCATGATCTTGATAAAAATTTCTGCCCGTGATGCTGATGCGCCCCAGCACAGAAGCCTTCCTGCCAGTCACTGTGCCCCTGCACTGGCCCCTGCAATAGAAAGCGAGGACTGACTGTGCTTTGCCTGCTTTGCCAGCTTGATGCCACCATGCCGCCCCAAGGCAGTGTCGCATAATCGAAAGCATACCCGGTACTCGGTACACGTACTGAGCAAGGGTGCAAATCACCAAGACTCACTAGTAAAAACAGCTTGCTGAGTCAACCACTTGTGAAATCTTGTTGGAACAACCACATGGAAGAAAGGTGACAACTGAGTTCCAAAACTGTCAATTGCAAATGGCTATGAGCTTTCGACAGAGGCTATCAAAATCGAAACGTGGCTTTCAGCAGCTGCACCTCAGATGTCGGAAAATGTGTGCCTGTCAACCAGGGTATGTCGGAAAGGCATCCTTGTGCAATCCCTCCCATCGATACGCTGCATAGCATCATTTCGCACCTGGACAGAGAACATGACGTGTCCCACAAGATGCTCATAAGCGCTGTACACCAAGGACAGCACATTTCAATTACAACCTTGCATGCATGCACATGTACACATAAGGGTACCAGCAGTAGTGGCATCACCAGCAGTAGTGGCATCACCTGGTGCTGTATATGCCAAACAGAGTCCACTAGGCACTGTCACATTTCCAACAATGACTCAAATGCTTGGGGATCCAATTGGGTCTATATATATAGCATGGCAGTCTGCAATATTGGTACGAATACCTATAGTATACGTGATGTGCACATGAATAGCTTGCGGGCGAAGCATTGTCACATGCAATCAAGCACAACCCATCTTGCAATGTCCTGCCAATGTACAGGGCTGCATCATTGTTTTGTCAAGTGCTGAGTGACAAGACTGATGTCTGAACGTCATCTAGGACTGCCTTGAGGGTGTGTGCGCTCACTAATCCGCTGTGTCCAGCTGCCTTGAACGGAATTCACCCACCAAACGAGCTGGTTAGACCTAGAAGTGACTTGAGCTGGCGTTGTGTCATTTCTGGCAAAGTCCCATTGAGATGAAACCATGGGGTAATGGGTTTCCAAAGAGTTGCATTTGCACACTTGATGACCAGCACAATATGGGCACCCAGAAGCCTGGCTTCCAATGCGATTAGAAGAGCGCATTTGGTACTTGTGCATTTGTCCCTTTGGACACTTCTGGCAGTCCCAATGAACAAGCTTGTTGCTGCCAAGAGTGGTGTTGTTGGGATGAATGCCATCTGCAGCATTGCGCTCATAGTCCCATTCAAGCAGCAGTGGGTGTTGCACTGCTTCAAATGTTGGTTTCTTTGTTTTCCTTCCATTAGCTTTGTTACTGCACAGAGGACAACCGCTGTCATTCCGCACACGCTGTGCAACTTGGGCTTGCCACTCGTGGCTGCAGATTGGGCACTTCCACTTGGCCCTGAGGTTACTGCCCGCAAGCATCTGCTCAGGTGTCTTGGCGTTCTTGTCATGGTTCCAGTATTGTGTTTGTCTTGGTGCTTTGGTAGCAAGAGAGCTGTGCTGACACACTCTGTTCCTGTGACAATATGGGCATTTGGTGCCTCTTGTACGGCTACTCACACTTGTCTTCTAGATATGAGGGCAGCCTGCTGGACAGTTGGGGCATGACCATGTGACCCTTCTGCCGCTGCCTGGCTTCAGCTTAATGCCACCAAGCAGAGCGTTGTTGTCAGGGTGCCACTCTTGCTGCAGCTGGGGGCTGAGCTCACTGATATCTGGCAAACCCGGCTGCACGCTTTTTCCTTGCTGCTTGTGTGGTCGTGCTGCTTTGGCAATGCAATACACTTCGAGAACTGCAGCAACATTGTTGCGTTTGAGGCCAACACTGTTATGCTTTCTTGACAAGTTGCGCAACAAGCCCCACCTGTCTGTGGCTGACTGAACCGCTTTCGACTGAAGCTGAATGCACCTGCGGCAGTCTGTCTTCGACAAGGCCGCAGCCAAATACGGCGTTGCCTGCAGATGCATCAGCAGAGCAGAACTCAGAACGCTCAGCAACCCTCTGTGGGAACACAAGCTGCCGGAAACTGCTGTTCTACCTGCAAGCTTGATGTTTGCCACATAGCGATAGGTCGTGAGCCGCGAGACAGGACATTGCCAGGCTCAAACTAAACTTTTAGCCGGTATGCCGATGCCCTTATCAAGAATGCACTCTGAACAGCGGAATGCCAATACTCTAACCTGCAGGCTTGCCCAGGGGCCACCTGCAGGGTACGTCGCAGTTTTAATGATTAGTGGATATTAATAATAATTGGGCGCCTCATCTACGCTCGGTCAAGCGGAGGGGACCCACGTGCGAGCGAGGCTTGACTCACCGGTGCAAGGGTCTCGCGAACCTTGACTCACCTGTGTACAGGAAGCTCGGATGTGGTCCGTTACTTCGCGCAGTCCAGACCAGGTGATCTTCTACTCTGTTCTTATTCTGACAACGGTGGTGGCCGTTGTCGTGGCAAGGCAGGGCAGGAGGCACTGAGCGGAGTCACCACGAGCATGATAGCGAAGGAAACATGACTGTTGCATGACGGCAAGAGTGAGACTTAAAGTCAGGTGCTCACATGCACACTTGCCAGCAAGAGCATGGAACAATGGCACGTTTCAACAGTCAGCAAGGCCATCAAGGCTGCGTTGAAGTAACGAATGTGTCAAGGGTAGCTTCCATACAAGTGAGAAGGGGTCTAGCGTAACTACCAGTATACTCTATCAACATACACAGCATGGACAATTGCATGGCGGATTTGAAACACAGCGCTCAGTCGCCTGTACTGCAGATGCAGCACGACCTTCTCATAATGGTCAACAATCATCTCAACAAATCCCAGCTGCGAAGTCTCCCGCATGCCAGTGAGCTGCAACACATCAGCTAGGACTTTGCTGCCTGCCAACTTCACAACAGTTGAGCCATACTCAACGTTTTACCGTGCTGTGTTGCTGTAGCTCCACAGCCAGCTGCAGACATCATTCAGGTCATTAGGAACCATACAACATGTCCTTGCAAAGTCTGTCTGCAGCACAAGTACGCTTACGGTGCAGTCAGCTCTTCTCACCCTTCACCCTCTGCAAGAACTACCTGCTGCTTATGTACCACGTGCGCACAGCCCACATCGTTGGGCAGAAATGCTCTGGCCTTGTGCTTGAGCGAGACATGGCTGCATACACTACTGAACACCCACAGGCAACTACTCAGCAAGTGTTAACATGCATCAACGTTGATGCATGTCCTGAAACACTCCGTGCCTGCTGAGGTGCCTGGCAGCCTAGAGTACTTCAAGAATCAGCTACAAAACTTGCTTACCATGGTTGCTGCTTGGGGCTTGCCCCATCTCTTCTAGACATTGACTGCAGATGAGCACTCCCCACTCAAGTGGACTGAGATCAACGAAATGGAAGAATTACTGCGCGCCTTCAGCAACTCATTCACCTTTGAAGATGCCCCAGTGGAATGCTCCAATCACTTCCTGAGACGCCTGAAGGACTTCATAGCTGAGCACGTCACTGGCCCCAGGAAGCGGATGAGGCGTCCCAATCATGTTTAATTGCTACTTATTACTTATGCGCGGCCGTCCAGATCCGCAGAACCATTACTAGTTTTGGATTACTACTTTTAGTCTGCGGTGATTACTACTTTCCAATTAATATGGTATTCTGCGATAAATTTG
>JAABUO010009222.1_pt1 | contig 11055 bp, 15 predicted proteins | sample 5559291 | NCBI WGS metagenome assembly JAABUO01 (sample SAMN10711878, study PRJNA513372) | rock metagenome | isolation source: Antarctica rocks | place: Antarctica: Victoria Land, Finger Mt sud | reverse complement strand
GCTAGTGAATACGCGCACACATCATTGCTAACGTTTCAAAATGCACTGAGGCAGGGGAAGCTCAATCCTGCAAATCATGTATGAGAATCCTTCAAGAAAAATGCTCAAGTTCAATGTCAAGCAATACAGTCTCAAGTGGTCAGAGAGGTCGCGCCAGACAGAAGAGCAAGGCAGTGACATGTATTTTACACGACCGCACTGTACCAGTGAGGAAGCCCTAAGTTTGCTGCAAAATTTTGTCTGTTACTGGTATGTGAGAGATCTGCGCTTTGACTGGGCTGTCAGTGCGCGTGCCCCTCACACATCAGACTAGGAGACTGGGCAATGGCAACCAGACATCATCAAGAGATACGCCCCCGTAACTTTCAGCTAAACTGTCAGCTAAACTGTACTAAGAAGCATTAACACAGTGGCACTGGACCGCAGCTCACTTTGTTCAGCACTTTGAATCACAGCTTCACTTCAGCATTTCAAAGCAAAGCCTGAGCCAATTACAGGAAGTGAGGGTCTCACTACTCACTAAACAGTGAGCATGGTCACAAACTCTCTTATTTGGACAGCACATTGCAGTCTGACCAAAACAGCGTCAAGAGTATTGATTGGAGATTAAAATGTGGCAATGTCAAGGGCATGGTGAGTTCAGTCAGTGACACACAGAGTCAGCTGCCTGCTGGATTACAGGTGCAACAAAAGCTTGCACTTGCAATTGCAGTGTAGCTGCTACACTCATAGGCAGGACAACACTGTCTGAGCAGCTCAGGCTGTTATTAACAATTCTCACAAAGAAATGAATTGGCAGAAACAACATGACTGTGACAAGTGTGTTACAATCACACAAAGGGTGCTGTATTAGCAATCTCATCCCAGGTCAAGGGCTTCATGTTCAAACCATCACACTGCAACAGATTTGTCTGATATACATCTAGCTTGTATACAGTGTTCCACGTCTGAGCTCTCAGCGCAGCGCTGCGCCCAAAACCTCCGATGGAACTAACCACATGATAGTCTGCCAGGCCAAATAGCCAGTGCTCTCCTGCCGCTGCAATCATGGCTTGATTCTGCTCATGCCCAGTCATGCCTGCCACATGTGAAGGCTCATCAAGCTTGACCAATAGTTTGTCTCCATATGCTGTCTTGCTCAGGGATCTGATGTCTAGTGAGTCTGATATCAAAAGCCACACCACATCCTGCCCAGGCTGACGAAATGCAGACTGTAGCTGCTCTGCACACTCGAAGAAGTGCTGCACAGCTAACAGAGATGCCTCAGCATGCTTTTGCTCTTCAAATACACCGCCTCTCAGGTAGCTATCCCCCAGCCGTACTTGTATGCCAATCTTCATGGAGCTTCCTGTCATTGTGATGATTTCATCCCGGAAGTGCTCCTTGACAGATAGCGAGGGGGTGAAGAGGTACTCAAGTGCGCAGCCATATGCTGTCTCTGGTCTCAGACCCATTTTGTACAGCTGCACCTTGTATACTGGGTTGTTGAAGAGGACATTGATGACTCCTACATTGCCAAACATTGTCACAATGTCTGCACCCGCTCCCAGCTCTTCAATGCTGCCATTATAGAGCAAGCGGAATGCTGGCTCATCAACTGGCAGCGGACCACCAGTTCTTAGTGTAATATGTTGCTCAGTCATAGTGCTGCTCTTGCTGGTTTCCCTGCAAGCAGCAAGTGTTTGGATCATTTGAAATATTGGCTGTGGGTCCAGCTGGTGGGTCGAGCTGAGAAGGTGACAAAGCTGCATACATGCAAAGCCGACGCTTTACATGATGCTGCCTGACTTATATGTGCGTGCTGCAGAAGGGGCGTGATAACAACATACCTCCAGTCTATGTTTGGTTTGTCGTATGCGACTGAATATGGCACGTTCTCGCGTATTTGCAGTGCTCGGCCGGAGAGGACTGCGACGTATAGCATCCCTGCAATTAAGCTCAGACTGTCTGCCAGTCCCTCTATACCTTCTACCACCAGATACTGTTCACGGGTGCGACCGCTCAGGACGTCATCGTGAAGTTGTGCGTACTCAGGACCCCAGGATCCTTCATCAGCAAAATATTTTGTCAAGATCAATCAAGCCTGGCTTTGCTTTTGCATTTGTGTTGCCTGTAGTATCGTACCGCACTGCCCGCGACGCTGTACCCAGGATGTCGGTTCCGAAGGGCGCGGCATCAGCAGCGCCATAGTAAAGTACGTTACAAGGCTTGCAAGTATTCGCGGCTTCATTGGCTGCCGCTCTTGACACCAACTTGAGTCGCTAGCATTACTGCGCAAACCCAAGTTGCGCTGCCGCTGTGTATGCCCGCATGCACAGTTCAGGTAGCCAGCTGTGCATCTTTGAAGCGTTACAAAATGGCATAACGCGTCACGTGCTTGCTCCTTTCATGATGACGCAATACATTGGACTACACGCCGTGCGCGCACGCACGGCGCTGGAGCCACAACTCACAAATTTTATCAGACCTGCAAAACTTCCTGGCGACAGTGGACGGCATGCAAGGTTGGACAACCAAATCCCCGTTGTTGGCTCCGAGCCATTGCGCACATAAGCTCACAACTGGTCTTTCTCTGAGACCTCCTGCACAAGCTCTTTCGACCAGCGTACCCTTCAAGGCACGGAAGCCACTGCTGCAGCATTCCTGCCGACGAATACGTGCAGCAAGTCAGCCAGATGCCTCTGCAGCATCCACCAGCTCATTTAGTTCGCTGCTAGATGCACCACTGCAACCTGTTTCGGGTGAGCCAGGGGCTTTGCCAACAACAGCTGGGGTCTATGCTGTCTACGACAAAGAGCAGAAATTGCAGTACATAGGCCTGTCACGGAAGGTAGTCTCACGTTGCCTGCGACACTCGCATGAAGGTGGAATGAACAGGTTGTAGCAGGCTCAACTGCCTGACATACAGGTGGCAGTCAGCGTTGCAAACCATATACAAGACATGCCTGACCATACTCACAGCGTCAGAGTTGCAACTGTACCTGATCCTACCAAAGAGAATCTGACGGCAGCCTGGAAACAGTGGATTCAAAGTGCAGGTATGCCTTGTGGACACAGCATACACAGCTTTGAATATGCTCACATGATACTCAATCTTGCTATTTGCAACACAATGTGTAATTCATGCGACAGATCCAATGGCCCATCCCTGAGTATGCCATAGAAGGCAGCTTGACATTACCAGGATGTGTGGATGCTGCATGTATGGTGCCTTACTCAAGCACCTCCATTGAATACCAGCACAACAAATCATGTGCAGCACTATCAATGCCAAGCTATGCATGACTTTCAGCACTTTGAAGCCTGCAAGACGTCTTTGCATCTGTAGTTGAAGCAAATGGGGCAATTCCCCCAGGCAATGCCCCTGGGGCTCAGCAGCAATGGGTGCGCAAAGCCCCTAGGGCAAAGCCTGAGCTGAAGCTAACCCCAGGCAAAGGCATACAAGATTTGACATGCTCTGTCGAAGACTTGCTGGATTCTGTTGTCAAGTCCAACAAGGTGTGCACTTTTGAATGCCACTGCAGACTCTGAGAGCACTCATATGCTGACTGCCCAATTGCTCATTACCACAGCACGTTTGCACGAGCAATGCAGCGCATGGTGCAGGGTCGCGCATCTGTTGTCCAGTCACTTGTCTGCATGTCTGAAGTGATGCAATGCAGTTATGAACACAGTGACCCTATCATGCGAAATTGTGTCAGATGCCAGACGGGTGCGTGCCCTTGCTGTGTAGGTTGTTGCTTTCATCAAGGGAACTCGCACACAGCCTCAGTGTGGCTTCTCCTTCAAGGTACTCACAATGTTGAACGAGGCACGCACAGAATATGAAGTAGTAAATGTGCTGGACGAGCAGTACAATCCAGGAGTGCGAGAAGCTATCAAATCTTACAGCCAATGGCCTACCATACCCCAGGTATGTTGTGGTGTTGTGCTGCCCATGCACTGCCTGAGCCTGTATATCACTGTTTTGCTGATTTTTGCTTCACGACTGTTGGCCAGTTACCAAAAAGCACATTGGCTCTGGCTCTGGCTTTATGGCATCTACTTTTGGCATGGCACTGTACATGTGAAGGCATGACTGTGTGACAAAACAATGAACTAGACTTGGTGTTTTGCAGTTGTACATCAAGGGGGAGTTTGTAGGCGGTGCAGACATAGTTGAAGAAATGAATGAGAAGGGTGAGCTGAAGCAAATGCTTCAATGAGGCTGGAACAGTCAGGCAAAAAGTTTGGTGCAGCCGCACGTGTGGCTCTGCAGACAGCTGTTTACATGCTGCTGTATGCTGTGGCAGCTGAGAACTTGCATACTTTCCTGCGTCCTTGATGTCACACCATGGACGTGGGGTGCAATTGTGCAGTGAATGAGCCAGACCATCAATGGGTTCATGGCCATCAACATACAGTCACTGCTCTCACATGTACACACTTAGTTCCTCAATGGCGGCATGAGACCAATCTCGTGTCCCACACGGCCAAGATTCTATGGAACTCTTGTGATCAAATACAGCATGGCGGCATGATGTGCGCTGCAAATTGTGGCGCCGGCGAAGGCAAGAAACAGAGTGGCATGAGACCGTTTGTGTCTGGTTTTTCAGGTATATACAACGGACCATCCTCTTGCAGATCTAAATGCTTTTATTTTCTAGCTCGTGGCCGGCGTGGTGTCTTTTTCTTCACGCTCAAGCTCAGACGCTTTGACTGTCAATTGACTTGCAAGCAGCTTTCAGCACTCAGCACAGCAGCTTGGAAGGACTGATTGCAAGATTCATGCCAATGCATTTCATGCCTACAAGTCGAGCCCCATGTTTTGTCAATTGATGTCCACATACACTGATCCATTCACTTCTTGAAGCTTGCTCGCTGGTGCGATTTTGGGAAGCTAACCAAGATAAAAGCGGCATGGCTGCCATCGTTGAGTCAGCCTGACTCATTGGGTCAAAAGTGTAACGGGCCACTAGTAGCCCATAGTAGCCGTACTAGGTGCCGGCATAAAAGAAAGCGTGAAATGCACCAACTGCCAATCGCTTGCGTTGCAACATCCCGTGTTCAATCAAGTCACTATGCTTTGGCATCGAAGCTGATTCAAACGACAGAAAGCCGGCAATAATTCCGACAGAAACCTTGCGATCATAACATGCCTCCAAAACTCAAGCTTGCGGTTGAATCCGTCAATCATTACCCTCTTGAGTCCATCACAAATGCTCCACTCAGGGTAACTCACTGGATCACTGCATGCACGTAACCTAGCAAAGTACACACACCACACCTGCGATCTCTGATGCAATGCCAGTTTGCGATTCCCAGCGTTGCTTCTTCAGGAATCTATGCAATGCACAGACACTGGTACTCTCCGAGTGACAAGCAAGTCGCTGCAAGAGTACAGATTCACATCAGAGGGCATGACAAGGGGCAACTCTGGCTTGCTGAGGACTGATCAACACTACAAAGTGAGCTGAGTAAATGTAGTTACAGTTTGGAATGCACTCTGGATCATAACAATCAGCCATGCTGAGCGACATCTTTCTTTACATGAGTCAAGGCCTCTCTAGCATGCAGATTTCGCAGAAGGATCTACAGATATTGGACACTTTGGGACGAGGTGCCAGCAGTGTGGTATGCAAGATCGTGACTTCCGGTCCTGCCTGCTTGATGACGGAAGACTCAGATACCCAGACTGACTGTGCCGTGAAGTGACTGCAGGTCATGAAAGCTTTTTACCTCAAGGGCAATACATTTGTTGCTATCAAGCGCATCAATGTATTTGAGAAGGTACCATTGCTGCTGCACTTCTTATGCTGCAGCTGGTTGAGTACAGGCAGTGTTTCTGACGTGCACTGCAGCACATAGATTTGGTCCTCTGTCCTGTAGGACATGCGACACCAGATGATGAATGACGTGAGAGCTCTTTGTGACGCACCACATGTTGCGGGACTGGTGGACTTTGTTGGAGCTTACCATGAGTCTGAGAATGGACAGGCAAGCGGCACACAGCTGTATTAATCACACGGTGGCTGCTTTTGCTACTGCTGTTGCTACTGCTGAGACTTTTTCGACTTTTCTTGTGCAACAGCCTCCTGGTTTGCAGATTGCTATTGTGCTGGAGTATATGGACGGTGGATCATTGGGAGACATCCTGCAGAAGGTCAGTCACTGGTCTTGTGCACCATCCACAACAGACAAAAGCTGAGCAAGATGATTGGCATTGACAGACACATGTATGTCAATGCCACGACCTCAGTATAGTAGCAATCAGCAGCTATAATTGCCTTGTGAGCTTGAGAGCTTGTGCAGATGATTCAGCTTTAATTCTTGTCATGCAGGTCAAGAAGGTTCCAGAGCCGGTATTGGCTGCAATCACTGCCCAGCTGCTGCCAGGACTGCTACACTTACACAGGCGCAGCCACATGGTACGTGGACTTGTTGATCAGCAACGCATCTTGCGCGTGATTTGCATGTGTGTACACGCTTTTGTCTGCTGATAGCAATGTGCATTGCTTGCCTTACTATACACCTCACACAACAAGTTGTACCTGTTTAAGGACGCTGGCCCCAAAATGGTGCATGCAATTGATTGATGCACATTTGTCTGCTGTGTCTCCCAAGCTGCCCTCAACTGAGCATCCAAAAGCATTCTGAGGCAAATGGGTGGAGGTTGTGATGTTAGGTGCACAGAGACATCAAGCCAGCAAATGTACTACTGAGCCTGAACGGAGACGCCAAGATAACCGATTTTGGCATCAGTGCTTTTGTGGACAGCACCCTGGCAGTGGTATGCCAGCTTACATTGCACTATCTTGTGCATGGCCTTCAAGCATGGATTGTTGTGTGCTCAGACAAGCTGATAAAGACAAGGCAGCCAAACCTCTGATCAGGAACCTGCACATTGAGCGCAATCCACAATGTTGCAGCATAACAAGTCTGGTGCTAATACAGTGCATTGCTTCCAGGTTCCTTATGTCAAAGCACACACTAGCCCAACGATGACACATCAATGCCGTGGAAAGTTTTGTTGGCATGTTGGCATGACATCATGTTTGCTTTGCAGTGCAACACCTTCACAGGCACAGTGACATACATGTCCCCAGAGCGCATCAACAGCCAGCCCTACTCCTTCCCAGCAGACATCTGGTGAGCTGCAACCACATCCTGCTTCATGTAGACACTCATTGACTTGCTCTGGCCCTAAGGCATGCATCTAACAACGAGAAAGCTGCTTGCTGCACCTGCATAACCCTTTCCTTTCATGCTGTGTTGTGGTTCTTTCCTGTTGTGGAGCTCTTGCTTGCATGATACGGCTGCTGATCATGAGAATCCTGATGACTTGTTGTTGATTTCACTGGTCGTTCAGGAGTCTTGGCCTGACACTGCTGGAGGCAGCGAATGGCAACTACCCATATGACGCCTCAGGTGGTCCATTGCAGCTCATGATTCAGGTGTGCTCTGTGCCACCACTCATGTGTGTACCCCATGACAGTCGTTGACAGCTTAGCAGGATGAGATTGCCAGTCTAGTACAGACTTTGAATTCTATTCTGATCCGTACAGCTGAGTATCATGAATGACCAATAATGGATCACAGCACAGCAAATTCATCTCTTGCATTGCAGCATCAGTGCTTGACAGAAAGAACATTGAATAGTGCACAGGATACTACAGAGATGTCTGCAAGGCAAGCATGGCGGGCTTGGTGTTCAGGTGGTGGAAGATGATGTACCGCTGCCAGCCGGCCAACAGCACAGTCCAGAGTTTGTGGACCTGATCAAGCAATGCCTAGAGAAGGACCCCTACAAGCGCCCTACAGCTGAAGCTCTCCTAGGGCACCCCTTCTTACGTAAGGTAGCTGCACATGCTTACTTGGCACTCCCCTGACTGCCTAACCTCCTTGCATGGCTTGCTGCAAAGCAGTCTTTACGTTGTGCTGCCTCGTGCTTCAATGGCCAGCAGCAGATGCAACATGGGCTCCCTTGTGACTGACACGCTTTGACAATCAAGGCTTGGTCTGCAAGTATGGATGTGCTGTTGTTCAAATGGCAAACGCACATGTGCTCACACTCATCCCTGTCCATCTGCTTGCAGCACAGCACTAGGAGGTCAGCAGTCAGGTCCTTCATGACACAAGCATACTCTCAGGATGAAAGGTGACACAACTTCTGCAGCTTGGCATAGACATGACCAGCTATCAGTGAACATCCACTGCATGTTGTGCACGAGTGAGTGATGGCACTGTCATCATCCTGTGCACTCCACAAGATTCTTGATTGCACAGCTTCATTAGCGTCAGCAGCATCTACATGTGTCAGGGCATCAAGTCTGTGCTCTGTCATTACCATCTGGCTTTATAGCTTGCTGCACAACTGCTCATGTGATCTCCATGCCATCGGACTCACACAAACCGAGCGTAACAGTCTCGAACACGCAGACTTGTCACATTAGCAATTAAAGGCAGACCTTCAGTGGACTTCCCACTTATATGCTGGCGCAGGCTGGCAGCTGTTGCAGCATCAATGACAACACGCTATTATGCCTTGGTAGCTGGAGGTCACATGGGCACTGCAGGTCTTGCCAATCTGTACAGAGATGACTCGGTATGCGCAACAGCAAGCTGCTGCATGCGTTATTACTCTGCTGTTGGCGCACAACAGACTCTATGCCGCCACCACAGTACTCGGGGCAACTTGTAAGACCACATTAAGTCACTAATTGCAGGGCAGAGTCAGCTGCATGCTAGCAGTGTGATATTCTGCTGCACAAGACTGGTACTTGGTGGTATCCTGCAACAACATCATGCGTAGTCATGGCCGTGCAGGTCCTCACCCATGATGGAGCCACAGTGAGAGGGAGAGATGACATCATGTCCAAGTTGACAAGCATAGTAGAGCTACACAAGGCATTTGGCATGAGCTATCGAGCCCAGTATACAGATGTCACGCCGTGGCTTGAGGTATGCTGTAATGCGCCTTTGGTAACACAGGCAGCTGTGACTTCACTGCCTTGCGCCCTGGGTTCTCTGCTTGCAGCTTACTTCAGCATGAGCTCTCGCATTGCCGCTCTGCATCAGGGTTGCCAACGGGCTGCTGGCCCTCTCCGGATCAGCTATGCTGTGATATTGACGCCATTGTGTGACATGCTGCCAGTGTTAAGCATGACACAAAAGCCCATCGACTGGCTGATGCAGCAGTTCTGATGCAAGCCATACATGCAGATCCTGCCATCTTCTCCCAGAATGGCATTGTCACTGCCAACAAGTCTGCTGAAGCGCCCACTGTGATGATGTGCCAATTCAGCCTTGGCTGAGAAAACGTTTGCATCTTGTTCAAAGCTTGCTGCCCTGCAGGATGGCAAAGAGGGTCAAGCTTTAGTACTTGTCAATGGAACCATTTGCCTCAGTGGAATTGTACAACTGAGCGGAGAGGACTGCTCACTTTTCAGCGAGTCCTTTGTTTTGTGCCCTGCACAATCTGGCCATCATTACATACAGCATCAAGTGTTCAAGGTGCACAAACAGAATGCAGAAGACTTGTGAAAGCTCTGATGAATTCATGCTTCTGCTTTACTAATTAGTGACTGATATAGTCTTGCAAAATCTCACGATCAAACCTCGATCGATGCTCAACATCGTTACATCGTGATGATTCTGCAACGATGCAGGGTCAACGCTCATGTGCGCACATGCCGCAGAGCTCTATCGGGTTTTGCCCGACCGTCAACGCTCAAGAACGCGTCTAGGCATAGCTCAAGTAGACAGACTACATGCACGACTTCGAGTCTTCCCAGGCGTCCTCTCGGAAACACTGGGTACGAAGTGTGCACTCTCGGCTTCGGAGCATCGCCGCTAGGAGCTATTTATTCAGTAAGCAGTTGACTGGCAACAACCAAGTTGGCAGCAAGTGATCAAGCCTTCATCCAACACTTCACCAGCAACGCAGGATCTGTCAGAAGACGTGGCCATTGCAACAGTTCATGAGCCTTTCAAGCAAGGCCTGAACTATTTTGACACATCGCCTTTTTATGGCGAAGGGCTTTCACAAGTTGTAAGTACACTTGCAACTTATGATGCTGCATGTGTCTGCATGCCGACAGAATGATTCGCGCAGTTCTGCAGCCAATTACATTATGCGTGCACAGAGCTACATGCGGTGTTTCTCTGAAGTCTGAAGTTTGTGTATTGTGTTATCAAACTGTGCGCATAACATGCAGAGGTTAGGGAAAGGCTTGAAGGATTTGCCACGAGCAGAGTTTGTCCTGGCAACCAAGTTTGGGCGATATGGACCAAACCTGTTTGACTTCAGTGCAGAGAGAGTACGTGGTGAGACTTGGCTGTGCGTACAAATGTCATACAAAAATGTAACATTTTACAGAACCATTAGGTAGTGTGTCAGACATGCAAGCAAGAACTTGATGGTGAAAAACAAAAATGCAGCTTGTGATGGTGAGACTTTGACAGCAGTGTCATCACTGCATCTTGTCTGTTAGACCGCCATGTGAAGCTGGAAGATGCACACAAAGATGTAGTCACCAGATTATGCTTACATAAGGTCATGTGTTCTGGAGGCTTCCCTCCTGTTTTGCTTCCAAGCCTCACTTCCATTGTCAATATGGTACAGAGGGGTTGAAAGAGTCCATGGAGAGGTTACAGGTTGACTACATTGACATTTTCCAATGTCATGACATTGAGTTCCGGAATCTTGATCAGGTGAAGCAGCCCCTCTCAACACCATGATTAGCAGTCACAGAGACAGCTACAGTTGTCAGAGTGCACCATGAGTACAGAAATGCACAAGTGTGATCAACGCAGGCTTGCAGTTGTTACAACTGTGCTACAGCACACACATCACCCCTTGAATCGCTGCCTTGTACAGCATCATGATAGCATTATTGCTGTTATGGCTGACAGACCATACACATGCCTTTGTGTGAGTTGACAAATGGTTATTTTCAGATAGTACAGGAGACCATTCCTGAGCTGGTGAAGCTGAAGAAGGAAGGGCTGATCCGCCACATTGGCATCACTGGCTTGCCACTCCCCATCTACAAAAAAGTATTGGACAGGTGCCCT
>JAABUO010009221.1_pt1 | contig 11055 bp, 11 predicted proteins | sample 5559291 | NCBI WGS metagenome assembly JAABUO01 (sample SAMN10711878, study PRJNA513372) | rock metagenome | isolation source: Antarctica rocks | place: Antarctica: Victoria Land, Finger Mt sud | reverse complement strand
TAATATTTATAATATACAACATTAGCAGAAACGCATGCACAAGTTGACAGCTGTGGAAGTTGCTGCAGGATCACACTGCAGGCCTGAGTGTGTTTGAGAAGACGCAAGCTGCACAGCTGATCCTGTCGCGTATCTGTGAAGCCTATGGGCGGATGCTGCTGCTGCAAGGCCTCTTCCAAGCAGACTGCCACCCAGGCAACATCTTAGTCATGAAAGGTGGGCACCGCTCACAAATCTGTCTGTGGGCACTGTTCACAAATCTGTCTGTGGCTCAAGTGAGCATCAACAAGTGTAGAATACGCGCAAGGAAGAGTCATCACAGCGGCTCTGGGCTGATGCTGCCCATCATGGTTGCCAAAAGGCCTAGAACCTTCTCCCCGCCCCCCTCCCCTCCCCTCTCCTCCCCTCCCCTCCCCTCCCGTAGACAATACACATGTTGCTGCATGTTCTGGTCATGCCAACACAAAAAATGTCTGTAGACATAGGCAAGCTGCATGCACACCTGCCTATAAAAAGGCATCCAGAGAGTCATCTGGACAAACAGGGCTGTCGTGGAGAAAGCATGCAATGTAGGCAGTTGGCCATGCAACAAGCACTTGCTGTGATGTGAGCAGCATAGCCATATGCCCATCACCATTATTTCCCCATCTCTTTTTTGCTTCCCTCTGCCCATCTAAAGCTATGCTGCTCTTGCTTGACTCGCATCACATCCTCTTAGCGCCAAGTAGCCTGTTGCATGGCGCTGGCCTCGGCACCTTAATATCATAGCATGGTTGCAAGCTTTGACACTTTCACAGCAGAGCTATGTCTACACTTTCAGTAGACCCTGGGCAGTTCAAACAGCTGCTTCACAGGGGCGGCTTTTGAAGCAAGCTGTGCTAGCGATGTTCATCATCGCATTTTATAGTATCTATTGTTATTATCATCAGCACTCTTATTTAGTGTTATCACTATCAGTTTGTTCATTTTTTGTTCATGTTCGCTGGGCCAAGTTGTGCTAACAGCAGCTGTTGCACTATTGCAATCAGCAACCTTCTACGCTCCTCGACATTATGATGTCTGGCAAATGCTGCCAAGAGACCGCCTAGCGCTCCTGACCTCATTATGCAAATAAGGCAAACTTGCATATAACAGACACAGACACGCATGACAGCATCAAGCGCACAGCCTCAGACCCACCACGCATTTGTTTCTGAGGCTGCTGTGGCTACTCAACCTCTGCTTTTTGACAATTCCACCAATAAACGCTTCATTCAAATCTCACAAAAGGGCTGAAGTGATTGTTTGAAACTAAATTCTGATGCTATTTGTCTTCTTTGCATGCTGCAGGTGGCCGCATTGCCATCCTGGACTATGGTCAGTCCAAGCAGCTTCCACCCAGAGACCGGCTGGCGCTGGCAAACCTGGTGATAGCCCTGGTGGACAAGGACACCCTGCGCATCTCCCAGACCATGGACAAGCTGGGCGTGAAGACCAGCACTGCAGACCCAGCTGTGCGTGCCAAGATGGGATACGGCATGTTTGACACCAGGCTCAAGTAAGCCCTTCTTTCGTTTGTTCTTTCCCTTTTTTGTGCAAATCGTGCACTTTTGTTCACTCACTCAATTGCTCTATCACTCACTCACTCTTGCTTGCTTGCCTGCTCGCTCATCCACTCACCCACTCGCTCACTTGCTCGCTCGCTCGCTCACTCACTCGCTCACTCACTCACTCGTCCATGTGCAGGGTGGACCCCTTTGCAGCTGACAGCCCCCTGAAGCAGACCTCTGTGGATGACTTCCCTCCTGACCTCTTCTTCGTGCTGAGAGTGGTGCAACTCATCAGGCAAGCCACGCTTACTTTCACCTTTCCAAACACAATTTAAGTGTCTGTGCCTGCATGCGTCTGCACACAATTTCCCTCCTGACCTCTTCTTTGCGCCGAGTGTGGTGCAACTCATCAGGCAAACCACGCCTACTTCTTCTTCTCCATGCTCCCGGTGCAACTATCCGTGCCTGCATGCATCTGTAAACAGCCCTCCTGCAGGTTTCTTCTTTGTCCTAATGCATCACATCAGGCGGGCCATGCAAACTTTGGCTCATTCTTCCTGCTTGTCTTTGTGTCTCTCTGCCAGCATACGCCAGAGATCATGCTGAACACGCAAGCAGCAAGCCTGTGTGGCTCAAAATGATGTTTTTTTGCCGTTGGAATTGTGTCATGTAGTATTCTTGGTCTTTGAGCCTAGCATGAAACCTATTCGCAACATGATTCTCATCTGTCCTGTAAGCGTCGCAGCTTGCCAGACAAACACGTGCTTGCATTTGTGGATTAGAATAACATCAACACACATAACAATCAGTGCTGACTGCCAAAAGCTACTCATGACTGTGCACACCTGATCTCAGTGGAAGGCACGTCTTTACTGAATGGGTGAATCAGCTTCTTTTCAAGCTTCAAATTTCATGTGTGTCAGTGTTCACCCTGGCACTGTCGTAACAAGCTTTTGTGCAAAGCTGGTCAAAAATGATATGCAGAACCTGTCGCAAGCCATTGCCATGCCATCAATTTATGTTTTCATTTGTTCACTCATGTACACATTCATTCATCTGTTCACTCGTGTACACATATATTTATTTGCGCGCTCATGCTTCTGTCCTGCATTCATTCATCCATCCATCCTTTCACTCACTCATCCATCCATCCATCCATCCATCCATCCATCCATCCATCCATCCATCCATCCATCCATCCATCCATCCATTCGTTCAACATCTTTCCCTGGTGTTTGAAATCCACAGTGCTCCAGCATTCTTGCGACAGCATTGCAGAGCAAAGGAGGCGTCATCACAAGGACCTCATGCACAAGTGTTGCTGTCGCTGCTGCTAGTTTCTGCAGGTTGCCCCCATGACTGCTCAGATCAGGGGAGCATGCATTGCTATGCAAATCTGCAGAGGTGGTGAGTGTGCCTGCAGAGGTGAGTGTGCCTGCAGAGGTGGTGAGCGTGCCTGCAGAGGTGGTGAGTGTGCCTGCATGTCTGTGCAGGGGCTTGGCGGTGAGTATGGGTGTAGAAGATTTCAGCAGCGCCAGTCAATGGAAGCCCTTTGCTCAGGAGGCTCTGCAGCTCAGACAGTGAGCACCCACCACTACTCTCAATGCATTTGTTCCTCTTTGAGGATTCATTGCCTGAAAAGCTTCTAATGATAGCAATAGGTTGTCAAAAAACTGCTGTCCTGCTGCAGCCCAATGCATGCTCTTCTTTTCAGGCTATTGCACCTGTGGATGTGTTTTTTCCAAAGCACCTGTGGATGTGTTTTTTCCAAAATTTAAAAGCATGTCACCCGCAATGACATGTAGTGGCAGTGACAGCACATGCGTCCTGCATTCACACCAGGTCGATTTGATTTTTCAAAAAAAGGCTTTCTACAGGAGTAAAAAGTTGCCACGCATATACCTAGCTGACTGACCTGTTACAGTCACAGTCGTTCACATTTGGCACTGAGTCACACAGCTACATGCAGGGCATGTGATTGTCAGAAAGGGTATGGGTTGAATGGGTTTAGTCTGCAAACCTAAACACAGTTGTGCATGAAACTGGCAAAGCCTGCAGCATTGTATAAAGTACACTGCCAAATCACTGCTTCTCATCATGGCCTGCTACAAGCTTCAAATATGACTCAACCTGTGAGGCTCCTGCAATGTAGTGCTATGTGTACTCAGTCAGTCAGTCAGTCAGTCAGTCAGTCAGTCAGTCAGGGATTTTACAGTCGTTGTTGGGGCCAGCTAGCCCATTTGACTAAACTGCAGTCTTTCTTTCAAAACGAAACAGAACTAACATAGGGCAAGGCGGCCCCGGGCTACTGCCTTCGGAGGCTCCCGTCATGATCGCTGAAAAGCGAAAACTTTATCTTTTTTCTTTTCCAGGACAAGGCGAAACAGAGGAGGGCCTAGTTTTCATCAATGCTGGCTGAAAGTGTTGGGCTGGTTGTTTGGGTCGAGTGAGTGGTGCTGACCTTGTGCAGCTCTGGAGAGACAAGACTTGTCCTGCACGTACCTAGCTCATCATGAGCTGGAAAGCAATTTAGTTATTATTGTTGTTGTTATTATTACCTTGTGCAGGAAGGAGCTGAAGAAGAGCGACTGGCGCAAGGCATACAGCGCAGACACCTGGTTCAGTGAGGGGGGCCTGATGCCAGGGGGGCGCTCACGCAAAGATGCTTCCTGGTACAGAAGCCTGAGGAAGCCTGCCTGGTCAGTACTGCCTTGAAGTCCACCCGCAGTCTCAGCAGCACGTCATTGATGTGTCATCCTGTGTCCATGCTAACATTGGTGTGATGTCTACAGAAACTTAGTTAGCCCCCAATGGCCTACAAAACCTAATGAATGAACGAATGAACAAATGGCCGAACAAACAAACAAATGAGTAAATGAATGGTGTGATCACAGCAGTGGCGCCTGCTGCATACCATGTTGCCTTGAAGTGCACCCCCATTCAATGCAGCACATTGTCATGATTCGTCATTGCTCTGGGGGACTGAGAACAACATGAGCACACATTGATTGATTTAGATTTCACATCATGTAATGGGCGGATTTGACAACATAGCAATGCTTCTCTGTCTGTCATATATCTTCCTAAGGGCAACTACTATCATTTTGTTGTCTGCAGGGGACTGCCAACATACATATTTCGGCCTGTGTGGTGCGTGTTGTACATTCTCATGGCCATGTCCGCCACCCTCATCTACAACCAGCCGGAGCCCTTCACTGGCACTGTGAAGAAGCAGGTTCCGCTCTTCCTCTTCAGCCTCCAGGTACTGTGTCCCTCCTTTCCTTGAGTCTGCACGTTTTGAGATCGTTGCTCGTTGCTACCCCTTTTGCAGTCTTTGTTGTATCCCATGCTCCTCATTGCAAGCTCAGACCTGAATTGTGAAACCTGGTACATGTGTCTACTCAGCTGGTACACGTGTCTACTGATCTGATACCTGTGTCTACTCAGCTGTGACCTGTGCTTACTCAGCTTGGTATCACAGAGTTCTATCCAGAGAAAACCCACGTCAGAGGCATTACTACCAGTGTGTTTCACAGTCATATATGGGCATGGACCTGATTCAAGTCATTCTGTAGGCTTGTGTCTACTCCATTTAGTACTCGTGTCAGCTTTAGCTTGGTACTTCAGCCTGGTATCTGTGTCTACTTCAGAACCTGTTTGGCAAGACTCAAAAGCTGCCTTGCATCAAGCCAGATGCAATGTAGTGTCTGCTGCAGCTGAGGTCATGTCATAAATGCATGCAATATAGCAGGTCATGCTGTTGCTGCTGCTGCAGCTGTTGCTGCTGCTGTTCTGATTTTGGCATCGACAAACTGCACCACCTTTACCCTGACATGCATGTACACAGTGATCCTACTTGCAAATTGACAGCAAGGTTGCAGCCTGTAGCAGCAGTCCTGCTCCTGTCACTGTTGCTGCAGCTGGCAAGCAATTTGGCCTGACACCCTCGCTGTAGTTCTTTAACTCCAAAGATGCTCTCGATGAGATGTGTGCTGATCTCTTTGCACGGTGTAACCAGTGTTGCGTTGCCCGACTACACCAGCCTCAACATGCGGCCGACTCAATGCTGACAGGTGCTGCAAGCAGCCAGGACTGCATCATTGACAACTACACTGTCCTCAACATGTGCCTCACTCCACAGCTGAAACCAGTTGGCAAGCAAACAAGGACTCTGTTGTTCAAATTGTACCATCCTCAACATGTGGCTCACTCCACTGCTGACTGGCACTGCAGCTAGCAAGCAACCAGAGCTGCATTCAATCAATCAAGCAGTCAAGTTACATTTCTTGTCTTTAGGACCCATCAGGGGAGTCAACAGACAATAGCTGGGAAAACAACATACACTACGCATTGTCCAGCTATGCTGTATTCAACATGTGATTCACTCCACTGCTGACTGACACTGCAGTTGGCAAGCAACCCGGACTGCATCATTCATCATCATTCACCATCATCATCATCGTTCATATTGTCCTCAACATGTGGCTGACTCCACTGCTGACTGGCACTGCAGTTGGCAAGCAACCTGGCCTGGAACATCTGCTTCTTCAAGCTGCGTAATCCCAGCCTGGCCCTCAAGTGTGCGTCCCTCTTCTTGGGGTTGCTGTGCGCCACCACCATCACCTTCCACTGGATCCTGCCATCCTCGGCTGTGCTGCTGCTGCCTGTTCTGGGCTGGGCTGTGCTGCTGTTCTCTTGGAACCACAGCGTGTGGCGCAACAACAGGGTGGGCACTCCCAACGCCACTCTGAGGACTCTGGTGCAGAAGGTGCAGCAGCGACAGGCCGACATGGGTAAGTCTGTTGTTGCTGTTTCAGGTTGGCGTGAATGTAGGTATGGCATAGAACTGAGTAGCCGATGGTGATAGTGAGTGGTGAGCAGTGGTTGTTGGCAATAGCAACATCAGGTGTGCTTGAGGGTGTTTGGTCAGCAGGTCTGTGCACTCAACTCTCTAGTCTACTTACATTTCCTGTCTTTAGGACTCATCAGGGGAGTTGACAGACAACGTCTGGGAGTCAACATACACTGGATGCTCAAGGGATTTGACTTAGGGAGCACCAAATTGCAGTAAGGATGTTGTGATGAAGGAGGGTGCTATTACCCCTGTCAGTCGGCCTGCCTGCACATGTCTGTCCATGTGAATGTGTCTGCGCCTGTCTGTCTGTGTGCCTGTCTATCTGTCTGCCTGCCTGTGGGCCTGCCTCTGCACATGTTCATCCATCTGGGCCTGCCTGCACATGTCTGTGCATTTGGCTCTGTCTGTCTGTCTGTCTGTCTGTCTGTCTGTCTGTCTGTCTGTCTGTATGTCTGTCTGTCAGTCAGTCTGTCTGTCAGTCTGTCTGTCTGTCTGTTCGTCTGTTTGCCTGTCCTTGTGCATGTCCGTCTATCTGTCTGCCTGCCTGTCTGTGCACTCACTCACCAGCTGCCACCATTGATCTACACAGCGCTGTTCCAGGGGGCACAATGAGCGATGAAGAAGACATGGCATGGGGCGAGCAAGCCCGAATTGCTGTCGAGCAGGAGGCCAACTTGTCCCAAAGTCGGGGGGGAAACCCCCAAATAGACCCCCGGTCAGCCGCTGGGCCTAAATACATGCGATGCCTGCCAGAAGAAGAAGACTCAGGGTCTCTGAGGAGGAGCCCAAGTGACAGGACAGCATTCCTTGGCAGGTCGTTGCATCAGCACAGCAGACGCATGGGCATGCATGGATGCAAGGCAGTGCCTTCACATCATGGCTGCCAGGTGTCAGTGGATGACTCACAGGAGATTGCCTGCATGGTCTCTCTAGACAATGCTGGCCAGAGGTGCGGAAGCAACAACAGCAGCAGCAGCAGCAACAGCAGCAGCAGCAGCAGCAGCAGCAGCAGCGGCGGCGGCGTGAGAATGAATGATGCAAGCAAGGGCTCGGAGGGTGCTGAAATGCACAGCAGGAGGCACCAGCAGCAGGGCTGTCAGCTGCAGGATGGGTTCAGTCAACCTGACTATAGGCTACAAGGCAGCCACAGTAGAAGCAGGCGTCAGTGGCAGAAAAGTCAGCAGCACAGCGTACATGGCACGCATAGCATGCATAGCAGCAGGGAGCATAGCTCCAAAGCGCATAGCGCTCACAGCAGCTGGGCTCCCAGCATGCACAGCAACAGGCAGGGCAGCAGCCCACGCTGCAGCTCAGACAGCAACATGCACAGCATGCAAAGCGTGCGCCATAGATGCCAAGATAGTGTATACAGCTGCAAATGCTGGGGGGAAAGGCTTGCGTCACATGTAGACTGCCAGCATGCAAACCAGATACCGGTTCATGTGTCACAGCAGTATGCAACCAGGGGTCAAGTTTGCATGCATCATTGCAATGGGTTGCCCAGGACGTCCAAAGCGGCAACTAGGGGTAATCTGGCAAGGGGGTATGTGCATGCCAGTGACAGAGCAGAGTTGTCACAGGCTCAAGTGATGCCTGCCTTTGGCAGCAGCAGGCTTGCTGAAAGAGGGCATGTCAAGAGGGCAGGCTTTGCATGGCACATGCGACATGCGAATGCTATGAACCAGATGTACAGCAAGACAGTGTCAGCAAGGCAGGGTGTCCACGCTGCAAGACTGACGAGAGCATTGCCTCCTTTGTCTAACTTTGCATACTGTTGATTGAATGCAACTCGTGATGGTGTTAGACACAGTTTGGATAGTTGCTAAACTGTGAGGAAGCGATGACTTTTGCATCCTTGGTACCTCCAGCAGGCCTAGATTGACACCTGCACATCTTAACAAAATCTGGCAGATGTAATACGCCTACTCACAAGTGAAGGAGTTTGATGGCATACGATGGCTTCGATAGCTATAGTCTGTGCATGTCAAAGAGCAAGTGCTGCTGCAAACCTGCATCACTTTAAAGGTTTCTTTAGGACTCACCAGGGGAGTCAAACAGACAATAATCGAAGCATGAAATGTTCAAGGCGTTGGACAAAGCACCAAAGAAATTGCAGTAGCAGTCTTACGTTTTGCACATGTTCCCACGTGACTGTCGACAATATCTGGCCACGATTGTAGTCAAGGTCGAAGGTGCAATTGCTGTGGTTTACCTGAACCCATACGTACATCGATGCACAGCCCGATGTCTGCCGATTTTAGGACGCTTGCGTGTCGTTCCATACCGCGTAATTAAGATAATGCGTCAACTGTCGCGCAGCGCTTGCCATAGGTAAGCAGCCTCACAAGGCTTGCACCGGTCGACGACCCATCTTGAGGAACTGCAGAGCTACTGGTCGAAATGGAGGCAATTGCGACTTCGGCCGTTCATGCATTTGGCCTGTTGGTACCAGTGACTCTAGCAGCCATTTGTGCTGCGGCGATTAGCTTTCTAGCTATCTCCGTTTGGCAGTCAAAGCTGGTACATGCCACTGGCTTCAAGGGAGACCCAACAAAGGACATAAAGTACGCGCACAAGCAACCATGCATTATTCCCTGCGGCAACGACTGATTCTCTGCATCGCGCGTCCTGCAATGGCAGAGTCAAAAGTCAAGTTGTCTCAAGGCTGTCATACCATGCATAGTAGTAGAAAACAGTATCAAGACCAAGAAGCTGCTGACATTTCCCTCGTCTTCCTCAGGCACCTACCTCTTCCCCCCGGGCCTTGGGTCTTACCCTATGCTGGGGACACCTTGCGCCTCATCTACCAGGGGTTAATAAAGATCTCAACAGACCGGCAAGCCATCTATGGACCAATTCACAGAACCTGGATCCTGGGAGAGCGCAATGTGTTCGTTGCTGATGCAGCATGTGTGCGCAAGATCCTGAATGGCGAGCACACTATTGCAGAAGGTGTGTGCTGTGACCAAGTGCCCAAAGCTTCAATATCACACTGCAATGCTCAGGTGTAATCAACTGATCATCCGTGCTTTGCAAGTCATGAGTCATTGTGAACATGTCATCACAGCACGCAGCAGGACAGTACTATCATGTGCACCTCAGTCATTGCTTCTCTACATGACAGCTCGCGCAGCTTGGCAAAGCAGCCTCGACAATTTTCTGCATACATATTTTTTTGCCCAAATGTAGCACTGCAAGCCACAGCTACCCACTGTCTTTGAGTCATCACATCAAGCCTATACTCATGACTGCACCCATACCCAGCATGAAGGTTTGTCTGGCAAGTCCATTGACTTGCTCACAGTACGCAAACCATAGCATGGTGCCGCGCACCATGATGTGCAGGGCCTAGGGTTCTAACCTTAAACCAAACAATTGTGCATCATATTTGCACTGCTGTGAACGCTTGCTGCTTGCAGAGGACTGGCCCTTGGGTGTATGCATGCTGCTGGGATACAAGTCTGTGGCAGTTCTCACATTCGATGACCATCTAAACATGCGCAAGCTGATGAGCCCTGCCTTCAACCCCAAGCACCTGGCTAGGGGTATCCCCCGCCTTGTTGAGCTGGCAGAAGAGCACTGCCGCGAATGGGCCCAGAAAGGGGATGTCATGGGCGCAAAGGCCATCAAGGCATTCACATTCCATGTAAGCACAAAAGTTTCATGAGCAAACTTGCAGAAAGCCATGGTTTGGACAAATCTCTCGCTTTCTTCCAATGTAAAGCAAGCAGGTCATTGCTACGCATGTGACTGTTACTGCCTGGGAACCCTATTCTAGGGTCGGAGCATCTCTGCTAGGCAAAATTGCGCAATGGCCCTTCTGTTTGTACTTTGCACGCCATACCGTGTTGTAACAAAAGCTACATGAGCATGATGCAGTGTGGTCTGACATGTGAGCAGTGTGGTCTGACATGTGAGCTGACTCAGCACATACAGGCTAGACCCCATACAAGGAGCTACTCAGAATTGTGTACATTTTGCCTCCAGGGGAAGGCACTCATTTTGACATGAACTGATGAATGAACATGCAGGCAGCAGTAGAGCTGGTGCTAGGGTTTGAGAAGAGCTGGGTGACAAAGGAGAACCTAGCCATCAATCAGGAACGCTTCCTGGCATGGACAGACGCCTTCACACATGCTCCCATGGACCTCCCCGGTTTCAGTGAGTATTTTTGAGTGTTTTTTTTTAGTATGTTTTTGGGTTTTTTTCTCCTCTGCTTTTGAAGTCAGCAGTCCTCAGTCAGATGTTGTTGGAACTCAATTCCAGTCACCAGCCTGCATGCTGGGTCCCTTATGTCAGCCTCGAGTGTGCCTGCACGTACCAGGCTCTTGTCCATCCGTTTGTCTGTCCATGCACCCACCCACCCACCCACCCATTCAGTCAAATTAATAAACTTTAATGTCAATTCAATGTATCCCTGCATCCCATGCAAAATGCTGCGGTCCTTCCTTTGTGCACCACAGGATGTTGTAAGCCGGCACACACTTGGTACCAACCCAACACATTAATAGTGGCGCAAAATATTAAACCATGTCAGTGGGACTCACTTGCATCTTGTGCGTGCATCATAAGGCAATTTCAGACTACAGTTCCAGCAAGGAAGCACAAGGCTGCTAGCAAGGACGGTCCACTATTGCACGCAATCTGCTGTTGACATGGCAGACACGCTGA
>JAABUO010009218.1_pt1 | contig 11056 bp, 13 predicted proteins | sample 5559291 | NCBI WGS metagenome assembly JAABUO01 (sample SAMN10711878, study PRJNA513372) | rock metagenome | isolation source: Antarctica rocks | place: Antarctica: Victoria Land, Finger Mt sud | reverse complement strand
AGCCCTCAAAGATTTGGCCGTTGGCCACGCTGGGGTGCCCGTACAATTGGCCGCCGGTCGTGTATTGGTACAGTTGTGCCCCCGTGGAGGCGTTGAGCACGTCCAGGGTGGAGCCGGCCCCAGCTATCACGAGGCCATTGACGTAGGCCAGCGCGGGTACGATGGCTTGCGGCGTGTAGTGCCGCCATTTGTAGGCGCCGGTAAACGGGTCGAGCGCGCTGACCGATCCTCCATATTTCGTGCCGTTCACCGTGACGTTTCCACTGGCAAAGTAGAGCTGGCCGTTGCCGAAGGCGCCCGTCGAGATCATGCCGGCGCCATATTGGGGGCTCGATCCCCCGTCCCCAACCTTCACTTGCCAGAGTGGCCCAGCGGTAATGTCCGCCTGATTATAGGCGTACAAGTAGCCGTTCTTGTCGGCCCCCGCCACGAGATTGGTTCCGTGTCCATCGGGGAACACGTTCGGCGTCGTACCCCAGTCGGAATCGGGCACGGCCTGGGCAGGCGGGATGCGCCAGTCACCCTTGATGGCGAGCGTCCCGGCGTCTAGGGCCACCATAGCCTGAGCATATGGTTGCTGGGTGACATCATTGGTCGCCGTGCCGGTGGTCACGAAGACGGTCTTGCCCGTCGCGTCCAGCGTCGGGGAGGTCCAGATGCCGCCGCCGGTCTGCCCGGTGGGGACGAACGTAGCGGTATTGACGACCTGATGAGTGGTCAGGCTGACCTGCAGCAGTTGCCCTGGCACCAGCGGGCAGTCCCCGAAGCTGGCGATGCCGATGTAGGCGTAGCCGTTGGCGATCAGGGGGCTGGCCCAGTTGTAGTGCCCCCCGCTCGCGCTGTTGTCCCCCGTATACACCTTCCAGAGCACAGTGCCGGTAGACGCGTTGAGGGCATACCAGTAGGCGTCGCCGCCACCGACGTAGACCACACCGTTCTGGACCGTCGCTACAGAGGTGACGCCGGCCGACGTGGGGTTGCAGGAGGGAGCCGACGTGATGCCGAGGTTGGTGCGCCAGATGAGGGTACCGTTCCCCGCATTGAGGGCGTACTCGTAGCCGTCCCATGAGCCGACATAGGCGACACCGTTGACGACGGTGGGCGAAGAAGCGATCACGCCCCCCGTCTTGAATTTCCAGTGCATCATGAGCTGGTTGGCGTTGGCGAGCGAAAGACTTGTGTCGTCACTCACGCCCGTCCGCTGCGCATCATGGCCGTAGCTCGGCCAATCGCCGGCCGTCGTCAGTAGGGGCAGCAGCAGTGCGAGCGCGACGAGCAGCCGCATCGGTCGCGCGGGCGATGTGTTCTTCATAGTTGCTTCCTAATCGGCCTGTCCGCGAACGCATTCGGGGGTTCTACGGTATCAGCTATAGCATTAGTTTATTGCCTACAAGTTAAGGTTCTGAGCCACATGTCAAGTACCCGCATTTCCGCCGCTGGGAGTGGCAAAGGGAGCGTAGCGGCATACACGCCGTGCTTCCATGAGCCCATTGCTCCCGCACAAGGCTGTCGCTTCACCATATACCTCATGCGTTTGCGCAACGTGATAGGCGCTGGTTCGGCTCAAAAGCTGCAAAAAGGCCCTTGACAACGGCTTAAAATTCTTAACTTGTAGAAAAAGGCATTAGTTGAAAGAAGGTAACGTAGCGTAAAAAATCATTGCTAGCGAAGTCGTCGCGTTCATTGCATGTAGGTTTGGAAGGCGAAACTGCCGATGGCCTGTCCTCGCCACTGGCCGGTCCCGCGTGTGTACAAGGCAGCGCTCTCGCCGCCACCGTCATACCCCCACAGAGCCGACTTGTGGCTGTTGCGCGGCACCGCCTGTAGCTGCAATACGTCACCCGCAGCGGCGCTAAGCGGTCTGGCATAGTCGAACTCATACCAGGCGCAGTCGGAGTAATCGTGCGGCAACTTGACCGAGGCCGTGCTCGATTGGCCTGACCCATCCGTGGTGCTAACCGTCAGATCGATGCGGACGTTCTTGGTTGGGGAGCATAGGGGGATGTCGACGCGGACGAGTTGGCCAGTGATCCCCACGGTGAACGTTTGCGTCGGGTTCGCGCGCGCACTCAGGCCACCGGTACATAGGAGTTGCGCTTGGTCAAGGACGGGAGCGCCAGATGGCGTTGGGATGGGGATAGTGGCCGTAGTCGTCGGAGTATCCACGGGCACGGGGGTATCGGCGAGCTGCGGGGCGCACGAGGTGGGCAAGAATCCCAGAGGTTTCGATTTCGCTACGCTATAGTGCAAAATGGTCCTGCGCCGAGGAGCCGGCGAAACCGAGGAGTAAACCAAGCGGCTGCCCGTGAAGATCACGAAGGGCACGAGTATCAGTGCGAACGGCATCAGCCGCGCGCGCGCAGCTTCGATATAAATCATCGTTTCGTCTCGCCACGGTATGGGCGCATGGGCGTGCGCGATAGGGCTGCTAGAGAGACTATAGCAGGCATGGGCGGGCGTCGTCAGGGTGCGATGAGAAGTGCATGTAGATGACGATAGTGCGACACGGGGAGCGGTACCGCTGGGCTGGCGCTGTCTACCGGATGTGGGGGCAGTAGTTGTAGGATTCCAGGCGACGTGCGCCACTTGCAGGCGTTGTAAGTCCCCACATTAGATGGGCGGGGCTCACGCCCAAAGCAGGGAGGTATCTCACGCTCTGTGGGCGGAAAATCTCACAGTACGTGGGCCAATCTTCCTTTTGATCCCACAGTACGTGGGCCGATCCGTGCGCGACGCCGGCGCGCCAGTCTTCTCCGTGGCGTTTGTCTGAGGGCGCTTTGACCCTGAGATCGCCGCTCGATGGCGGGCAAGGGGCTATGCGTGTCGGATGGCGCAAGGAGTGTGGGATTTTTGGCCCACTTAATGTGGGTAACGGCTCACTGAACGTGGGATCTTACACCGCCGGCGGCGCGGGCGCGTCTGCAGGGGGGGCGATCAGGTAAGGGCAGGCCCTAAGTGGGGAGAGGCTCCACGCTATTTCACACCTGGGGGAGTTGTGGCCCTGTGTGGGTGCCGTCCACCGGATGAGGGGACAGGGGATGCCGACGGGGGGCAGTGAATGAGGGGACAGCCAGTGCCGTCATGAGGGGACAGGGGTTGCCGACACTTAAGACACAAGGTCAAGACTCAGTGCGCGCCCTAGCATCTCTCTCTCGGTTAGGTACGGGCCTTCGAGCAAGGAGTGACGTGCGCGGCGGCGGTGTGGGCAAGTGTGGGACTGGAGAGGGAGCGATGGAGGGGGGGGTACGCTGCTCTTAGGGGTAGGTTTTTTGGTCTGGCTGGTGCGCTGACCCGTGGCGACGGAGACCAAGACCGGCCCTGCGGCCCCGCCCGCACGGGTCGTTGCGCCCGCCGCTTGAAAAAACCTACCCTTAAAAGCGCCATCCCCCCCCGCCCGCCTGGCCCTCGTGGGCACACGCCGCCGACGGCCCGCCAACGTGTGGCCTATACTGAAGCGAGAGGACTGGCCGGACACACGAGGCGCCGAGGTGTGCGATGACTGACGCGATGCGGACCGACGACGACGCCCGTCTCCGTTCGTTTATCCGCCGCTGCTACCCCACCGCGCCCATTACTGACATCGCCATCCGGCGCGACAGCGCCCCCGCGCGCGTCACCGGGCCGCGCGGTCAGATGCTCGACGCCGTGCGCCGCGCCCTGCACGCTAAGACCGGCCAGCGCGTGCAGCTCCACGTCCGCTCCCCCCAGAGCGACAAAGAGGCCGTCTTCATCGTCGCCGCCCCCTACTTCGCCGTCCCCTAATCCAGCCCGCACGCCGCCCTGGCCCCCCCCGCATGCGCCGACGCGCTCAGCGCCGCCACGAGCCCCGCCACGCCCCCAGCGGTAGGAGCCCGCACCCCCAGCGCCCGCTAGCGGCCACCACAGCGCCCCCAGGGACGCCCACGGTTGCCACACCGCAGGGGGTAGGGGGCGAGAGAGAGATTGCCCAGACAACGCGTCGGGTGTAGCATGAGTGCACAGGTGGATGATGGACAGGCGTAGCGCCAGCACGGAGAGGACGGGGTATGGAGGGGGACGAGCGCCACCACGAGGAGCAGGGGACGGCGCGTGACCAAGAACGGCTCCTGCTGCTCGCGCGCTTGCACCACGTGAGGCCAGTGGAGTCTCTGCTCACGCAGCTCGTGCGGGACAGCAGAGGAACAAGCGTCGCGCTGATGCCGGGCATCGAGTACGCCCTGAGCGCGGCGGCCGATGCGGCGGCCACGGCGGGCGAGGGCGTCCAGGCGTGGCCGGCAGCCGGCAAGCGGCCTGGGTCGTGGATGATGCGACGAAAGATGCTGCTATGCCACGCCGCCTAGCCATACGCCTGGCGTTGGCGCTGCTGGGGCTCGTTGTGGCGCTCGTGGCCGGCCTCGCCGTGCTCATCGCCGCGACATCCGCGCCCGTGCTCCCGCCGCCGCCGTTGCCCACGGCCACGGCGCAACCGGGCCCGCAAACGACATCGATCGTGTCCGCGCTGGCGCTGCCCACGGCCACGGCGCAACCTGGCCCGCAAACGACGGCGCAGCCGGGGCCACTGGCTCAACCCGGCATCAGGAGCGGGGTGGGAGCCGATCCCAACGGCGCCGTGCGGTCGCTCATCGGCGCCGATCCCGCGAGCGACATCGCCGCCGTCGACACGGTGTACCGCGACCGCGCTCATCCGCGCGCCACGAATCCCCCGTGTGATCCCGGCGGTCAATGGGCGCTACAGGTAGACCCCGAGAACGTGGTCGGCTATCCGTACAGTCGCGCGCCCAGCGCAGCCGACTGGGCGCGCGCCGCGGGCGTCGTGGCTACGCTCAACGCGCTATGTCCCGCGCCGATCACGCTGTCGTGGTACGCGCACCACCGGGCGCGGCCGTCCTCGGACCGCTGGACGGCCCTGCTGCCCTCCACACTCGCCGCCTCTATCGGCAGCCCGACGCTACAGTCCTACGCCCTCGCGCACGCGCGGCAACTGTAGGCGGGAGGCGACCGTTCGCCGCGGTACGTTCGTTGTCTCACGGCCAGCGCATCTCCATAAGATGCGCTGGCCCTGGTGTAAGATCCCACAGTTCCTGCGCGCTGTCCCATAGTTCCTGCGCCGGACATCCCACAGATCCTGCGCCCTCCTGCAGATGCTCCTCCCGCGTGTGTGACAAGCGCCGTCTGCACGGAACCCGGCGCGCGGATCGGCGCACCTTCTGTGGGATTTTCTGCAGGATGGCGCAGGTCCTGTGGGACAACCCGCTCACTATCTATGGGATTCGACCGTCGCTCACACCTGGGATCGGCACACCAACTGTGGGATCTTACACGGTAGGGGCCAACGCCGGCGCTGGTTGGCACGCGTCGCCCCAGGATGTATACTCCTGGTGATAGACGCTTGACACAACGTAAAAGAAGTGATAGAGGAGAACCCGCGATGACCACCGACGACCTCTACCTCCTCGTGGCCGAGATGCGCTGCGAGCACGGCCACCTGATCCTGGACGACGCCGAGCGCGCCGGCCACGCCTGGACCGTCTACCTCCACGACGCCGCGCAGCCCTGCACCTTTCGGGTCCCTGACTACCACGCCTTCCAAACCCACGCCCCGACCCTCCTGCCCGCCTGGATGGTCCTCCAGACGCGCGCCGCGCGCGCCGGCCATGACTATGACGCCGACGCCGGCGCCCTCACCCTGCCCGAGTTGGCCCAGCTCCTCGCCGCCGCGCAGGATGCCGCCGACGTCACCTGGCTGATGCACGCCATCCACCGCGCCGGCCGCCTACCGACGGGTGCTGAGGGGGACGTCGCCTACCTCATCGAGCTGGCCGATCCCGCCACCGGCGAGGTCCGCACCGTCCCCACTCTCGCCGCCTACCAGCAGCTCCGCCACGACGACGCGGCCACCCCCGTCGCCTAACGGCGGATCGTCGTAGCGCCTACCAGGAGAGAAGACGATGACGTTCCTCGTCCTTGCCGCCCTCATCCTTGTTTGCGTCGCCCTCGTCGCCCTGTTCGTTGTCCTCGTCGTGCGCGTGTAGGACGGCTGAAACCGGGTGTGTCCGTGGCCTACATCCTGCATGACGCCGCCCACGGGACCCCCCTGACGCCGTGTCGCGGGTGTGACGGGGCTGCGGGGCGCCGGGGGGAGACCGTGCCCGTTGTGAAGTCGCGGAAAGGACGCCAATGAACGCCGACGAGACCAATGAGCAGGGGACCTTGCTGAGCCTAAGGGACGCCGCCACCGCCCTCGGCCTGCGCCCCGCCACCGTCAAGCAGTACATTCTCCGCGGCCAGCTTGCCGCTGTCCGCGTTCCCCACGGCCACGCCACCCGCCTCTCTGTTGCTCAGGCCGAGATCGACCGCTATCGCCACGCCTCCCTCGGTGCCCAGGGCTGGCACAAGCGCCGGGAGCGCCTCCCCGAGGAGCGGCGTTCATCATGAGCACGACGAGAATCACGCCGCCCGACACCCTGGACCGCCGCCAGGTCCTCCTCCTGTGGTACTGGCCCCGCGCCTGCGGCCCCCACATCCATCTCGGCGACGGTCTCCCCCGCGCCCGTGTCCGCACCGCCGCCCTCGGGACCCTTGCCACGACCGCCCTCGTCGGCCTCCTGCTCCTGGCCGGCGATCAGGATCTCGCCGCCCCCCTCGCCGCGCTGCTTGCCCTGACTCTCGCCCTCCTCTCGTGCGGCCGTCCCGCCCGCGGCTGGTACCTCCTCGATCCCCACGGCCACCCCACCCGCTATCTCTCCGCCACCAAGCCCCCCCTGCTCGCCGGCCAGCCGGGCTATACGCGCCGCGGCTTCCGCGCCCGCCTAGCTCATGAATAAGGGTAAGCCCCTTCCTCGTTAGCCATCTGGCACGTTCCATGCATTCCTACGTCTATAGTGCATACGCGCGAGGAAAGTTCATCCTCCTCGGCTGGCTGTGTGCGCGGGGCGTCATCCCCTTGGCGCTCAGCGGGCGGGATCGGCTCGCCCTTAGCCCCTACCCCTTACGAACGAGTTGAGTCCGGCGTCGGCCTGGGCAACGTGCGCCCATGTGATACGCACGCTAGACGCGAGTGACAGGCCCTCGGGCGCGACGATTCATCGAGGAGGAGACAGACATGGCAAACAACGATCAGACCCGCGCGCGCGGGGAGACGCGCAACGTGACGCAGGTGATGAACCTGCCGACCGACCGCGTGCGCTGGGGGCCGATCTGGGCCGGCCTGCTCGCCGCGTTCTTCACGCTGCTGGTGTTGAGCCTGCTGGGACTCGCCATCGGCGCCTCGACCGTGAACGCGGGGCAGGCCGCCCAGGGCAGTGGCGCCCAGAACGCCGGGTCGTACTCGGCGATCTGGGCCGGGATCAGCGCGATCATCGCCTTCCTGGTCGGCGGCTACGTGGCCGGCCGGACGGCGGCGGTGCACGAGCGCGGCTGGGCCGCCCTTAACGGCGCGCTCGTCTTCCTGTTGGCGCTGCCCCTCCTGCTCTGGCTGGCGAGCCAGGGTTTGGGCGCGCTCATCGGCAACGCGGGCCATATCGCCGGCGGGCTCGGTATCAACCTGGGCCAGCTCAGCGCCACGGCGACCGGGGCGGCCAAGAGCATCACGCCGGCACAGGCGCAACAGGCGGCGGACACGGCGCGCAACACGTCCTGGGGCACCCTCATCGGGCTCCTGCTCGGCGGCGGCGCCGCCGCCCTGGGTGGGACGCTCGGCACGCGCCACGCGGCGCGCAACACCCAATAGATGAAACGATAGATCAAACACGAATCAAAGAGACAGGCAGATGACGGGACAACAATTCTACGAGGGCGCGACGGTTAATGACATGGCCGGCGAGAAGATCGGCACGCTGCACGCCTACGACCCCCAGGGCGGCTACATCACGGTGCAGAAGGGCTTCCTCTTCCACAAGGACCTCTACATCCCCGTCGGCGCGGTCCAGCACACCGACGCCGAGGGCAACGTGTAGGGCAATCGCATTTAAATTCGCTTTGGCGCCACAATGTTCCGCACTAAATAAGAATGATGCGGCTCATCCGGTCGAACATCTCGCAATTGGCCCATTCGACCCCCCAACCGCAATTCTACGTGTAACAGGAACGCAATGCATGATGCGTTACTGTCGCACGACGTCCTGGATTTGGGCCTCCCAATGCCATAATTATGACATAGTTATGTCATAATTTAAATGCGATTGCCCTGGGCAACGTGTAGTTGAGCTTGCACAAAGATGACCTGTCGGACAGCCGCTACGACAGCCCGCCCACGGGCGGCGCGACGAGCGGCCTGGCGGACGGCGACAGCTACGCGCAGACCGCGACGGTGGCCGAGACCACGACCACGACCACCCGCGCGCAGGTTCAGCCCGCGCCGCGCCAGGCCCAGCCCGTGCGGGCCACGGCCCAGACCACGACCGACGACACCATCGCCGTGCCGGTGTTCGAGGAGGAGTTGATCGTCGGCAAGCAACAGGAGGAGATGGGCCGCGTCCACCTGCATAAAGATGTCGTGCAGGAGCAGCAGACGGTCGCGGTGAACCTGCGCCACGAGGAAGTCACGGTCGAGCGCGTCCCCTTCACGGGGCAGACGAGCCAGGCCGACCTCCAGAACGCCTTCCAGGAGCAGGTCATCGAGGTGCCGGTCATGGGCGAGGAGGCCGTGGTCGGCAAGACGCTGCGCCAGACCGAGGAGGTGCGCCTGCACAAGGACGTGACGCAGGTGCAGGAGCAGGTCACCGACACCGTGCGCAAGGAGCACGTCGTCGTCGAGGAGGTGGACCAGACCGGGAACGCCACCACGACGGGGCAGCGCACGTCGAAGAGGCGCTAGCCGCGCCACGCCGGCTGTGTGGGTGTCCACACAGCCGGCGCTAATTTGGATACACAGCAAGATTGTAGGAGGCCAACAACCTATGAAAAAACACTCGTCATCCTTAGGCCTGCTCGTCGTCCTACTGACGGGGAGCGTCGCCCCCTCGTTCGCGGGGCGCGCCCGTGCCGTCGACCTCCCCGCCCGGCGCCGGGCTACCCCCTCCGCGCGGCACACCTCATGCTCTCCCTCGTTCGTGGCGCCAGCGCCTGTTGTCAAGGGCGCGCCAGGCCACACGACAGGAGGATGCCGATGAACACCCCCGAGAGTATCGCGAACGCGCCGCGGACGGAGGAAGGCGCGTGGGACGCGGCGCCGCCGGTGGACACGCCGGCGGTCGCGCCGCCTGTCCCCGCCCCCCTCACGCCGGAGCGCCCCGACGATGGCGCCGACGACCGGACGACGGCGGCCCTGGGCGACCTCATGCCCACCCCCGGCGACTAGGGGGCCGGGGCCACGCCGCGATTGATGGGGCTTTTCCGTGCGCGTCACGGTGCCCGTCCGCGCGGTTGACCGGCGAAACATGCCCGCTTTATTTGTAGCGTGACCTACCGGCCATGCCGCGCCGCGCACGGCCAAGGAGAGGAAGGATATGGCGTCAGACAAAACGACGTTACAGCAGCTTCTCGACGCGGGGCAGAGCCCCTGGCTCGACAACATCAGCCGCACGATGCTCCGGGACGGCGCGTTCCAGGCGCTGCTCGACCGGGGCATCGTGGGCATAACGAGCAACCCCAGCATCTTCCAGAAGGCCATCGGCGGTTCGGACGCCTACGACGACGAACTCCGGCGGCTCGTGCGCGCGGGCAAGGACGCGGCCGCCATCTACGACGACCTCGTGCTCGACGACATCCGCGCCGCCGCGGCGCTGCTGCGCCCCGTCTATGAGGGGACGGGCGGGCGCGACGGGTACGTGAGCATCGAGGTGGCCCCGGCCCTGGCCGACGACACGGAGCGGACCCTGCGGGAGGCGCGGCGGCTGTTCAGCTACCTGAACCTGCCCAACGTCATGATCAAGATCCCCGGCACGCCCGCGGGCGTCCCCGCGATCCGCCAGGCCATCGCCGACGGCATCAACGTCAACGTGACGCTCCTCTTCGCCGTCGAGAATTACCGCGCGGTGGCCGAGGCCTACCTCGCCGGCCTGGAGGAGCGCGCCGCCGCCGGTTGGTCGCTCGGGGGCATCGCCTCGGTGGCCTCGTTCTTCGTCAGCCGCGTCGATACGGCCGTGGACACGCGGCTCGACGCGCTGATCGCGCGGGGGGCCGACGATGGCGCGCGGCGGGAGCTCGCCGCCCTCAAGGGCACGGCGGCCGTCGCCAACGCCGTGGTGGCCTACGCCGCCTTCCGGGAGATCTTCTCCGGCCCGCGCTGGGCGGCGCTGGCCGCGCGGGGGGCGCGCGCGCAGCGCCCCTTGTGGGCCAGCACGAGTATGAAGGACCCCGCCCGGCGCGACGTGCGCTACGTCGAGGAGCTGATCGGTCCCGACACGGTGGACACGATGCCCGACGCCACGATCGCGGCTTTCCTCGACCATGGCGCGGTGCGGCGCACGATCGACGCAAACGTCGCGGGGGCGCGGTCGACGTTCGACCACCTGACGCGCGCGGGCATCGACCTGGGCGAGGTGACGGACGCGTTGCAGCGCGACGGCGTGGCCCAGTTCGCTGCCGCGTTCGACGACCTCAACCGGACGATCGCGGCCAAGCGCGAGCAGATGATGGCAGCCGCGCGCTGATGGACGGTCATGAGGAGGGGAGGTCATGGTGCGACGAGACAGCGCGATCCGCGCTGCCCTCGTGGACGGGGGCATCGGCGGCGGGGTCGGGACGATGGTGATGAGCCTGGTGATGCTGGGCGCGCGCCGCGCTGGCCTGGTGGGGGAACTCCCGCCCGCGCGCATGGCCGCGGCGTTACTCGACGCCGTGGGCGTGCGGGCCAGACCGCGCTGGGCGCGGGACGCGCTTGCAGCGGTGTTGCACCTCGGCTTCGGCGTGGCGGCGGGAGCGCTCTTCGCGCTGGGGTGCGGCCGCCTGCGGGCGCCGCTTGCCCCGGCCCTCCAGGGCATGGCCTATGGGCTCGTGGTGTGGTTGATCAGCTACATGGGCTGGGTACCGGCGTTCGGCCTGCTGCCGGCGGCCACGCGCGACGAGCCGCGCCGCCCCGTCGTCATGGTCCTCGCGCACCTGGTCTATGGCGTGGTCTTGGGCGCGCTCGTCGGGC
>JAABUO010009215.1_pt1 | contig 11058 bp, 6 predicted proteins | sample 5559291 | NCBI WGS metagenome assembly JAABUO01 (sample SAMN10711878, study PRJNA513372) | rock metagenome | isolation source: Antarctica rocks | place: Antarctica: Victoria Land, Finger Mt sud | reverse complement strand
GCCGTGGTTCTCGAAGTGATGCCGAAAACGCAGCAGAAGATCTATCTCTCGCCACCGCACATGTCCGGCCTCGAACAGTCCTATGTGCAGGATGCGTTCGAGACGAACTGGATCGCGCCGCTCGGTCCGCATGTGGACGCCTTCGAGCGCGAGTTCTGCGCACTGACGGGCGCGGCGCACGCCGTTGCCCTCACCTCCGGTACGGCTGCCCTCCACCTGGCGATGATTCACCTCGGCGTCGGTCCCGGTGATGAGGTGCTTGGCTCGACCTTCACGTTCTCCGCCAGCGTCAACCCAATCGCCTACTGCGGCGCGCGCCCGACCTTTATTGACAGCGAGCGTACCTCGTGGAACATGGACCCGGCGCTCCTGCGTGAGACACTAGCGAAGCGGGCACGGGCGGGCAAACTGCCGAAGGCCGTCATCGTCGTGGATCTCTACGGCCAGGCCGCCGACCTCGACGCCATCAAAGCCGCCTGTGACGACTACAGTGTTCCGCTCGTCGAGGACGCCGCCGCCGCTGTTGGCACGACGTACAAGAGTCGGCATGCGGGCACGGTTGGAAAATTTGGCGCATTCTCCTTCAACGGCAACAAGATCATCACGACCTCCGGCGGTGGCATGCTCGTCTCGGACGATGGCGACGCGATTGCCCACGCGCGCAAACTGGCGACGCAGGCGCGCGATCCGGCCGTCCATTACCTGCACACGGAGATTGGCTACAACTACCGCCTCAGCAATATTCTCGCGGGAGTCGGGCGCGGCCAGTTAGAAGTGATCGAGGACCGGGTTGCCAAGCGGCGCGCGAACTACGACGCGTATATGCGCGCGCTCGGCGATGTACCCGGCATCACGTTTCAGCCGGAAGCGCCCTGGGGGCGGCATACCCGCTGGCTGATCAACATCCTCATTGATCCGCAGGAGTTCGGCGCGGATCGCGAGGTCGTGCGGCAGGCGCTCGCGGCAGAAGAGATCGAGTCCCGCCCGTTATGGAAGCCGATGCACACGCAACCGGTCTTCGCGGGGTGCGAGCATGTCGGCGGCGCGGTGGCGGAAGAATTGTTCGACACGGGGCTGTCGCTGCCCTCCGGCTCGACGCTCACTGAGGATGATCTGGCGCGCGTCGTCGGCGTGATCCGCCGGTGCGTCCGTTAGAGTGAAATCACGCGACAGCCGGTTGATGGATTTGATGGAAATGCACGGCAATCAGAAGGAGAATGTGACGCGATGGGGCTGACGGAGTACGGGAAGATTATTCGCCGCTGGTGGTGGTTGCCGGTGCTCGGCGCGCTCCTTTTTGCAACCGCCGGATACGCCCTCAGCGCGCGGCAGCAGCCCCAGTATCTGGCCTCGGCGCGCCTGCTGGTCAATCAAGTCCAGACGCCCGGCCCATCGTCCTACAACGACCTCCTGACGAGCGACAAACTGGCGACGACCTACACGCAACTGTTGCAAAGCCCGTCGCTCCTCGACGACACGGTGAAGCAGGTCGGCCTACCGATCACGGCGGAGACGCTGGCGAAGCGGACGAGCGTCAGCGTTGTCCGCGCGACGCAACTGATCGAAGTGACCGTCTGGGATTACGATCCCGGCCGCGCCGCCGCGACCGCGAACGGCCTCGCGCAACTCTTCGTCAAGCGCGCGCAGGAGTTGCAGACGAGCAACACGCAGATCATCCTCCAGCAGGTGGATCGCGATCTCGACACGACGCAGGGCCAGATCACCGATACGTCGAGCCGCCTCAACCAATTGCGCACCAGCCTCGATATGACAAGCGCCACGACGCTGGAGATTCAGCGGTTGCAGCAGGTTCTTGCGCAGTATGACCAGGACCTGCGCGATATCCGCGCCCGGAGTGCGGACGCCTCCAGCCGTCTCAACACCCTGAAGACGACGCCGGATCCGACCGGTGCATTGCAGGCGGAAATCCAGCGGTTGCAGGACCAGTTGACGCAGTACGATCAGGATACGAAGGATATTCGGGCGCGCTACACGGATACGTCGAACCAACTCACTACTCTGCGCGCTGCCCCGATCGCGGGGAGCGTCGCCCAGGGTGACGCCCAGCGGTTGCAAGATCAACTGACGCAGTATCAGACCAAATACACCCGCCTGCTCGACACGCGGCAGACGATCACTGTCGCGCAGGCGCAGGGCGCGGACGCCGTCACAGTCGCCGATCGCGCCCGCATCCCGCACGCGCCGATCGCGCCGACACCGCGCAAGAATGCGCTCCTCGGTGGGGCGATTGGCCTTCTCCTGTTCGCCGGTCTTGCCCTGCTGCTCGACTTTCGAGATGACCGCATCCATGAACCGGCGGAGGCTGCGCAAACATTCGGCGTGCCGCTCCTTGGTATTCTCGGCGCATCGCGCGGCAACAAACCGCTCCTGCTCACCGATACTGAACTGCCGAACGTCGAGGCATTCCGCGAAGCGCTCCGCCATGTGCGGGCGACAATGGATGCCGGGCTGTCAGCGGGTGGGGCGGCGATCGCGATCAGTAGCGCGCGGTCGGGTGAGGGGAAGAGCGTCACCGCCGCAAATCTCGCCCTGCTCGAAGCGCAGGCGGGCAAGCGCGTCCTGTTGATTGACGCCGACGTGCGAGCGCCACGGCTCCATACACTGCTCGGCCTCCCCAACAATCAAGGTCTCAGCGCCTACCTCGCGCGGACGCAGCACGGGAACCAACCGAAGTTCCAGGAAGGGCCGCTCGGCATCACCGTCCTGACTGCCGGATGGGTGCTCGCGCACCTGCCTGACCTGCTCGGCTCGGCCCGGATGGTCAATCTGATTGCGGATCTGCGCGATCAGTTCGACATCATCCTGCTTGACACCGCGCCCGTCCTCTCTGCTGCCGACACGCTCGCCTTGCAACAGGCGATTGATGGCACGGTACTCGTCGTGGACGCGCGCCGCACCGGCACGCGGTTGGTCGAGCGGGCGATTACCGCCCTGAGCGGCGTTTATGGCAAGACGCTCGGCATCATCCTGACCAAAGACAAGAAGCGGGCGGGCGTCTACGGCAGCCGCAGCTATTGGGCAGCGACAGACGAAGATCGCGCGGACGATGCCCTGGTTTTTACGGAGTCGGCGGAGGAGAGAAACGCCGACACGATCAGCCTTAGCGCGTAGCCGTATCTGCCGGTAGCGTAGGCTTCAGCCTGTGTTCCTCCTATCGGTGGCAGCCTTTGAGGAAGAGAACGCAGGCTGAAGCCTACGCTACCAGTGATGATTAGGAACGGCATGTTCAAGACACCGGTATCTGCTCCCAGGCGAATCATAGGGCGGAGCGGCGGCAGGGACGCGATTCCTGTTCCTGTTGCCGGGTCACCACGCGCGCTTTCGTTGCGTGCGAACTTCTCGTGGACCTTCGTCGGCAACGTCGTCTACGCGGCGTGCCAGTGGGCGATGCTCGTCGTGCTCGCGAAACTCGGCTCGCCGGAAGTTGTCGGACAGTTCGCGCTCGGGCTGGCAATCACCGCACCGGTGATTATGCTGACAAATCTGCAATTACGCGGCGTGCAGGTAACGGATGCCCGGCACGAATACGCGTTTGGCGAGTATCTTGGTCTCCGGCTCGCTGTGACACCGCTCGCCCTGCTCGTCATCGCGGGGATCACGCTCGCTTCCGGCTATGGCGGGCGGACGGCGCTCGTCATCCTCTTTGTTGGCCTCGCCAAGATTTTCGAGTCCATCAGCGATGTCTTCTACGGCCTCTTCCAGCAGCATGAGCAGATGGACCGCATCGCCATCTCGATGATGGTCAAGGGGCCGCTCTCGCTTGTCGCGCTCGGCGTCGCGATCATCCTGACTGGCAATATCGTTTGGGGCGCGGGCGCGCTCGCCGCTGTCTGGGCCTTTCGGCTCTTGACGTACGACATCCCAGGCGGCGCGGCGACCCTCCGCGCGGCGCAGGTGCGAGACGTGGATGCATCTCTCCGCCCGCGGTGGAATCGGCGGCGGATGCTGCGACTGACTTGGCTCGCCCTGCCGCTCGGCTTCGTGATGATGCTCGGCTCGCTGATGACGAACATTCCGCGCTACTTCATCGAGCGCTTCGAGGGGACGCACGCACTCGGCATCTTCGCGGCGATGGCCTACATCGTCGTCGCTGGCACGACGGTCGTGGATGCCCTCGGCCAAGTGGTCAGCCCCCGGTTGGCGCGCGATTTCGCGGCGGGCGATGTCGGCGCGTTTCGCGCACTCACCGCCAAAGTGCTCGGCATCAGCGCGGCGCTTGCCGCAGCCGGTGTGCTACTCAGTCTCGTTGTCGGGCGGCAGGTGTTGACGCTGCTCTACCGACCGGAGTACGCGGCACATCTCAATGTCTTTATCTGGATCATCGCCGCTGCCGGGATCGGCTATCTCGCCTCCGTCTTCGGCTACGCGATGACCGCAGCGCGGCAGTTCACGATCCAGGTACCGATCTACGCCGTCTCAATTGTTGTTGTCATCATCGCCTGCGCGCTACTCGTGCCGGATCACGGCCTGCTCGGCGCGGCGTGGGCGACGTTCCTGATGTTCGCCGTGCAACTGCCGCTCAAAGCCGCCGCCATCCTGTATGGGCTGCGTACATGCGCGGCTCCAACCCCCACGCCTCTTCCCTCTTTGGAGGAGGGACCTTCCTGCTCCCCCCTCTAAAGAGGGAGAACGGTTGTCTGCGGAATGAATGTTTTCAGGTCACACCGAGCAGTCGCCCATCGTCACTGCTTTGTCATGGGATGAACCCCCAGGCTGATAGGTGTAAGGAAGGGATAGTATCAATGACCCGCATGATACCTCTCGCTGCGGCGGCGCTCTCACGGCGGCGCTTTCTGACACTCTCCGCAGCGACGGTAGCATCCGCCGCACTCGCCGCCTGCGGAGGGTCGAAAACGGCGCCGACCGCCAGTATCGTGCCGACGGTTGCACCGACCCCGACGACCCTGCCACCAGTCACGCTCGCACCCGCCACCGCAATCGCACCGTCCGCGACCGCGACTGCGACCGCCATTGTGCCCGCGCGGACTCCGTCACCGACGGCGACCGCGAAACCAACGAGCGCCGCGATTGGACCGGCGGCATCGCCCGCGATCGCAACCGTTGCACCGCCTGCGAGCAGCCCACCCGCGTACGAGCAAACGATTCTGGACGTCAAACAATACGGCGCGGCGGGTGACGGCACGACGGACGATACCGCCGCGATTCAGGCTGCCATTGCCGCCGTTCCGGCTGGCGGCGGTACGATTATCTTCCCACCTGGGACGTATATTGTTGCCCCAACGCGGACCAAGGGAATCATCATCAGAAGCAACCTGCGCATTGCTGGCTCCGGGGCGGAGTCTGTTATCAGGATCAAGGACCATAGCGGAGACTGGCCGTCCCTTTTTTCCCAGAAGGTCGGCAATAACACGGTCGAGAACGTGACCGTCGAAGACCTCACCTTCGATTCCAACATTCTCAATAATCCCGAATCGCAGATTGACAACGGTAATGACGAGACCTATCAGACCTTCATCTACATCACGTCCGGGAAGAACCTCACCGTCCGGCGCTGTCGCTTCGCGCCCTACTCGGGCGTCTGGGCCGTCTCCTTGAACGGCAAGACCGTGAGTGACTGCTCAGTGACCGACTCGTATTTCCGCTTCGTGATGCGGGACGCCAACCCGGACTACGACAACTCGGCGGTCTACATCGAGGGCACGAACTATACTATGTCCGGTAATACCTTCGAGAGCACACCGATCCCGTACCATGAGGCACGCGCGTGCATGGAGGCGCACGGGGGGCCGGCGGCGATCTTCAACAACACCGCAGTCGGCTACCAGACCATCCTCAACATCGTTGGCTCGTACTTTGACGGGGGGAACTCCAGCGACATCATCTGCCGCGACAACGTCGCGAAAGATGCCCTCATTGGGATTATGCTCTGGCCAACGGCGCCAAATAACCTGAAGAACGTCACCGTCACGAACAACACCATCGAAGTTGCGCAGTTGAAGCATGGTACTGCAGATACAGGCGGGATCTCCGTCGTCTTCTCATACGAGGCGAAGGGTGAAGCATCGAACATCACGATCACGGGGAACACGATCCGCTTTCAGGACGAGGGCAGGGGCCGCTCTGGGGATTTCTACTACAACTCCGCTGGTGTCGCGCTCCACAACCTCGGCGGCACCGTGGGAGCGGTTATTGAGGGAAATATGATCGAACGCGCACCGAGTGCGGGCGTGCTGATCGGTCTACCCGAACCAGGGAGACGCACCTTCCAGGATGTCCGTATCGCCAACAATACGATCATCAACCCTGGCCAGAACCTCGGCTTCCCCGTCGAGTTTCGCGCGGGTGTGCTCGTCAACTCAACCGCGACGAACATCGAAATCAGCGGCAATACGATCAAGGATACCTTTCCGACGGCGCGCTGCCCCACTGCCATCGCTTTCGTACCCTCATCAGACAATGCCTATAACGATGTCAAGGTCAAGAAGAATATCATCACGGCGATGAACGGCCCACTGCCCGTCATGCTGCCCCAAAGCGTGGAGCGGTGAGCAGTGGGCAGCGGCAATACGCAGGATGGGAAAATTCGCTCGATGCTTGCTGATCGGTCATTGCCTGGGGTCATAAGCGTCGCAATCGGGCGATCAGCAGGGAACGCCAACGGCATACCAGCGGTTGATAGAGTGCTGGATCTATTCCATGACCAATTGAGTGTGACCGGAAACGCCCGGATTTCGCACTCATCATCACATATTGGTTCGAGTGTACGTTTAATGTATGAATGAGACAGCGATAGCGAAGGATCGTCGCGATGGCACAAGAGCAGGAAAAACCGATACGCATTCTCCATGTTCTCGGCATGATGGAGCGGGGCGGCGCGGAGACGTGGCTGATGCACATTTTGCGGATGATAGATCGCGACCGCTACCAGATGGACTTTCTCGTCCATATCACCGAGCCGCAGGACTACGACGACGAGATCCGCGCGCTCGGCAGTGCGGTGATTCTCTGCCCGCACACGCGGCAGCCGCTCCGCTACGCGCGGGACTGCCTGCGTGTCCTGAAGGAGCATGGCCCGTATGATGTCGTGCATAGCCATGTGCATCGGTATAGTGGCCTGGTGTTGCGGCTGGCGAAGCGGGCGGGGGTGCCGGTCCGCATCGCGCACAGCCATCTCGACGCCTCCGCATCCGAGGCGCAGGCGAGCCTGCCGCGCAAAGCCTATGCGACGCTGATGCACCATTGGATCGAGCGCACCATGACGGACGGTCTCTCCGTGAGTCATCAGGCAGCGGCCGATCTCTTCGGTCCGGGCTGGGAGAGCGACTCACGCCACCGGATGCTCTTCTGCGGCATTGATATGGAGCCGTTCAGCCAGCCGCCCTGCCATGCCGCCGTGCGGGCGGCGCTCGGCATCCCAGAGGATGCATTCGTCGTCGGACACGTTGGCCGGTTCACGGAACAGAAAAACCATGCCTTACTTCTGGCGATTGCCGCCGAAACCCTCGCGCTCGCGCCGGACACGCGCTTCCTGCTAATCGGGGATGGCGAGTTGCGCGCGGTGATGGAGGAGCGGGCGGCGCAGTTAGGGATCGCGGATCGCGTGATCTTCGCCGGATTGCGCCCCGATGTGCCACAGTTGATGCTCGGCGCGATGGATGCCTTCCTCCTGCCATCATTGTATGAGGGGCTGCCCCTCGTGCTCATGGAGGCGCAGGCGGCGGGGCTGCCGTGCGTCTTCTCGGATACGATCTCCCACGAGGCGGACATCGTTCCCTCTCTCGTCTCCCGGCGCGCACTGACCACGCCTCCCCGCGCATGGGCGGAGACACTCCTCGCGGTGCGCGCCGCAATCCCGGCGATCACGCGGGAGGAAGCCTTCGCCATCGCGGAGCAAACGCCGTTCAATGTCCGCACGTCATGGAATCTCCTGGAGCAAGTCTATGCCCATCGCTAGCGGATCGAGCGCGACGATGACGCCGTCCGGGGAGAGCGAACCGCGCCCGTTACCTTCCACGCGCCCGCGCCGGGCCGCGCGCATCCTCTTCGCGCACCTCTGTTTCGTGGCGAGCGTCATCGTGGCCTATGTCTGGGCGCGTCCCCTCGCGGGATGGAGCGATGGTACGCTTCTCTATCCCGCGTCGGTGGCGCTGCTCGCGGAACTCGCCTGGTTACTCAGTTCGTGGAAATTGATGACGGGCAGCGTTTTCGACCCGTATGGTATTTTCATCATCGCGGCAACGACTTTCAACGCCGGGTGCGCCTTCCTCTATCTCTTCGGCCTAAACACGGCGGGTCTGATGATCCTCGATTTCTCGTTTCCCGCAGACGTGACGCTCCAGACCCTGCTCCTGATCTTCCTCTGCCTCGCCGCGTTCCATTTCGGCGCCCTCCTGCATGCCGGATCGCGCCAGACACCGCTCTTTCCCGATCAGCACATGACCCCGTCGCCGTCGCCGGAGGAGATCCGGTTTGTCGGCTGGGCGCTCATCCTCGTGTCCGCCCTACCAACCGCGCTTCAACTGAAGCAGGCGATCAGCGTGGTACGGACATCCGGCTACTTTGGGCTGTATCAGCAGGATTATGCGACGGGTTTACAGGCAGGGACGCAGTTTCTCAGCAGTTTTATCGTGCCGGGTGCGCTTGTCCTTCTCGCGGGGAGCCGCGATTCGCGTCGGGGAAAGATCGTCTCCGGGATCGTGGTGGCGATCTACGCGCTCATCCAGTTATTTCTCGGCGCGCGCTACCCCGCGATTGCGCCCGTGATCGCGTATACGCTACTCTGGCATCGCGCCATTCGACCCCTTCCGCGCGCACTAACGATTGGGGCGGCGATTGTTCTTTTCGGGATAGTCTTTCCCCTCGTCGGCGCAACGCGCGACAAGGCCGCCGATGATCCTTACGCCCCACAGGCGGCGCCTTCTTCGAGTGCAAGCCCGTTCACCGGCGTCCTCGCCGAAACCGGGAGCACCACAGCTACCATTGCCCACACATTGACCCTTGTGCCCTCCGTGCGCCCATTCGATCACGGCACGCAGTACTTCTACGCCGCCTCCACGCTGGTGCCGAATCTTTTCTGGGACTTGCACCCGGCGACCCGGCATGGGTTGGCGGGGGACTGGGTCACAGAGATCGTGGACCCCGGGTTCGCGGCGGCTGGCGGGAGCCTGGGCTATTCATTCATCGCGGAGGCATACCTGAACTGGGGGTGGATCGGCGGGCCAATCTTCCTCGGTATCATCGGATTCTTTTTCGCGCAACTCGTCTACTGGGGCTGTAACGCCGGCGCGCCCGCACGGATGGCTGCCGTTGCATCATTTCTCACATTCATCATTTTTTGGTCGCGCGGGGAGTCCATCAACATCGTACGCCCGCTCGTCTGGTACTCACTCGTGCCCTACCTCATGATCCTTTTCGTTGCCTACATGGATCGTCGCGGCTTCGGGCTGATGAATCTCTGGAGCCGCGTGCGCCGACAACGGGAGAATGCCGCATGAGTACCAACCTCGTCGTCTCGATTGAGCACCGCTTCGACCGGACGCCGGACGGCGCAATCTGGACGCAGACGATGTTCGCGCGCCCCTTCTGGTCTCGGTATCTCGCTGTCTTCGATACGGTGCGCGTCGTCGCGCGGCTGCGCGAAGTGGTGTCTGTGCCGGAGACGTGGCAGCGAGCGGACGGCGAGGGTGTCTCCTTCGCCGCGCTGCCGTTCTACATTGGGCCGTGGCAGTATCTCCGCCAGCGGCGACGGTTGACCGAGGCGGCAGTAGCGGCGGTGAGACCGACGGACGCGGTGATCTTTCGCGCGCCCTCGGCAATCGCCGGGCAGATCGAACCGGCCCTCCGGCGTAGCAGCCACCCATATGGCGTCGAAGCGCTCGGCGATCCGTATGATGTCTTTGCGCCCGGCGCGGTGCGGCATCCCTTGCGACCGTTTTTCCGCTGGTGGTTCCCGAAGCGAATGCGGCGACTCTGCGCGGGTGCGGCGGCGACCGGGTACGTGACTGAGCACGCGCTCCAACGCCGCTACCCGCCTGCGTCGGGGTCGTTCACGACCTACTACTCCGATGTCGAACTCTCCGAAGGAACATTCGTCGCTGCACCGCGCACTCCGCGTCATGACGGGACGTTCACCCTCGTTACCGTCGGCTCGCTGGCGCAGATGTATAAAGCGCCAGACGTGCAGATTGATGCGGTCGCGCAACTGGTGAAGGAGGGGCTGGATGTGCGGCTCGTCCTTATCGGGGACGGCAAGCACCGGGCAGAGTTGGAAGCGCGCGCCGCCGCGCAGGGTATCGCGGCGGCGGTCGTCATCTTTCGGGGGCAACTGACCGCCGGGTCTGCTGTGCGCGCGGAACTCGACGCCGCGGACATTTTCTGCATGCCCTCCCGCACCGAAGGGATGCCCCGCGCGCTGATCGAGGCGATGGCGCGCGGTCTGCCCTGCATCGGCTCGACGATGGGCGGCATCCCCGAACTGCTGCCGTCCGAGGATATGGTCCCCCCCGGTGATGTCGCGGCGCTCGCGAATGTCATCCGCGCGGTCGTCACCGATCCGGCGCGGATGGCGCGAATGTCCGCCCGCAACCTCGCACGCGCGAAGGAGTACCGGGAGGATGCGCTGCGCGCTCGCCGCACCGCTTTTTACCGCACGCTCCGGGAATGCACCGAGGCATGGGCAGGGACGCAGGCTGGAAAGCCTGCGCTACCGGTAGCACAGGCTTTCCAGCCTGTGAGTCGGAACCCTTGATTGAGTCATTTGGAGAGGAAGAGAACGACGATGGGGAGTGGTAAGGACGGTGCGTTAAAGGTTTTGTACCTGGCGAAAACGTCGGTCGGGGCGCCGTGGGCGGTGCGACAGACGCGCGACCATGTCCGGCTCGGCGTCGAGGCGCATCTCGCCGCGCCCCTCGGTGGGCCGCGGATCGCGGAGTATGAGGCGGCAGGCGTTACCGTCCACCCGATGGAGACGGATTTCCCGATCATGAAGCCGTGGCTCGCGCCGGGACGCTTCAGGCAGTTGCGCGCGCTCGTCGAGGAATTGCAGCCGGACATCATCCACAGTTACTACGTCGGCAC
>JAABUO010009214.1_pt1 | contig 11059 bp, 13 predicted proteins | sample 5559291 | NCBI WGS metagenome assembly JAABUO01 (sample SAMN10711878, study PRJNA513372) | rock metagenome | isolation source: Antarctica rocks | place: Antarctica: Victoria Land, Finger Mt sud | reverse complement strand
GACGCCCACACGGTGAGCAGCGCGCGCCCGCCCGGGCGCAGTGCGCGGCCAAGCTCCGCCAGCAGCCTCCGCCGCCGCGCGCGCGACGCCACGTGGTGCAGCACCGCCTGTGCGCGCACGACCCGCGGTCAGGCGGTGTGTCCGGAGCACACGCCGCGATGCGGCAGCCCGCCTGCTGTGGCCGCAGCCGCAGCGCAGAATGCGGCCGCGCGCCTGGCCCGCTGCGCGCCGGGCGCCCTCAGCATGGCCCCGCATGCGCTAGGAGCGCATCGTGCATGCACGCGCGCCGCGCTCAGATCCAGCCGGCATGCACAGCGCGCCCTGCAACACACAGGCACACTCGCCCGCGCCAAGCGTGATGCGTGAGCGGGGCGGGTACCACGCACAGCACGGCGTCGCATGCGCCCGAACGGATGGGGAGCGTCAGCGCGTCGGCGACCGCCACGTCCGCGCAGCGGCCGGCGCTCGCGCCGCCGGGGTCGGGCGGCTCGGCCGGGCGCGCTGCCGCCGCTGCCGCCAGGCCGTGCGAGCGGTCGAGGCCCAGCATGGCGATGTCGGGGCGCACGCCAAAGTACTTGCCTGCGCGCAACCAGGAGACTGACGCGGGCGAAGCTGGAGACCCAGCGGACGACTGCGAATAGCCAGTCAACTTCACCACCGCAGCACGGATGCACCAGACTTGCTCTTTGAATCGTGAGATGAAGGTGGGCACACAGGCGCACCGTTGCCGCAGCCCACATCAGCCACCACCGCCCCCTTTGGCAGGCCCGCCAGGAACTCACGCACCTGCAGCACAAGAGCGCCGCAGGTCACCCAGTGGCACTCCAGCACATGCACCTTTTCATCACACGAAGCGCGTTTCTTCGAGTACCCAGCGCGCGCAAAACAGACTTTGCAAGGGCAGTGCGTCCTGCGCAGACACCACACGCGCAGCGCGCCTTGGGCCACACGGCAAAGCGCGTGTCGCTGAAGTGCGCAGCGATGGCCTCGTACACCGCGTGCACGTGCGCAGCCTCCAGCGCCACTGCCTCCGCCTCGCCGCGCTCGCCGCGCTCGCCGGGACTCGCACATGGGCCGGCGTCGGCTGCCGCGCTGTTGCGAGAACCGGCAGCCGCCCCGCGGCCTCGCCCCGCGTCTGCAGCACGGGCCGCCGCGGCGCCTGGTCCGGCGGCCCCGTCCCCAGCGAGCGCTTCGGGGTCGTCGACGGCACCCGGCGGCGCGCCGACGGGCGCTGCTGAGTGCGGGCACGCGCTCGCGGAGCCCGAGCACGCCCGCGCAGGGGTTGGAGCGGCGGCGACCGCCGGAGCTGCGCCGCGCTGGTCGGCGCGCGCCGCCGCGGCCGTGCCGGCGCCTGCGCCCGCATCAAGCTCGTCCAGGGCTGGCCCCTCGTCGCTCGAGGGAGCGGCGGCGGCGGCGGGAGCGGCGGCGGCGGCGAGCTCCAGCGCGCGGCGCGTGGGCGGCATGCCGCCGCCCTGGCTGTCGCACGCTTCCGGCCACGCGCACGCGCAGGGACCGTCGCGCACCTGGCCCCAAACGCCAGGAGCGTGTAAGCTCAGACCATGCGTCCACACGTGCTCACGTGCGCCTGCAGCTGGCGGGGTGAGCATGCCGGGCATGCTGGCCTTGCACATCCAGCTTCGAGGAGGCCGGACAGGGTGTACGCCAGGCGACATGCGTGCCACACGCGAGGGGCGTGCGGCACGGCGCTCCCAGAAGCTGTCCAGCGACCGGCTGCGACTTACTTGTGCGCATCTAGCTGCGCGCGTGCCTGTGGCGTACGACAGGACGCCGGGCCTCAGCGCAGGTCATCGCCCCAGTGCGCACAGCGCGCGCGCGCGCCTGCCGGAACGTGAGCGACACGCGACGCGCGGCGCGCGGCGCGCGGATGCCGCCCGGTGCCGGGTCGGTCTTGCGCTGCGGGATGTAGTGGTGCCAGGCCAAGCGCGCCTCGCCGCCCAGCACCAGCAGGGAGCGGGGCGGCAGCGCCAGCGCCCGGCGCTCGCCCCTGCGCGCCGGTGCGCACCGGGGGCTCGCATTACGGGGCAGCGCCGGGCCTCGCACGACGTCGAGGCGCACAGGCTAAGGGAGCTCACGGACACAGCTGTGAGGCAGAGCGGCGGCGTGTGGCCTCGCCAGCAGGCTGCGGCGGCAGCGGCAGCAGGCGGTGACCCCGGGCGTCGAGCAGGCTGGCGAGCGCAGGCGCGCGCCCGCGCCGAAACTCCATCACGGCGGGCCCCGCGAGCGACAGCGACGCCATGGTGCAGCCAAACGCGGAGTGCGTGTCGACGTGCGCCGACAGGCCAATGCCGGCCGCGTACTCGTTGACGGTGAGCTGGTCCGCGACGGGCATGCCCGCCGCCGCCAGCACGCGCGCCAGCACGGGCCGCATCGCTGCAGGGAGCGCCGCCGCGCTCCGCCCCCGGTCGACGGCGCGCGCCGTGTAGTTGAACGCATGGCCATAGTGCTGCACGCGCCGGCGGGCCAGCGGCTCCCACTCGCTGCTGTCAACTGCCGCCAGCAGGGCCTGCACGCTCGCGGAGCATGGTACGCTCAACTCTTCACAAGTCAAGCAATGTGATGAACCTCTGGCAAGCCTGTTGGGCAGGCGACCTGCTCCTCGTCGCACGAGACGAAGTCTTGAACGAGGTGAAGTCCGGCGATGCCGCACTCCGCAGCATCGAGTGCTACCGCTGCTTGCTCAGCGACTCCCGCTCTCTGTTGGTCGTGCGCTGCACAGCTTGCGCTCGCACCCGCTCCAGCCTGGACACCTGGCACAATGCTAGGTGTGGCGCAGCGTGCTTCGCGGGTGCAGCTCTGTTCTACCATGCAGAAATACACCGGGCCGGTTGTGGGCTGGTGCGCCCGAAGCGAACTGGCTGTTGGGCTGACGCGCCGAGCTATGGGCCAGCTATTTTGGACTGAAGTGTTGAGCTAAGCAATATTGAGACTCGACCAAGTCATCTGCATGAGGCTGTGGCTCCACAAAGCTTTTTTTCAGTACAGTGAAGCTGTTCTGCATGTGCGTGTCAAACATGCACGCATGTCTTTTCACTCAGGGGCAGCCTTGCCCTTGTGTCTGCCCTACTAGGAGTCACAATTGACAATTGTCAATTGTGATGCATGGCTTGCAAGCCATGCAATGCCAAGCAATGCAATGCCGGTCTTGATAGACAACTTGCAATCAGGCCGCGCACGTGCCACAACATGGAACGCTAGACAACCTCGGCAGGCTGCGGCCTGACCGGTCTATGCAACCGCCAGCTGCGCCATGGCGGCCGCCACATTGTCCGGCGCGACGGGCGGCTCGACGCCGTGCGAGCGGCACCACTCCAGGAAGCTGAGCTCGTCGGTGGGCAGCAGGCGCGCGGCGGCCGCCGCGCGCGAGGCCGCTGGGAAGGCTGCGAGCGCGGGCAGCATCGCCGCCTGCTCGGCCACGGTGTCTCGGTGCGCCGGCGTCAGGCGCGCCACCAGGTACCGCGCATCGCCGGTGCCCTGCAGCGGGGTGATTTAAGTGCGTGCAGAAAGGTGTTCCGCATAACCTCAGGCAACTTGCGGCCATGCGAGGGGTGCAGCATCAGCGCCTGCTCGGCGACCGCGCCGCGTTGCACCAGCGCCCAGCGCGCCACCAATGCAGCGCGCGGTGTCACTCACTCCAGTGCAGACACTGGCGGGCTTTGATCCCTCGCAACCTGTGTTCCCGCGCGCCCAGGCGGCACAGACAGACAGGGTGTGGTCGGGCCTTCCCCATTGGCAGCATGTGGGCCACGCTTGAATGCAGCGATGCCAGCAGGCCGGACGCACCTCCAGCACGGTGCGGCACTCGGGCACAGGGAAGCGGCCCGCCGCGAGCGCGGCGGCCAGCTGCTGGCAGGCGGCCGCAGCGCGCGCGCGCGGCCACGGCGCGCCCGCGCCCGCCGCCGCGTCCGGAAGCGCCGCGCCCAGCCACACAAAGATGTGGCTGCCGTGGTCCAGCACCGCCGCCGCGTCTGCCGCCGCAGCGCCGCCGTGGTCTCAGCAGCAGACTGCACGCATCAGACAGGCGTAGCAGGCCATGGGACCGGCACCGCTGCCGCGCCGGGCGCAGCAGCGGTCCCTGGCTGTCAGCAGCAGAAATTCAGGCTCCTGCGACAGATGCGCTGCAGGCAGAGACGCCTCGCATGTCGCGTACCCCGGCGGCCGCTGCATGAGCGCCGCCTGCTGACTGCAGCAGAAGCAGCCATGCCACGCCACTTCGCTTTCATCAGAATGTGGCGTAAACGCCAGGCACCACCTGCTCCCCACCACCAACAGCCCCAGGCTCTCCGCGGGCTGCCCGCCGGCCTGCGCCGCGCCCGCAGCGGCCCGCGCCGCGCGCGCACCGGGCAGCAGCGCGGTGTCGGCCGGCGCGAGCGCCTGGAAGCGCCCCGCGGCCGCATCCAGCAGGAACAGCGCGGGCAGCAGCATGCGCGAGGCCAGCGGCGGCGGCGCGGCCAGGAACGCGGCGTGCAGCAGCGCGCGCTCGTCCGCGTGCCCGCGCATGCCGCCCAGCATCGGGCCGCGGTGCAGCTGGTACAGCGCCTGCGCCGCTCACCCCCCTGCTCAGCATCAGGCTCAATCCTACCCTAACCCTGCTGCACACATACCACATGCCCATGCAGGCCGCCCAGCATTGGCCCGCGGAGCAGCCGGCCCAGCCCCTGCGAAGCTCGGCCCCTTGCTCAGCCTTCATCATGCTTGAGCAAATCACGCTTAAGCACGCGCGCCCATGCGCGCCATCTGGCGCGGCGCCAGTGCGGCAGCGGGCGCGGTGCCTGCTCGCCCAGGCGCCTGCTTGCCGCACGACAGGCAGGCACGCGGAAGGCGCATGCACCAGCTCGTGGGACGATGCTGCAGCTCCTGCAGGGAAGGTTCTGGCACCGCTCTGACAGCCTGGCTGATGTGCTTGCGCGGTGGCGCCCTGGGGGACCAGCTGCGGGCGGGGTCAGCACAGCCAGCAGCCGTGCTGAGGCCACCAGCAGGGCGGGCATTGCTTTGACAGCTGCTGCGCTGCATGCACACCTCTGCAATGGTCCGCAGCTCCGGCGGCAGGCGCCAGCGCTTGCGGCGGCCCAGCCACCCGCGCTCGCACTCCACCTGCTCCCCCGCCGCAGCCGCCATGTGCACGAGGTGCTGGCCTGCGCTCATGCCACAGCAAGCCTTATCCATGACTCCACTGCACAGATGCGCCTGAGCCACCCAGCACCATCAGCGTCATGGCACGAGGGGGAACACGCTGCCTGAGGGTGCAGGGCGCAGGGCGTCTGACGTGGCGTACATTCCAATCTGTATCAAGTAGACAGGCAGAGCGACAGCGGCGCGCACGGCGCGCAGCATACCCACCCAGCGTCCCGCCCATCCCACACAGCGCCCGTCACACGACAAGGCCGCACCCAGCGAGCGCAGCAGCGGCGCGCTGGCGGCGCGGTCGCCGGCGGCGCCCGCGCGCTGCGCCTCGCGCACCACGCCCTTGGCCGTCAGCACCGCGGCCGGCACGGGGCGCACGCCGCGCAGGTAGGCGCCCGCGCTGGCGCCCGCGTGCAGCCGCCGCGTCACCACGCGGTGCACCGCCGTGCCGTCGTCGGCCGTGTAGCTCGCGACCGCCTGCAGCACGCGCCTTGCCTTACTTCTTCGCAGGACTCCTGGTATGGACTCCAGCCAAACACAGCCTCGAAGCGGTCATATGCTTGTGCCTGGGTTGCGACGGCAACCCGGTACACGCCAGGCTGGTGCGCTGATAAGCAAGCCCGGCCTGGCACGCTTGTGCTGCTAGGAACATGCCAAGGGCGCATCAGGACATTATGAGGTGCTGCGGCAGCTTGCCTCCAAGCAAGCAGAGGCAAAGCACCGCGGAGGTTGCATCGCCACTGAGCATCAGCTGGCCGCGACACAGCATCATTGATCAGCGCATGCATGCAGGCCAGATGCGGGCAGCATGTGCGAAGGTGCAGCGGAACGCCGCGCCCACCTGCAGGACGGCCCCACTGCTGGCCAGCGGCGCGGCTACCTCAAAGCTGAGCCCGACGCTGAGCCCGCGCTCCACGCTCGCCAGCTGCACCGCGCGCGGGGAGTAGGTCGTGCGCGCCGCGCGCCCCGCGGCCGCCGGCGCGCCCGCGGGCCCGCGGTCCAGGTTTGACACGGGCCCAACGACATGCGTAAGCGCCAGCCCGGGCGAGGCGTAGACATCCAAAATGCCCGCGCCGCCCACGCGCCGCTGCAGCGCGGCCGCCAGGTTGGCGCCGAAGAGCGGCCTGACGCCTGCGGGCCGCCGCCACGATGCGCGTGAAAGACATCGCATTGGGCCAGCATTACTGCGCCTGGTGGGCCCGCCAAGCGCCATGCATTGCAGGGCTGTCGCAGGGGTCCCTGCTGGCAGCCTGGGGGCGCTGCCGTGCGACGCGCGCGGAGGCACCGGGGCCCGCCATGGGCTGCGCGCGGGCGGGCCGCGCACTCTCGTGCAGCATGAGCGCGCCGCCGCTGCGGTGCGCCACGGCGCCCAGCAGCGGCGCGTCCACCGCGGCCGGGCCCACCGCCAGCACGTCCACTGCCGCGCCTGCCGCCTGGCGCGAGGACACACTCACACACAGTGACCACATGGGCCTCACATCCTGCACGGTCATGGCAGGCTTGACCTTCAACGACAATGCTGTAGGCAGACCAAGCAGCACGGCATGCACACAGCAAGGGACGATGCCTGCTCAGCACCCTGACTTGCGCTCGCACAGTGCCCACGGCATCTCTCGCGCAGCACAGCCACAAGAGTTGACAGCAAGGAAGCATGAGCTGCAGACTTGGGGCGCGCCACAGCTGCCGCCGCCATGCGCCCAAAGAAGCGCGCAGCTGCGCGTGCAGCCGCGCCGCCCGCCGGCCCGCTCGCGCTGCCGGCGTCCACGTCGGCCAGCGGCGCCGCCCCGGGTCCCTGCTTGTGACGTGGGTCAGGAAGGCTTCCCGGAGCACACAAGCCCAAGTAACCACAGGGCAAAGAGCGCCACCCTCGCAGACTGTCATGGGAGGTGCGTGGCTGCTTTATGAAGAAGTATACCTTGTCCAATGCGCATTGAGCAGAGCACGTGCAAATGCAGCGTCCTACATGGGTTCTCAACAATCCCGTCTCGACAGGGTGTGAGCAGCAACAAGACCGCCTGCTGCCCACCAGAGTGCGGGAGCCACCTGGGTAGTCGGCCCAGCTGTGATGACCAGCACGCGCACGGGGCCGCTCGAGCCTCCCCACCGGCTCATGCCCTGCGTGGCCGGTCGGCCACCGCTGCCGTCGTCGGCCGCACCGGCCACGTCAGGGGCGAGCAAGAGCGCCGCTTCGATCGCCGCGCCCAGGCAGCGCGGTCGCGCGCGCGAAGGAGCGTCGTCCTCGCACGGCCTGCCATGCCAAGCAGTGCCATCATTGTTCTATCGCGTGTGTCATCGGCTCAGCAGTCCATCCAGCACCCAGGCAAACGCAGCGCCGCCTGCTTGCCGTACACGCAGGCAGTGTTGCTTGATGCCTGCCGCTGATACTCTTTAGAAGACACCAAAGCTGCCTGGTCCCATGCAAGCAACAGAACAGGTTATGGAGAGACCGCTGGCGTGCCGCATCGATCGTATGGCCGCCTCGACCGCGCCGCGGCATGCAGACAGGGGCACGACGTGCGCAGCGCGGCGCGCGCGCAGGCCCGCGGCAGTGGCCTCGCTGGCGGCGCAGTGGCCGGGCGAAACGTGCGCGGCCGCGACGCCCGCGCGCGTCAGGTCGAACGCCGCCACCGCCGCGCCAAACGCCAGCAGGCCCACGCGCACGCGCGCCGGCAGCGCCGCCACCACCTGCAGGCATGGGCAAAAGCTTTACGATAACCATCGCGTTTGCACGGCGGCGCATGGTTGGTGGGTGTGAAGGGACGAGACGTGTGTTGTGTCTCCCCACGCTACACATCGCTGGCACGTTTGGGCTCTGCGAAGCAGCACTTCGGCTGACAGCGGCATGCGCAATAGCCCGCCCTAGCGTGGCAGCTCAGTTCATGCCAAGGATGGGCCTGGAGGCAGACAGTGGGACGCGCCTCGAGCAGCGCGGCCTGCAGCGCGCCGAGCTCCGGGCCGTCCAGCGTGGCATCCACGGCCACCAGCACCGCGGGCGCGGGCGGCGCCTCCAAGTCTGTGCCCGACACCGGCTCTATGTACTCCACCGCCTCCTGCACCAGCTCCGGGCAGGCCTGCGGGCGCTGGCGGCGGCTGTCGGACGCCCTCCTGCCCTGGTGCATCAACTAATACACTCGATCATGCTGGAAACGTGGAAGCAGCCACTGCCTCGCTTGCAGCAGCGACGCTCTGCGGCCGAGGCCGCGACCATGCAAAACGCAGCGGAGCATGCGCAGCAGCTCGTGCAAGTCATGCAAGCTAGCGGGCAGCTGCATGATTGCATGGCAACGGCCAACGCAGCCGTGGAGCAGCCGGCCATGGGGGGGGCGTGCGTGGGCGTCGCCGAGGACGAGGAGGCCCTTGTCGCTGTTGCCGTGGCCGCAGAAGACGCAGGTCCAGGTCCCCATGCGCGGGTCCAGCTGCACGGCAGTGCCGGGTGCCTCAGTGATTTTGAGCGGCAAGTCAGCAGCACCTTCTACGTGCGCTGCCTGGTACGCATGCGCGGAGCGCTGCTGGCCGCCTACTCTCCGCGCTGCACGCATGCATAAGCAACAGCAGCACACGCAAGAACCAGGCTAATCTGTATAATACCCAGGCATAAACAACAACAGCACACGCAAGAACCTGGCTAATCTGTGTAACACCCACTGACAGGCATCATGTACTTACGGGGTGTACAACCACACTCTGTGTGCCTTGTATACCCGGCTGGCCCAATGAGCTTTGTTTTATGAGCAGTGGCGCGGCTCATGCAGGACTGGTTCCTGCAGCCTATGACGCACAGATGCAGGGCACAGAGGTGCGCAAAACTCCTTGACAGGAGCACCTGGCAGGTACTTTTCTCTGACTGCATGCATCCTCAACATCAGGCAGGACACAGCGTGACTGTCCTAGCACAATGCCAGCCAACGACAGAACTGGCTATGAGCGGGCGCCTGAAATGGTGGGCACCTGAGACAGATGTAAGCACCGCCAACAGTGCGAGGGGGAAACGAGTGGTCACGAGTGGCTGCACTGGCTGCACGTAAGACGTGTGTGGCGCGCAGCAGGGCGGCACCTTGCAGTAAAGGTTGACAAAGGCGCCGCACTCGGAGCAGACCAACGGGGCGCGCCCTCGCACCAGCGGCAGCGGGGACAGGCCCTCGCAGCTCGGCACCGGCGTGACCAGCGCCCCGACTGGCACGCCGAAGCGCGCGGCCGACCGCTTTTCGTTCAGCACCTACTGGCGCACTGGCACTCAGCAGACTGTGCCCAACAGCAGCTGCCAGCTTGTCGGAGCCGCTGGCCCTCGCACTTCAGCGTGCTGCAGAGCAAGGCTGCGAGTCCAGGCAAGAGAGAGCCACATTGGCGTGCCGTGGTGGTGGTGAGCGTCATGAATGCCTCGGCCGCGCTGGTGGTCAGGTCGGCCAAGCCGTCCGCTGCTGCCAGGTGCAGCTGCGCGGGGCCGGGTGCTTCGGCTGCATGCTGCGGCGCTGATGGAAGCGTGGACTGGGGCGGGGTGCTTGATGACGCAGAACTAGGTGCAGCAGACGGTTGCTGCACAACCTGGTCGCTGTGGCCTGCCAGCTGGTCAGCCATGCTCCTTGTTATAGTTGCGAGTCTACGTTCTCTACCAAGCACACAGGCAAGCAGCTAGGCCTGCCAACAACTGCTCTGTGAGCAGTGTGCTCCAACCTTCCTGTGCCAGAAAATATATTTCCTGCGCCTAAGAGGCTGCCGCACGTGCCCACAAATGAAAACAGGAAGAAGGAGTATTTATGTCGTTAAAACTCTTCAACAAATAAGGACACAGACACGGCACACCGCAACACCAATCCTCTGAGGTCAGTTCAAGGCCAGGCATGTCCGCTTTCAGCATCATGCACGACGGTGCGCGCACAGCGCACTGATGGTGTGTAAGCTGCTCTATGCTCAGGTCCTTGTGTCCCGTAGCCACTGACGCACCTTCTCGCACCAAGCAGGGAAGCGGCACCCCGTGCGCCTGCAGCCGACGCAGCCCCTGCTCGTTGCTGTGCAGCAGGTCTGCGCGCAGCTGCCGCAGCCTGTTGACGTCTCCGCCTGCCAGCTATTGCACAACAAGAAGGCGCTGGACTTGGGCCTGCCAGTGCGCCTGGCCAACCTGCCGGCGGGCGCCAAGCTCGAGCTGCGCACCGGTGTGCCTTGCTTGCCCCCGTGAATGTCTTTGTGGTATTTTTGCAGCCCGAGGCTTGGCATAAGTGTCTGCTCGTGGAGACATGCTGTGATCTGCATCTTGGTGAGCAACTGTTGCGCTGTGCGCCCAGGTCAAGAGCGGCAGCTGGGCTTCCAGGCGCAGACCGCGACTGGCCCTTCAGCGCCCCAGGCACAGCCTGGCCTCTCGCCGGGAGTGCTTCCCGGCCCGTTGCTGCCAGAGGCGCACGCTGCCGCCGGGAACGGGCTGCACGGAGGCTATGCAGCGCCACAGCCGGACGGGCAGCCCCGGGGGCCGCTCCAGGACGCCCTCCCTGGGTCCATCGGCGTGGCTTCCAGCTCAGCCGCTTCAAAACCAGCGAGTGGCGCAGAGAGCGCCGCTTCACACGGCGGCCCCAGCCGCGCTGGCACAGCGGGGCCAGCCAGTACCAGCGCCCAGCGGGTGCCTGCTGCAGAGCCGCCGGCGGGGACTTCGGGGGCTCGAGAGCGACCTGGCTCCGACGAGCGTGACGGCGGCGCCGCGCCCGACCCGCTCGGCCTGGGGCGCGCGGTGCACGTGTTTGCGCGCGAGGCAGCGGAGGCGGCTGAGGCGGCGGAGCGGTGCGCGCATGCCCCCAGCCTGTGCTGCGAGAGCACTGCTCAGGCGGGTATGAGGCAGCAGCGTGCGGCGCGCAGCGCGGCCGAGGGCCCGCCGCCGGGCGACGACTTCTACGACTTCACCGCCGAGGACTGGGCGGCGGTGGCGGGCGCG
>JAABUO010009213.1_pt1 | contig 11059 bp, 10 predicted proteins | sample 5559291 | NCBI WGS metagenome assembly JAABUO01 (sample SAMN10711878, study PRJNA513372) | rock metagenome | isolation source: Antarctica rocks | place: Antarctica: Victoria Land, Finger Mt sud | reverse complement strand
CAGGCACCGAGGCGCTGCAGGTGAAGGAGGCGCAGCGGCGCGAGTGGCGCGAGGGCGGCGCCGAGCTCGCCGTGAGCAGCGAGCCGCGCATCGAGGTGCCCGGCGGCGCGCAGTTCGCCACCAGCGCGCGCTTCCTGGTCCGCCCGCGCGCGGCCAACGGCGCGGCGGCCGGCTGCGTGGTGCGCGCCGCCGGCGCCGCGTTTACTTTTGTGTGATTGCCCGCGCCTCCTCGTGGTGTTTGGGCTCCACTGCGTCACGCCAGCGTCGAACTGTGCATTTGGTTGCCGTCTGTCCTGGGCTGTGCCGCTGGTCTGTGCGGTGCCTGCTCATTGCAGCAGCCCGGGAAGCCTGGCGAGCTCCGCGCTGATCACCAGTTAGGCGCTGACCACCAGCCGACGCGCGTGCGGGTTCCGGCGCGGCGGCGCTGAAGCGCGCGCGCGCGGCGCACGCAGGTGGTCGCGACGGTGACCTGCACCGCCGCAGGCCCCTGGTGCGCTGCACCCCGCCGCTCTGTGGGTGGACGCGCGTTTCTGTCGAGTGCAGTGACGCCACCATGTCGCCTGGCTGTGACTCGATACCGCCCATGAGTCACTGGTTGCACCTGGTCAGGAAGACGTGCGGGAGCGGGCCACCCCCATGTGGGTGCCTGCATGAGCCGCACGCCCACAGACACGCTCATTTCAGAGCAGGGCGTTACGGACAGGCGCCGGCTCACGCCGGCGCGCCTGGCCAGGGGCATGGTGGGCGCGATCGAGACGATCATGGCCTCCCAGGCGCAGACGTCCGTCAGCGCCTTCCTCCAGTTCTGCGCGCGGCGCTGCCCCGGCGGCGCGGGCGGCGCGGACGCGGGGCCGGAGCCGGAGCCTGGGTGGCGGTTTGCGCCGCGGCTGAGCGGCGCAGACGAGGACGTCGAGGAAAGCGAGGCCGAGGCCGCGTTCTACGAGGCTGCCGAGAGCATTGCGGCATTCTCTGGTGCGGCCGCCCTCTCGCGTAGTGGGTGGAGACCGGGGCACGATAGTATTTCTCCGCACTGTGACCTCCCAGACCTTGTCTGCAGTGTTTGCTGGAAATTGCTGGAAAAGTACGATGCTCAGTGGAGTTGGATGGTGTTGATGCTGTCGGCAATGGCGGCCGATCTGTGCTTCTCTCGCACAGCTTTGCAGGTGTCTTTGCAGGGATCAATGAGAGTATGTTCAAGCATACTGGTATGCATGGGCAACCCCGCCCGCCGCGCTCGCGACCCTGACGCGCGCGTTGCGCCGGCCGCGCAGAGGCGAGCGCCGCGTCGCCGGAGGTCCTGCGCGCGCTGGACGCTGTGCAGGCGCACATGCGCGCGCTCTCCAGCGACCTCGTGCGCCTGCGCGCGCTGCTGCACGCGCAGGCCGCGCCGGCCGGCCCCTTGCTGGCGGCCTCGGCCGCGAGCGGCGCCTCCGGGGCCCACCTGGCAGCCGCGCGGGGGGGCTGGCGCGGACGGGGAGCCCCCCGAGCGGGGGCGGGGGACGCCTGTTGGGGCGGGGGCTGGCAGGCGGCTTGGACGGCGGGCGCGGCCGGCGCGGCGGTGGGCGCCGCGTGCGCGCTGGCCGCCTGCAGGTGGGCTGCTCATAACAAGTAGGGCCAAAAACACCTGTAAACGTTGGCAGCTTGGCCGTCCGCCGTGCATGCTTTATGCAGGGGCTTGATCCTGTAGCAGCACGTTGGCAGCCTGGCAATGCACCATGCAGGGCTCTCAGCAGGAGCTCGATGCTGTAGCAGCACAGGTAGAGCGGTCTGTTACACAGCGCCCATGTTCCAAAACAGGTCGGCCGGAGCCTGGAGCGCTGCCAACCTCTGACGGCACAGGCTGGCACAGCGAGCGCCTGCGGCCATGTCTGCTGCTCTGCTGTGCGGCCCTTGGCGCCACCAAGCATGCAGGCAGTGTGCGTGACCACCGTCGCAGCACGCCAAGTGACGCAGCGCCAGCGGCATAGCGCTGGCTCTGCTCCAAGAGAGCAAAAGCAGACTTGAGCACACTACTTCGCTACTTCAGTGTCGGGGACCCGAAAGCTACTGAGCTATGACTACTGGCATGACAAGCTAGTGCTGCCTCAGCGATGTGGATCCCTCCCACTCACGACTAGCACTGCTACGCAGCCTGCTGCTTAACGGCCACTACCATACATCACCAGGCATGCATCACCAGTGGTCTGCAGCAAGAGCCACACACAGCAACACACTGCCCATCTGCCACCAGAATGGGATCTACAACTCCCAGGTTCAGCTGGAATAGAGCTGTAGGATATGACTGTAGTTGCTCCTGGGCAGCGCAACTTCATACAGCAGCAAGAGCAGCAGCAGAGTACGCTGGCGCCGCGCTGAGGAGCAACAAAAGCAACAAAACATTGCGCTTTCCAGCACCACGGCAGCGGCTGCTCAAGCGTCTGCAAAGGCTGCAGAGGATCAGAGCGCCGGGCGGTGGCCGCGCGCCGAGGAGCGACGACCGAGACGGTGCGTGTGCACGCTGCAGCCACAGGCGCTATGGGCCCTGCTGCCTCCCGGCCAGCGCCGGCGCCTGGCGCCTCTCGTGCGGCAGCGGCGGCAACGGTGCCGCCAGGTACGTCGTGCGGTGCCCGCGCCGCGGGAAGGCCAGGCCGGCCTCGGAGGCGCCAACGTAGTCTGCGGCGCACGCCAGCGGCGCGCGCGGCGCAGGCGAGGTTTCCTACGTCGCCGCCCTTGCAAAGTCATGGCAACTCGCACCACCGCTGCCGTGCGCAACAGCTTGCACAACAGGTCCATGGTACGTCCCCTATCTCGCTGCGAGCTTGGAAGAACACGGCGAGCGCCTCCCGGAACAAGCGCACGCTGTCAGGTTGCAGGCGTGACGCACCCCGCTGTTTGCCGGCGCGTGTGATGCCCAGGCCTCGCCGCTGCCGCCACTGCTGCTTCCACGCTTGCCGTATGTGTACGTCGGGTTGAGCGCACCTGCAGCCAAGCACACCCCTCGACGCGCCACCCAGGCAGCGGACTGCACCACGCTGCACCGCCAGACACCGGTACAGAGCACCTCTTGGAGCAGCTCGCTGCAGAACGACCTGCTCGCTTGCACTTGTCAAGCTTCATCACGAGTGCCAGCCTGTTGGCTGGTGCTACATGCTACGACCCCGCGGACCTTCCTAGGTAAGAGGCCGCACCTTGCAAGCGCTGCATCGCGATGACGAGCTGCGAAACTATCCTGAAGCGGTTGGAGGGCTGGCGCTCAAGGTCCCGCCCTGCCTTGCGCTTCTGTCCCGCCGCCTGGTCCGCCTCCATTGGGCTGCAGCTGCTCGCCTTCTTGGCAGCACCGCTCAGCACCTGCGTGTCTGCCAGCACCGGGGTGGCGGGGCGCAGCGGCGGCGACGCGCCCCGGGGCGAGTGTGACTCCATAGATTGCCGCTACAACGATGAGGTCGCGCCACTTCCCGTCCGATCTCGCTAAGAACGCACTGGTGCATACAGCTTCGAGGCAAGGGGGACTGTGCGAAGGTTTAGGGCAGGTGACCTGCCCTTCAAGAGCAGAGTTGTCAGCTGACGCGTTTTCAAGGGTGTGATTGTTGCCGTTAATCGCAGCAGAAGGGCAGGATGACCTTGGCCTATGCTCGTAGCTGTTAGTTTGCCCCATACAATAAGGTACTGCGCTCTGAAACGAGTCGCGAGCGATCCATCGCAGGAGGTACCTCTGCTCAGCAGAGGGGCCAGGCGGCTGGTTTGCGTGCAGGTGAGTCGAGCCATCCGTGTCGATTCCGTGGTGTACCGACGGCACCTGCCCGGCATGGCCGTGTTGCTTGGAATATCAGGTTGCCCGCGAAATCAGGAAGATGGCCGAGGTCGGCACCGGCTTGCAGGCACAGGCGGTGCATCCTGGAGGACTGCCATAACCGCTTGCCCCACAGGCTACCCGACCCAGCACACTTCGGTAGAGGCGGCGCAGCCGCTTGTGCGCCGCGCGCCAATGCAGGCCATTGGCATAGGATTGCGGCAGCGCCTTTCAGCGCTCTGCGCGGCGCTGGCGCTTCTGCTGGTCGCTGCAGCCGACGCAAGCGTGCCTAGGCATCAGCCGGCCGCCGCAGTGGGGCCGCACAGCGCGCGGGGCGCAGCCCGGGAGGCGCCGCGCTCCATCGGCCGTGACGGCCTGGGCGGCCGGCGGCTGCTGGAGGCTGGCGCGGCCAACCGCTGGGTGGACCAGGTGTACGTGCACGGCAGCGGCAGCGGCGGCGCGCACAAGGCCGTGCTAGTGCCGCTCGCGCTGAACCTGAACAACGAGGCTGCCAAACCGTCCGACCGCGAGAGCTGGGTCCAGGCGCGCCCCCGCGCGCCCCGAGCTGCGGCGCGTCCGCAGCAGCCCTGCAAGCCCAAAGCGAGCCCGAGGCGGCCGCTTGGCTGAGTGCTGGCTCAGCTTGTGCCTGGGCTGACTTTTATTGCGAGTGCATGTCTCTGTGGAAAGCAGGCCTGCCTCTGTGCTGTCATCATGCCTCATGCCTTGCAGCTGAGCTGATGCAGCTGAGGCCGTCATGCAGATATCACCAGTTGAGCACAGAGGGTGTGTGGAGTGAGGTCGGGCAGTCTGCGATGGCCTCACAGCACATGGGGACGCCGTGTGCGGCCCGTGCCGGCCCTGACGCGGGCTGCGCCGCAGGGCACGCCTCATTTGCCGCCCGCCGGGCTGGAGGACGCGCTGTACTACGCGGCGCTCAGCGACAGCAAGACGCCCGGCAGCGGCGCCGTCATCATCACCGCCGGTGCGCGCCGCGCCCTGCGGAGCGCTCGTGCGCCCGCGCCCCGATCGCAGACTCTTTTGTACACCGGGCGTCGGGACCCACACACAGCTCCGCCTAGCACTGCACAGGCTCGTCTCTGCGCGGCGATTGCCCCAGAGCCCCCCCGGTCGTCCAGGGCCGCAGGGGCCTGTCTGACGCGGCGCGCGCCGCGGCAGGCAACCGCGCGGCATTCTCGCAGCTGCTGCCGCGGCTGCTGCGCGGGCTGAAGCGCAGCATGACCGGCGACCTGACCAACCACCTCGTGGTCGTCGGCCTCGGCCCGGGCGCCAAATCCACCTGCTCCGGGCTGCAGGCGCGCGCACGCGCGCCGGAGCCGACACAGGCTGCGCCGGGGCAGGTCATGCCAATGGTCAAACACACGATGGAGCGGCCCTGCTGACCCCGCTTGCGCTGTCTCATGAAAGGGAAGCGAGCCTGGCGGCAGGCCTGGAGAAGTGTGTGATGTTGCACTATGCGTCATCACATGTGAGTGCATGGGCTCTGCTTGCATCACCTGCTCTGGACGGCGCCGGCTCCTGGGGCCCCCGCAGCCGCATGACGACCGTTGTGGGGCCGCGTGCCAGGCGCGCCACGCGCACCAATGCGTGCTCAGCGAGCACTGGACGGGCCCCGATGCGCAGTTTCCGCAGGTCCGCCCAACCCCTGCCCCCCTCTGCCGTGCCACGGCTCTGCTGCCTGTGCACGTCCCCGCACTCCCGCCTAGAGGAGTGCGACCGCCAAGGAAGGCACATACGCCTGTAAGGCCTGCAGCCTTGAAAGGCCGCCCGGCTGGCCTCGGGCGCCGCCCTGTGCCACTTGCCCCGCGACAATGAACCAGCACCACCTGCCGTTGTGAGCATGACGTCGCGCACGCGCCCCGACGCGCCCTGGGCGGCGCGCGCGCAGGACGAGGCCTGGTTCGCGGCCGCCGAGCTGCACAAGCTGGAGCTGCTGCTCAACGTGGCCACGCTGGGCTACGCGGCGCTGTGGCTGGACATCGACTCCATCGTCTTCCGCGACCCGCTCCCGCACCTGCTCGCGCTCGGCGCCGACCTGGCGCTGCCGGACGCGCGCTGCGTGGCGCGGCCGGACGACGCCGCGCCGGCCGAGCGGCCCGCGCCGCGCGGCGGCGGCGTGTCGCTCGACCAGGCCAGCGGCGCGCGCCCGCCGGTTGCCCGGCCGCCGCTCGCCGCCCCATGCGAGTGCAGTGGGAGCGCCGTTTTGGGACACTGTGACAGGTTGCTCCATTGGGCTGTGCGCTGGGCGCTGCCCAGCGCGTGCTGCAGCGCATGCAGACATTGGCCTGCTTGCCGAACAGGCCACCGGCGTGGCGCGCATGTGCCGCAAGTGCTTGCAGCTTCTCATATGCTTTTGAAGCACGGGAAAGTCGAAGGGCTGCCTTGAGCACAGCTCGCGCACCGTGCGCGCGCTCCAGGGGCGCTCCGTCTCGGAGCGCCGACCACGGTTGCATGCTTGCGCCGCGCCTGACGCCCGCGCGCGCCGCGCAGGGCTGGTGTTCGCGGGCGCGAGCGTGCGCGCGGTGCGCGCGCTCTACGAGTGGCTGGCGCGGCTGCGCGGGCACCTGGCCGCGCTGCCGCCTGGGCAGGCGCCGCACCACAACAGCGACGCCGTTTACAACACGCAGCTGGCGCCGTTCCTGACCGGCGGGCCGTCGCCCGCGGGGCACCCCTTCATCCGCCTGCACCAGCTCTCGCAGGCGCGCCGCGCCGCGCCCTGCAGCGCCGCCTGCTCCCAGCTGCCAGACCCTGTCTCCAGCAGCCCATGCCTGCCCAGCCCGCTCCAGCAATATGCTGGATGGGGCGCCAGGCGCGGCCGACCCATGCTTGCATGCAGCGCCGCGCCCGCCGCGCCCGGCTGCGCATAGCAAGGGCGTTCAGGGCACGATGAGCTTGGGGGGCCCGCCGAGTGGACGGCGGTGTGCGGGGCCGGCAGGCGCGCTTCCCCAGCTGGTGCGCCGGGCCATGCGGCTGCATGGGCGCGAATACGACGCAGCCGCACACATGGGCGCCCGTCACGGGCGAGAATGGCGCGGTCACGGGCGGCGAGCTGAGCTGCCCGGACGCGGCGGTGGATAAGGTGCGGGCCCACCTGTGCTCCTAGTGATCAGTAACAAGTCCCACAGCATCGGAGAGGTCTTGCGCGCCGGCTGAAAAGCGGTGCTGGCTCCCACGGGCGCGCCTGGCCCTGAGGCCTGGTATCCTGCTGATGCGCGCGGCGCTGACAAGGTGGAGCGCGCCGGGCCGCCGGGCACCGCGCCTGGCATGGAGCGCCGCCCGGAGCGCTGTCCAAACCTGTGCGACCCTGCGCTCACCGCGCGCGCGCGCCCGGCGCAGTGGCTGGCGTTCCACTACCCGTGCACGAGCTCGCTGGCGGAGAAGGCCGCGCTGATGGACCTGGGCCTGGGCCTGCTGGAGGCGCACGCGCCCCTCACCTTTGGTTAGCCCCCTCTGCACCCAGTGCGCCCCGGCCCCGCCCCCGGTGCCCGGGCGCCGCCCGCCGCTCGGCTGACACAGCTAGTCAAGCGCATATCAGCGATGCGGCGCCGAGCATGTTTGCCCCAGGCCTGCGCCCTGCCTAACACCGAGCATGTGCTTGCAGGGTTGCCGGGTGGGCGTGCGGATGGCTGGCATGAGCAGCATGCACCTGCACGCGACGCCCGTGGCAGAAATAGCCTAGCTTGCCAGCGGTCATGCCTGCTCTTTGACCTGTTACTGCACGCGAGGCGCTGCATGCGCGGTTAGTCCTCAGGAGCACCGAACGCTCAGATCCTGACCATGTGCCGTGTCCCGTGCAGAGGGCGTCGCCACGGGCGCCCAGTCTAAGGCCGGCGGGGCGGACGGGCGCGAGGCCGAGCGGCGCGAGCTGTCCTCGGGCCTGCCCACGCGCGCGCGCGCCGATGCGGCGGCCGCCACCACTGGCGCCGACCGCCCCTGGCGGCCGGCCAGGGAGGCCGTCCGCGACGCGGCCGAGCTGAACAACAGCGGGGCGCTGGGTGCCGAGTGGATGGGGGATGGGGCGGAGGGAACCGCCTGGGGCGACCAGGGGCCGCCGCAGGAGGCCGGCGCGGGGGCGTCCGCCTACCTCAGGCTGAGCGTGCTGGCCGGCGCGCTGGTGCTGGGCGCAGCGGCGGGCGCGCGCGGCGTACGCGGTGCACTCCTGCGCACGGCCGGCCTGTGGCCCGGCAAGGACCCGGAGCGCGTGCTGCCGCGCTCGGCGAGCTTCAGCAAGTCGGGCTCGCTCACGCTGACGCGGCGCAACTCGGGCCTGTCGCCCTCGTGAGCGGCGCTCTAACACTTGAGCGAGCAGGAGCGAGCTTTTGCCGGGCTTTCACACAAGTACAGGGTTGGATCGGTGCGCGCGGGCATGGGCGCGCGGCACGCTCGTCACAGACACGACGGCAGCTTCACACGGATTCGGGCTGGGTCGCCGGCGCTGGACGCCGCAGCTCCAAATACCTACCCTAGCGGCCTCCAGGAGGGGCCACCGGGGTTCACACCCTGGGTGCACCATTGGCTGGTCAGGCGCACGCCTGCCCCAACGTCAGCCTTCGGCGCACCGTTTTTCGTCCTGGGGGGCATGCGCTGGTGCCCTGTGCAATGCGCGGCAACCCTGCTCACATGCCGGGAGGCTGTCGGATAGAGGCCATCTCCTCCTACATCCTCGCCTGCTCTACCTGGCGCAGTCGCCGGAGGGGCCTGCCGCACACGCCCGGGCCGCGACACTATAGATGCATCTGGGTTTTTGTCCCAGCTCGCGCGCGCGCGTTTCGCAGCCCCAGCCATTTTTTTGCCTCGCGCGGGAGAGCCTGCCGCGAGGGGCCAGCCTGCGCATTTTGTGCTGGGCGGCCGCGCATTTGGCGCTTTTGTATACTAAGCAATGCTTAGTAAGCATGTCTGTTCAGTGAGCATGGTGAGGGTCGGTACAGCGAAGGAGGGGCGGCTCACGTTTCCGCACAGTCCTGCGAGTGTCACGTTTGGAAATGGGGTTTCGACACTCACGCGCCCCGGCGCCGGGGCATCACACGTCTCGGGAGCTCAGCTCTGCTGTGCTGGCTTTTGCTGGGGCTTACTAGGCCAGACAGCCCCACCTTGCTTCTCCCATTCCTCATTCATGTCTTGCTTGGCGCAGTGCCGGGGCGGTCCATGGGCAGCCGCGCTTTTTTCAGCCAGCCACGTTTTTCAGCCCGCTCCCCTGCAAAAAGTGCTTGCCTATCATCTGCATGCTGTGTATGTGCCCTCCTCCGCCACCCACAGCCGTACGGATTTTGTAGCTGTACTGTACATCAACGCCTGAGCAAGGGTCGGGATGCTTATCTCACCATGCTCTCCTGCACGCGTGGGCGCACGTTGTTCGTATTCAAGGGCACCAAGCCGGCAAGCCGGGGGCGAGCGCGCCAACAACCAGGGGCAGGGTGATCAAGATGGTGTGCTAGTGGTGATGATCTGGTGTTGGCTGTTGCTGGCTCATACACGCTCCCGCTCGGAGGCGATGCATGTTCTGTTGTGAGCACATGCATGCGCCTCGCCGCCGCATGCTTTCGCAAAGTTGAAACGTCAATGTTCATATGCATCTTTCAAAGTGCACCAACGCATGCTCGCAGACCACTGCCGCTTCCCATACTCCCGTGCAGCAGTGCATGCTCGCAGACCAACGCCGCTTCCCTGCAGCGCGGCCTGTCAGTCCCAGCAAGTTCAGGGTTGGCCAACGTGTGTGAGGTGTGAAGGTCAGACATGAAACACAGACCACCCCCCCTCAACCTGGAGCCTCCAAGGAGCTGGCCTGGTCGGGCGCGGCAACTGGCCAAGCCCATTCCGAGAATGACAATCAGTAGGCCCGACAACTCGGAGTTTGCGTCAGAACTCCGAGCGCCTGCGGCGCGCTCACAACAAGTGCAGACGCCCAGTTCGGCAGGCAGCCCGGCCGCAGCGCCCGCGCGCAGCCCCGCCCCCGCCGCATTGCCCGCGCGCAGCCCGCGCTGCCGCTCAACCCGCGCCGCGAGCCGACGCGCGCACCCCACCTGCCCTATCCCGAACCCTAGCCCAGCCCCGGCGCGCCGCGTCAGCTCATGCGCACAATGCCCGCGGTGACCAGCTTCTGGATCTTGGCCATGATCTGCGGGTTGCGCAGGTGGTGCTGCGAGGCCTTGGGATTCTCCTGCAGGTCCTTGAGCACCTGCGGCCGCGCGCGCGCGTGCGCGCCGCGCCTCAGCCCGCCGCTCGGGCCGCTCTCGCCCTGCACAGCAGCAACATCTCCGGGCGCCCTGCAGAGGTGCCCGCGCTTGCTGCCCGCCGGCATGCGCCCCCATGAGTTGCGCACGCAGAGGGGCCAAGCGGGGGGGCCCCGGGCGCATCTGGGCCATGACAGGGTCAGGTACTGATGACATGGATCTCCACAAGTTACAGTAAGTTACGGGAACATTGAGGGGCCGCAGGGGCGCGCCTGGGCCATGACGGGGTCGGAGATGATGGCCTGGATGTCCGGGTCGGACATGGAGCGCTCGCGCCGCTGCTTCATCTCGTCCTCGCTCAGCTCCCCGCGGGTGATCTGCGCGCGCCCGCGGCCGCCTCAGCGGCGTGCCGCGCCCCGCGCGCAGCGCCGGCAAGGCCGCGAGGGAGCGGGGGGCGGGGAGGCGCGGCGGCTGACGGACTCTCGTGCGGCCGTCGCGACACGCATGTGGCGCGCAGCGCCCTCCTGCACCTCCGCGCTGCCGGGCTCACGCTCCAGGCCCGTCTCAGGTGTAGGGTAGGGTAAGGCGCGCGCGCCTTGTCAATCGCCTGCATGCAGCGCGCAATGCCCTCCTGCAGCTCCGCGCTGCCGGGCTCGTGCTCCAGGCCCTTCTCGTACGTCTCTAGCGCCTTGTCGTACTCCTTCATGAAGAACTGCAGGTGGCCCTTGCGGCTGCGCCGCTGCCGCGTGGCTCAGCACAGCCGGATCGCCATGCGTGACACACCCTGTTTTGGAGGACGCCCGTGCACCATCAGGCGCCAGCAAATGCAGGCGGGCACCGATGCTGCGCAGCGCATGTTTTACTTTTAATCGTTCAATGCAATCCGCCCTATTACGAGAAGTGCGATACCAAGCCTGCTCCCGCACACGAACGAGCAGGCTCGCCCACGCTGCACCCGCCAGTCAGGCGGCGCGCCGGCCGCGCGCCTGTAGCCCTTGGTGAACGTGGGCGCGAGCCGGATGCACTCGTCGGCGTCCTTGACGCCGTCGCTCCAGGCGCCCAGCTTGGTGTAGCAGGCCGCGCGGTTGCTGAACAGCTTGTG
>JAABUO010009210.1_pt1 | contig 11060 bp, 12 predicted proteins | sample 5559291 | NCBI WGS metagenome assembly JAABUO01 (sample SAMN10711878, study PRJNA513372) | rock metagenome | isolation source: Antarctica rocks | place: Antarctica: Victoria Land, Finger Mt sud | reverse complement strand
TGGGAATTGAACATGCATGTTTGCCATGCAGGCCACTGCTGGTGAGTGAGGGCACAGTGGGTGCTGGACCTTAACAAGTGCGTCGCGTCACTTCACTACGCGAACGTGCAGCGCAGTGCAGTGCGCAACCACGCTAGGACATGACAAAAAACAGGTGGTCTAATTATTTTTTGGCCCAACTCCCCACTAGCGTTGGTTTCCACCCACGTGTGATGGATGAGATCGAGCTGTACCTTTGGCCAAACATATGTGCAGGGCGCCACACGGCATAAGCTCAGGTGCTGGGTTCAAATCATTGAACTATTGGTGGGTGGAAACCAACGCTAGTGGGGAATAAGGCCAACGTGTCGGATTCGTTGGAGCACAGCCTCCATAAGGGCAACATGTGCTCTTTATTGTGTGTGCCAGCTGCCTGCAAGGCAGGCCTCTGCTGCTGTGCCGCGGCGTCCCTGCCTCTCTCAGTGGAATGAGCTCTGACTGTGGAATGAGGTGATAGAATGCGGCTGCATACCACTTAAGTCTCGCGAGCCATCCAAATCAAGCCTGTGGGTGCTCGGCTGGGGTTATCAACACGTAATTGCCAGACCGGCTTCTGTATTTTTTACCGCCTGCTCCCGCTGTGGATGCACAGGGCTTAGAGGTGAGGTCTGCCGGCTAGCGCGGGCGGCCTGTGGTCCGTGTGTCTGCTGCACTGGTGTTGGCCCACTTCTAATCTACAAATCTCGCATTACGGCCGCGCCATCTCACGCCGCCGTGCCCTGGGGCGCGGTCGTAGCTGACCTACGCCGCCATTGTGGACACGGACGACCTGACCCTGCCTGTGGGGCCTCCGCCGCCTGCCACTTTGTGCACGCCCCAGTGCCCGACCCTCGCCATCATCCAGGGCGTTGGTGTGCGGGCAGTGGCGCTTCCTGCAGAGCAGGCAGCGCAGGTGCCCCGCAACCGGGAGGTCGTAGCCGGTCACCAGGCCCCACGAGCTGTCAGCCAGCCTGACTGCCAGCACGGGCTCGCCGCACACACTAATGCAGACAGTCAGCACGCCGTCTTCGCTGACTTCGGGCGCTTCCGGCGCCCCAGCAACATCAGGGTGCAGGAGGCCGTCGAGCACGTTGCGCTTGCAGCGCTGCCACAGGGTACCCAGCTCCAGGGCACCGCATAGAGCTGTCGCACACGCGCACGGCTGAAGGTCGCCCGTGACCTCGCTGAATCTCCGGTCCAGGTCCTGGTGCGCCCGGCGCAAAGGTCACAGACGCATTTTTCGCAGCAAAGGCGTTGCACAACCTTGTTGGCTGAGGGCGCAGGGAGGCCAATGCTTGCATCGCGCCTGGTTGTCGAAGAGGGCCTCCGCAACGCTGTCATGGCAGCTGCACCAGCTGACCAGCCGATGCTTGCTGCCAGCGCGAAGTGCCCGCAGGTGCACGATGCTGAAGCGCAGTCTGCTCAGCGTACGCCACCTCTCCTCGTAGTGCGGCACACACCACACGCCCTGTCTGGAGCATGCGCAAGTGTGTGTCAGCGTGGTGCAATTCGTCAGGTAGGTCACTTCACACGGCACCCACAGCAGCAGACAGTCAAGCACAGATCGGCGGAGGCACGGCAGGCACACCTGTCTCCAGTGTAGACAAGCGGGCAGTGCGCATGGTCTCCCAGGAGGTTGACGTGGTCGTTGGCCGCAGACCAGGCGCTCGGCTCTTGGTGCCAGACCCAGAGCTTGCCACAGTCCGCCGGGGGACCGCGCGGTTGCGGGTCAGGCTGTGCCGCGGCGTTGGCTGCTTCTGGGCTTGGCGGCTCAGCATCACCGTCTCGATCGTGGACAGGGTCATGGAAGGTCACCCGCGTTGTGGCGCTGCCATCTGGGTGAACCAGCGTACCACGCACCACCTGAAGGAACGGAAAGCATGTCTCTTCCTGTGAAAAGTCTGCTTCAGTCCTTGGTCTGCGGCCGGGCGGGCGCCCTCTCTTTCTCTGTTGCGTGGGCTGCTCTACAGGAGGCATTGTGGGTGGAAACCAACGCTAGTGGCTGTACAGGCCACCCACCCACAACTGAATGAATGAATGATTGAACTGTTGACAGTTCTTTGGACATCAGCCAACTTGCTGTTTGAATTGCAACCGTGTATGAGCCAACTTTGGCTCCCTACGGACGCAGCCCTTGAGCATGGGCTACGCGTTGCAGATGCGCAACCCTGCAATGCGTAGCCCTGCTGCTTGCACAACGCGTAGCCTCAACAGACTCGGCCGTAAGCGGCCAAGTTGGCTGACACACGGTTTGTAACTAGGAGAGTCCCAGTTTGGGGGGTGTCTTTAGGGGGGTGTGCTGTGAGGTGATGTGATGTGGGGAGAGCCAGTCAGAGATGAGGCAAAGTGCAGCAAGAGAAGCGCAAGGTGCGCGTACAGGGAATTACCAAGCAGAACAGAGCGAACAAACAGAAAGAAATTAAAACTAAACACAGAGAGCTGGGCAGGGAAAGGGTGGTGGAAGATCGTGTGGGAGGCGCACAGTGCAGAACAGGGATACACCACCACAGAACAGAAAAAGAACAGGGCAAAAACACAGGACTGCGCATGACACCGTAGCTTACTGAAACAGGTCCTGCAACATAACCGTTCCTGCGCGCGCGAGGCAGGGTCAGTGCCTGACACGCAGAACGCAGGCCTTCCTCCGACACTGACACAGCGCGAGCACCGCACCAGGTGTGTGCGCCCAGTTTTGTGCAATGCAGCGAGGCCCGTGGCGTTGTCTGTGCGCTGTCGTGTCCGCTGGCGCGGCTCCTCCTGGGTGAGGGCTAGGCGCTTGCCTGGCATCCTTCACCTGCAGGCACAGAGCGGATGTGAGAAGCAGAACGCCAGAAGGCCATTGGTGTACAAAGCCATGCGGACAGACCTGTGAGCCGTGCAGTCTCTGCGCAAGCCGGAGCATGGCAGGGTGAGATCTGTCGATAGCAGGGGCTCACCCGGCACGTAGCAGACGTGACAGACAGGTAACGGTTGCTGTAAACACCTGCGCAGAAAAGCAGGTGTGAGGAACGGAGCATTAATATTGTGAGGAGCGCCATATAACAACATGGCCATGCAGCCACGCACCCGCGCGTCGTTGCGCCACTGCCGCCGTGGCGCTGTGCGCCAGGCGCCCGTAGGAGGGCGCACTCCGCAAGGCCAATTGCAGAGAAGCTGACGACGGACGTGCCAAACCGGTTCATCACCGTCCTGCGTGCATAGAGCCGTTTGTGAGGAGCATGACGCCGGCGAGCCAGGCCTGGTGCAGAGAACGGTGCGGACGGACCTGTGAGCCATGCTGGGCTGTCATTGCGCAAGCAAGGGCAGACGGACGGCTCCTGCGTCGGCGCACAGCAGGGTAAGATCCGTTGTTAGCAGGAATCCAGGAGCCCTTTTTAACCGGCTCTCACCTGGCACACAGCAGACGTGACGGCCAGGTAGCAGCGGTTGCCGTGACCGTCACCTGCGCAAAGAGGGGGCGTGAGGATCAAAGCGTGAGAGGAGTGAGTATCTGCTGTTAACACCATGGCCGTGCAGCCGCGCACCGGCTCGCGGCGAGCTGTAACAGCCGCGGACGGGTGGCTTCGCTCGGCAGCGCGACGGGTGTCAGCCAAGCCTCTGATAAAGCGAGATAGTGACCCAGAAAGAAAAACAGCAGAAACACCAGCAAGAAGCCCTGGAAAAACCTGGGGGGCTGTGTGCCGAAAACAATTCACCACAGCGGCTGGCCTGTCTCCGGAGAGCTGTGCGTTGTACAGATGGTGAAGGTGACCGTTCAGAACACACTCATAAATTTGCGCGGCCTGCGGCCGCGGCAACAGCGAGAAACAAAAAACCACAGCCATGGACAACTCGCCGCAGCGGCTGGTCTGTGTCCGGAGAGCTGTGCGTGCTACAGGAGGTAGGGGTGACCGTGTAGAACACAACAGAAGAGCCACGCGGCCTGCGGCCGCAGCAATATCGCGCAAAGGCAACAAAACGCAAAACCTACGCCTTGCAAAACTCGCCGCAGCGGCCCTTCCGCCTCCGGAAAGCTGTGCGTGCTACAGGAGCTGCAAGCCACTGTCCAGAACACAACAGAAAATTCGCGCGGCCTGCGGCCGCGGCAACAGCGAGAAACAGCCAAAAAAGAGCAAAAGCCCTAGTAAGTGGCCAAGTGAGGCTCCAATACAAGGTTTTAATAATTCATTCATACATTCAGAAGCTTACGGGCAAAGAGGTTGCTGCTACTGGCCCCCACATCCCTGCAAAACCTGACCATGCCCTGTTGCAAGAGCCTGCGTTGGCTTGAGCAGGCGCAGCTGGGTAACATACGGACGTCACTCATGCGTACACTGACAGCATCTGAGAGCCTGTCTTTTGTGGGCTTCCTGCAGCAGCGAAAGGGATCATACCTGACAAGTCGTCAGCAAAGTAAGCAACGATGACACCCACACACGTACACCTCGCGCAGCGCGATAGCAGGCAAGCGTTCACACGAGAAACAGATTCCCCGCACAGCGCACGGAAAGCTCTTACTTCACTCGCACACCAGTTCACCCACCACCCACTGCGGTGGTGGGAAAAAAGTTCTTGGAATCCGAGGACAGAGAAATGCTACTTCGGCATGCCTGCTTTCAGGTTCTGCTGTGTTGGTGTAGTTGCTGCACCATCCTAAAGAGCTCACGTCGTGACCTGCCTTGCTGGTCTTGTGGTCCATAGTTTATCACAGCCATGGGTTTACACTCACTTTCCACTCCTCTGGCTACGGCTGCACGCCCCTATGGCCCTATTGACTCTCCGTCCTCCCGCATAGGAAGCAGCCACTAGAATACAACGGATGGAGTCCTGCGGGCTATGCGCACGCAGTCACAGCAAGGGGGAGAGCCGCGGGTGAATATACGACCAGCCCTTGCATGCCAAAAACAGCCTGGCATGAGCCATGATAAGGAACAACAAAACGCAAGGGGCGCACGTCTGTAGCCTGGTGGTGCCATGGTTTGCAACATTACGCGTCGGCGGGTTACGGCAAAGCTGCAAGTGGTCTGCCAGCAAGGCTGCAGAAGTAGATGCAGAACACCGGCACGACAAGCACCTTGCTAGTGTTGTCCACCTTATTTCGTCCAACGAGGAAGGCATTGTGTGGGCATCGGCCGCCTTGACCGCCGCAGCCATCACCGTTGTGTAGCACATCAGGCAACGATGACAACAACTCCGACCCGTGATGCTACCGTTGAGCAAATCAACGACAAGACCTCTGTGCAGGGGGTTGCAAGGACACTTTCGCCTCCACAGACAGTTCCTTCACCACCCTTGCTCGGCTTACTGCTATTTGCTCCGTCCTGCTCTCCGCACTCCTTTCCGTGCTCCACCCTAGGTGGAGCAGTGCTCACATGGCATCATAGACTACGGTTATAAGTCATCCAGGCCACCCGGGCCTGCGGATTACTCACAAGCATCTTCTGTCTGCATCACACTTCCCTTTGATTAGCTACACGGCCTTCACGGCCTTGCAGACAGCAACCTTGCCTTGGGGTCGCACATGCACATGGACGCCGAGCTGCAGCACTTCAACGTGGATGTGTACAACGGACCGTGACAACACTGACCGACTGCCTGGGGTGTCGTGCCCGAGGACCTGCTGCACACCGGTAATGCTGTGCTGATGGGCCGTCGCACGCAGCAGAGGCGGTTGTGGCTGTGAAGAGGCGCATGTTGGTGCTGCACGATAGTGCGCTGTGTCCACCGTCTTGGCTGTGCAGGGGCGCACAACGGAATGTCTTCAACGGGTACAGTAGCGTTGCGCACGTCTGCGTTTTGGTACTTGCACTCATATGTGAGGGACTCGCTGCGCGAGGCTAAGCTGCGCTAATGGAGCCAGAACAGGATCGATACGTCCGGTGGTCTTGAAAGCATCTGAAGCGAAGTTTTTGCCTTCCGGGGCGAGTATTGCTAATGAAAGACACATTCAGCAGTTTCCACCCACGGCCAACTGAGAGAGCTTGAAGGAGCCGGAAGCCTTGAGCTCCAGGCTCTTTCATCTGGTCGGCTAAATGCTGGGCACCAGTACACGCTGCGGGTGGAGTGGGACGAAACTAAGCGACTCGAAAAGCGCGAGGGATGGCAGGCGCCTGAGCGCCACATGACAGAGGGTGATTTTTTAGAACCGCACACGATGGCCATTTCAGGCCCAATAGTCGCTCAGCAGCCAACTGGAGGCTTGTGCTGGTTTCCTGGGGTGTCCAGGCTGCCTCTAGTGGCAGAAGTCAGCTTCATGCCTCACATTGATGATCAGACCGGACTGTAGCCGCACTGCGGGGCCTGCCCGACCCGCAGTTGCTATTATGGACCACTCCAAGCTCTTGAGCAGCCGCTAATTCCCTGTGCACCACCGCCCGGGGACTTAGCAAGTCGACGCGCAGCACAGGAGGCACTTACAGGTTGCTGCAAGTGCGGCACCAGTGCCTTGTGGTTAATATTTGCGCTGGTCTTGCTGCAAACTGGGATGACACCGAGATTGCCTGGGCCCTTTCTGGGGTGCAAGACCAGTTGCGCATGTGCAGCTGATGGCATGTGACGGGCCTGCCGGCGCTTCTTGCTGCAGCCAGCATTGCCTGTAATCTCGTTCCTGTGACCTCGCTGCGCAGGGTCGTGGTCCTCGGCGCGTCCGCGTGGGTGGTACCCAACGCTAGTGGGGAAAAGGGCCCATGTGTCGATTAGACACACGAGTATGCCTGGTTGATAGACGCGATCAGTGCACGGGATAGGGAGATCCTTGGAAATCAGAGTGCGCAGAACAACTCACCCTGCCATGCTGAAGGGCCCCAATCTGATGGCCTGCATGGCGCGGTGCAAACAAAGCTTTTACACGCAAACACGCCTCTGCATGTGGGCAAGTTTAAGGGGCCGAAACGCTGTCGTGAAGAAGATACTTTATGACTGCCGGATAAGCCTTCGTTTGCGTCTATCCAGAAACCGGAAAACCCCGTGTCTGGCAGCAGCGGGCGGGAATTTGTTCCACGATATCTGTGCCAGGTGAAGCTGCAGCACTGGAGCCAGACAATGTTAATATGTGCGCCGCTCATGACAGCGTGTGATGCGAGTTTGCTTGCTTGCCTTGTCACACGAGCGCACGTTGCTGGTGTTCAGCAGATAATGTGTGGTGCAGGCTGATGGCCTGGTGGAAGAGCCTGAGGCAGGGGGAGGACGTGAGCTTGAGGCTGTTTGACCTAGTCGGTGCTGCCGGGCGTGGTTGTGTGGAGTGGACAAAGAGAAGCGCAAGGCACTGCTGGTGACTGAGCGCCACACAACAACAGAGGGTGTGCTGAGCTTGCGTATTGTTGTTGCTGCCCACAGAGACTCAGGTGGCTGTGCCTGTAGGGCGGGCTGCGATAATGCAAGTGAGGAGTGCACAGAGGAAGGGCAGGCGGCCATGTGGGTCCTCCTGCATGAAAGGCACTATCAGATCATGGTGCCTAGCCAGCGCATTCAGCTGCTGAAAGTGCAGGGCATCCCGCAGCCCTTGTGCCACACGGAGTTTGTCGTGTGCTTTTTTGAATTAATGGCTCATTTGGCTCACCCGGCGACCGTTCACCGTTCATTGACAATTGCAATGTATACAATTGTTGCCTGGCAGTCCATTGGGCTCTGTGTTGTGCCTATGCATAGAGGCAGGTGCCTGCGCAGGAGGAAGCCACAGTGCCGAGTGGCACGGGTGGAGGCTTGAGGCATTTGCCAGCCAGGCCAGCGTAGTGGACCTCGCGTGCCAGGAGCCGAGTGGCACGGCTGACGTGATTACTCACGCAGATATGCCTGTTATTTGCTGCTGCATCATGCGTATCGGGATGCTGAGCTGGATCAGACGCCCTGCACAGGTAGGTGCCTATCTGTAGTGCAGTGCAGGTTGCTGTAGGGAGTGCGCTGCACTTGCAGCGCTTGATAAGGCAGGGCTGCCTGTCATTGTTGTGAATATGATGTGAGCTGCACCATGCATGCCTGGATACGGGGAGATTGGCTATGCACAACCAAGTTGGGCTGAGGTTGTGCAGGTGCTGTTGGGGTGGCGCACAAGAAAGAGGCTGAGTGCGGAGATGCATGGACGGAGCACGCGCAGCCGAAACGTGGAGGTGACTCGCTAACGTAGCGCCCTCCTGAGCTTGTGGTGATGTGTGCAGATAGTTGCATATATGGCTGTGTTGCTGTTGCAACGGAGGCAAGCTGTGCAGCGGGTTCTGCTACTCGCAGGCGGGCCGTGGCAAGAGCGCTGGTCCTGGTATGGTCTGTTTTGCTGCTGGTGGGGATAGAGCAGGCACGTTTGGCAGCACAAGCCGTGAATTGGATTGCCTACGGCAGGCGGCGTAGGCGTCAGGTCGTGGTTGCGCCGACCTGCGCCGCGCCGGCCGCCGCTGGATCGGAGTGCCGCCCAAGGCGTGGCAGTGTAAGGGCGAGCTGGAGGAGAACGCACGCGGCCAGGAGGAGACTGCTCGCTCGGCGCGAGATGGTGAGTGTTGTGCTGGTGTGGGGCATGGGGAGTGTGTAGCATGCGGACAATTGGGTGAGGAGGCGCAGCCTGTTGAGGACGAAAGGCTGTGAGTGTGACGTAGAGGCGGCGCTGCAGGAGGGCCAGCGCTTGGCAGCAGAGGAGCGGCGCGCCGCTTCTCGTGCAGACGACATTGCTCGGAAGGAGGGATGGATTGGGCATCGTCACGGCAGCTGTGAACAGGTCAAGCCTGCCGGCGCGAGCAATTCATGTGCTTACCATGTCCAAGTGGGCATGCAAGATGGTGGAGTCAAGTTGATGCTGGTACCGGGTGGCGTCATGGTGGTTGCAAGTGACTGGAACAAGGTTATCTGAGTGGTTAATAACATTACTGAGATGCACGTGTAGGTGCTGATGGCCGTCTGAGCCTGGACTACATACGAGTTGCAGGGATGTGCCATGGCATTTCATTGAAGAAGCAGGTCAACACTTCTTCCACAGTTGCCACGCGCAAGTCACAGTGCCGGGTGCGCCACATAAGGTCCGCAATGCCCCCCCTGTGAGCCCTATATTGCGGTTAAGCATGAGCAGGACACCCTTCCCTACAATTGACCGCGCAGAGGACGCGAAAGCGCCCATGCACTTGGTGCACATGGACCTGTGCAGGCCACTGCCCAAGCCGTCTGTGGGTGGCTGCATCTACATGGCGACATTCATCGACGATACTACAAGTTCTCGGTCATGACGACACTGCAGCGGTGGCCACACTGCGTCTCCATCATGGTCAGCACTCTCTTCACCATGGCAGACACATCAGCCTTGCGGGTCAGCAGGCGCATGACCGAGAACTTTGAGTAGTCGCCTAGGAATGTCGCCACGTGCTGCCCACGTTCAGCTCCGGCAGTGGCGCGCACAGGTCCATATGCACAAAGTGCGCTTTCGCGGACTCTGCGCGGTAATTGTAAGGAAGGGTGCGCTGTGTTGCTTAGCCGCACAATACAGGGCTCACAGGATAGCATCGCGCACCTTGTGCGGCGCACCCGGCATTGCGAGTTCTTTGGAAGGATGTGTTGCCCTTCTTCCGTATAACACCAGGGCACATGTGGCTCGTACGTCATCCAGGCTCAGCCGGCCATTAGCAACTCTTCGAGCACTCTAATGTTACAGACCACTCAGAGCGTGTGCTTGCTGTACTTTACTTTCACACCTGCGGTCATCCAGCCTCATCCTGCGCTGTCCTGCCGTCCAACCTGACGTCCCCAACGTGCGTGTCTTGCAAGACCTCAAGAAGTTGTTTGCCCCTTCAAGTGCGGGTCTGGCCTGACAACAATGCCTCCCACATAGAAGGCAGACTCGCAGGCCATCATCTTATGACAAGGCAACTACTCAGCCACATGCATTGAACACAAACGGTTGCACTCCTTCACCATCACGCACTCTGCGTGTTATGCAAAGGCATGCCGTGCATGCCTGTACCTTTGTCTGGCATGATGCCCCTGTATTCCAGGGCAAGCGACACGATCCCTGCACATGCAGCGTCCTGTTTTCGTTGAATGGCGACTACTGAGGACGCGAGCCACGTGATCTAGCAGACCCATAAAATATGCACTCAGCACACTCTCAACACACCACACGGTCTTTCACGTTACGTGGGGATGTTGTGCTACACCACATGGGACATGCGCAGGCCGCCTTCCCCGGCAGCGGCGCACACTGTCTACGCTTGCTGCCAAACTTCAGTCATGCTCCATTACACGCACGCCGGGTGCGCTACACCGTGCTTACGTGTGCGGTGTACTGCCTACCATTCCGCCCCCGAGCTGATTGCGGTGGAGCAGGCGGAAACCGCGCTGCGGTGGCCCCATCATGGACCTGGGCCGTCGGGCCTCACAGTCCGGCTGCTTAAGATCTCATGGTCTTCCCTTTGCGCGCTGGAGCTTTTCTTCCGGCCATATTGCCGCCATCGGGCCCTCTTTCCCATGGTGGGGGGTCCGTTCGGCTCTACCAGCCCTCTGTTCATGTTTAACTATACGGTCGTTTGCTGGCAGTTCTTCCTGTTCATGCGGCCTTGCACATCACAATTTTAAGCACCCGTGGCGATCGTGGTACTGGTACATCCACGTCACCCACCCACTTTCCACCCATCCTGCTCTACATTCTCACTCTCATTACCCTATGTCGCTTTTGACCCTTGAGGCTCATTTTCGCGTACTCAGCGACGGCTTCCGCCCACCTGATCAATTAATGTTTGCGCAACCACCCACCCAAGTGGCCCGCTCTGGGATGCAGGACCCTTGCTTGCCCATGTAGCCCAGCACGCACCATGCGCCCTGCCTAGAGCAATAGCAAGCATGTGAGCGAACTGCAAAAACTCAGCAACGTCACTCCACAGGTGGGTGGAAACCGAGGCGACTCGCATTTTATAATCGTATTCATGGGTTGACAACATTTATATGCGATTATACCGTTTTGGGTGGAGAAAAAGCGTATTAAGTGTCCCATGGCTATGCCCACTAGCACGGGTTTATCCCCATTAGTGGGTGGAAACCAACGCTTTTATCCCCATTAGTGGGTGGAACCCAAGTCACCCACCAGTTAGCCCAAG
>JAABUO010009209.1_pt1 | contig 11061 bp, 14 predicted proteins | sample 5559291 | NCBI WGS metagenome assembly JAABUO01 (sample SAMN10711878, study PRJNA513372) | rock metagenome | isolation source: Antarctica rocks | place: Antarctica: Victoria Land, Finger Mt sud | reverse complement strand
TAAAGGAGTACTAAAAAAACTGCATACGCACGCAATCTTGTGCCTACACAACATCATCAAGGAGAGGAGATACCTAGAGAACAACGGCAGATATGCATTGCAAGCTAGAGGAAACAGGAGGAACAACGGGGCGGGCTAGAACAACCTCAACATCTTACAATCCCTGGGCAGCCCGGTATAATACTTGGCTTCTCATTAAATTGACGCCGAAAGGTGTAGTCTTTTCTTTTCTTGCAAGCCACCTCCTCTTCCAGTCACGAAACTCATCCAATGTCAAGACAAGACCAGCAGTGCCTTGTTTCCCGCATGCACTTTGGATTGATTGCTTGCACTACACTTGTAAGCAATGTCAACGACTTCTTAAGCCAGAACCTCCTATGGCCAATAAACTCAGAAGCGCTCTTGACATCTAGAAGTTACATGTGTATCAGCAGCACTGTTCTGCCAGACGCATTGTGCACAGCATACACTGCCTGCGTTTACAGCGCTGCAGAAGAGCTATGATGCAAGGCAGCACCTTTTCAGTGTCGGAAAATAATTCTAACAGTACCACAAGTAAAGTTCAAAGCCAGACTACTAATGTTATACATGTGACATGTTTCCTACGGGCAACCTTGAAGCATGAGTAGTGGCACCAGATCACTGCATGTTCACTTCATTGCATCTGGGTATGCTGCTGATGGCGCAGATGCTGCAGGTGAGACTGACGGTGCCACTGGCAGAGCACATATGGAAGTCTTGTACCTGCTGCCGGAGGTCTGCACAATCACAATCACATTTGTTGAGTTGATCACTTGATGCATTGGTCAAGTTGCAAGATGCTTGCAACAGCATGGCCACAGATTGCATGAGCATCTGTTGCTTGAAACAGCAACATGAACATTTAAGGGCACTTGGCAGCAGGCCTATTGGTGAGACTGCATGTGCAGCTGTTTTTAGCCTCAGCGACACGACAGATGCACTCAGCGTGAGCACAGCTCAGTGTGGTTGTGCAAGTTTTAAGAGCACTTACGTTCTTTGACCCATCGAGGCGGGTACTGTACGCCACATACAGCAAGGTGTTGTTCTTGTCATCATACAAGCGTCTAACTCTTAATGTCTGCACAGACCACAAAGTTGTCAAAAGGCTGTAAGCAGTCTCAAGACCACTGTTGCTTCGGTCAAAAAACACACAAAATGCAACTTTATGTCTTGTTTACCTTGTTCTGGAACAAGCTCAAACCCTTACGCTCAGAGAAAACTTCATGACCCTCGGGGCCAGAAATAGCTTTGTAGTCCTTGATTTGCAAAGGCCCTGTCAGTGCGCAGGTCACAGAAGCCTGCACAAGTAAGAATTGGAGATCTTGCCAAAATCGTTCTTGCAGGCTGTAACTTTGACATATGCACTTGCTGCATGTGTGTTGGGTAAGCCTGGTGTGCTCAGCATGCTGCAGCGCACCTGAGATGGCTCGTTGAAAAAGTCCTTGTTTAGCTTGTCTGACAGAGACCTGTGGAAGTCCGAGATGTATATTGTGACCCCTTTGACTGCAAGAAAGCAGTACTGCAATATCAGCATCCTATGCAAAGCGTATGTAATGCAGTCGAGCTGCAAGTTGGGTTTGACAACTGTACCATCCGGGTCTTCTACTGACACTGCCTCTACGCTATCTTTGAATATAAAGCCGCTAGCTGCAAACTCGCCGACTTTGCTTGTTGCCCATGCAGACCCTGAAAATACAGTGGCAAAAATCTCGACAGGTGTCCCAATATGAGCAATGAAAACATTGGCTCTAGAACTGCACTGATCAGCTGTACCAGCTGTACCAGCAGCAAAAGTTATAACGCCAGCAGCGGTCAAGCCCAGCAGCTGCCGGCCGGTGCTGGAGTGACGCCCCTGATGACTGCTCCTTTCATGCTTCTCTGCCCTAACGGTAGACCGCGTACCCCTGCAGGGTCTGCAAGGCCGACCGTCACTGCGCTGACTTGCGCGGGCCAAACTTCGCGGCAGCGGTCGTGGCCGCAAGTCTGACGTAGACATATGCAGACAAGTACGTGTTTGTCGCATTTTAGCATGTGCGGTTAAAGCCATGCTTGCGATACTTGGTCAAGTTTGCTGTAAAAGCATACAAGTTTGACCACAGTCAATGAGTCAGCACAGAAACGAACGAAAATCAGTTTGGAGAAACCTAATTTGCTTCGGCGAAAAGATTGACTGGGGACAGAACCTAGCTCGCATACGGCGTTAGCAAGTCGAGACAGCAACAACTTAGGCTGCCTGTCAGGCCGTATAGGCAAAAATGCACGATGCTTGCAGCATGCTGAGGTAACTTACTTCGCCTGTACAAGATGGAGCACAGCTTGATCGGCGGTGCTCTACCCTGCTCCAGCTGTACGTCAGTTTTCCAACGAAAGCCTTTGTTATCACGTCCCATAACACGTCGTCAGCATGCGCCAGTGCAAACCCAATCAATTGCACACGCAGAGCCTTCCCGGCAACCGGCATCTTCAGCATTCTCTGGTAAGTTCCAGCTTGCAGATCTTACCTGAAATTACCTGTCAAAGGCCTAGTCCAGTCTGCTGGACAGTGATCGGCAAGTCCTTTCTAAGCGGCGTTCGTGGAAACACCTTTGACATTTGTTGTACAGGGTGTGAACAACTGCACAGACGCTGGCCAGCAGCAAGACAGCATCAAAAGGTCCATTTCAAATTGGTCGCTGGGATGCATCTGTTGGGACACATCGAAACTCAACCATGAATGGACTGCAGAGTGCATTACAAGCCAAGATCAGAGATCCTGATGCAGATGACAGCCCAGAGCAGGGTGGACGAGATCCTCCAAACATTTTCTGGAGGGTTGCTGCAGCCCTCATGTACATCATCCCATGGATAGATATCATTGCGCTTGGACGAGAAGTATATCACCATTTTCCAAGCTCGATTATCTTGTTTTTGTTCCCAGGTATAATGATATTTCGATGGCCCTGCCAGTCATCATTGTGGCTATACCTGTCTTACTTCATGCATTTGTGCCACTGTAGTTGGTGACATCCGGAACAATCCAATGTATATCCCTCTAGCAGTATACCATTAACACCAGTTGATAATTACTGCAGGGCCTTTTGTGGGTATATACTACAGCAGCCAGTTCGCCCCACTAGTGGTCTTCTTCCTCTTGTTTTTGTCAGTAGTAAAGAACACCAAGTTGCATCACTTTGTCCGGTTCAATGCAATGCAGGTATGCACATCAAAACTGCAGTCCTCCCAAGCAAGTTTGGGTGCTATCAATGTTGATCTGACATCCACGCCAATTTCTTGGAGACCACTCATGCATGTCAGCACTGTTACGCTGTTCATACTAGCTATGCTACTAGTCTCCGCCCTGAATTCAGCCGTGAAAGCAGCACTAGTGCGCATGTTCTCTCATGCCATCTGATTGCAAGTGATTGTTACAGATCTATCCTGTTACAGATCTGAGCCCAAGTCTAGTGACTGAAGCAGGCTGGCTGGTGGCATGCAGGGCATCATGCTGGATATTGTTGTGATGTTGTTCAGCATTGTAAGAGCCTACTTCCCTGCTGAGTTCCGATGGAGTGCCATTCTAGTCACCTTTGACATGTTCAGCTGGAACATTTCCATGGGCACAATCCTGTACTGTGTCTTCTGGACCCTGTGGTGAGGCTTCTCCTTGTTTGCTGCTGCTATATATACAGTGCAACACATTTGCATCTGCAATATGTACACAGCGGCACAGTTGCAGCTGCTGTACATGCAGTGCAAGTGGCCCCAACCCATTGGAATAGCCACGCAAGCATTTCAACTGCATGCCACCCTGATGCTGTCCTAATTGCGTGTTTGGTCTGGTAAATGTTTGTGTTGTTACATAGTCGAGCGTCTTTGAGAATTTGTTGTCTGCTGTTTAGTTGCCCAGGCATTGTCAAGCAACGTACAGGTATAAGCTGATTGAAACAATTGCAGCATTGGTTGCGTAGAATGTATCACATGCTCATCAAGTGATCATGAAGCAACATGGCTGGCTACTCACCGCCCCTTGAAGCTCCGGCAATGCAGGGGAGCGGCCTTTTGATCAGCCCACACTAATCTGGAATACTTTGTTCACAAGTGCAGTGTACTATACGCTGCACTTTCTTGCAGTGCCAGACATTGCCACTCTCATGTTTTGTATCATTGCCTACACTTGCCAATGAAGCATGCACGGCACCACGCATACATGTGCAAGTATGGGGTCTGTCAGGCTTGCTCCGCCTGTGTTTGTGATGCATATAAAAAGCAGGCAGAGCCCATTGTGCAGCAGCAGCTCATAGAAGACGTACCATGTCAAGCGTGCTGATGTGTTGCATGGCGTGCAGGGGCAAGTATGCAGATGTCCCTTATGTTTCAGACTCAGTCTACATGCAAGTGGAGGCCTCAGAGTAAGCAATCCTCGCCTCAAATGAGGGCATATACTTTGTGCTTTAGCTGTTTGACTTTGGTCTTGCAAGTGCACATATGGCTTGCAAACCCTAAGCAATGGCTTTTGTCAAGATGTAAATTGAACACATATGCTTGAGCTCACAGGCATGAAGCTTGCTAAACAATGCTTACATGTTCTGGCTGCTAGATGCCCTAGTCACTCAGCAACTGACTTGTGTCATGTGTTTTTTGCAGCCCAAGCGCCTCATAGTCTATTGAGATGTCTTCCTGGTCCCCAGATCCTTGTGAAACTTATGTCAGACATCTCAAGATATAGCTGCTCCGCCCATGCCTGCTACATGCTTAAATGCATATTGTTGCATGCATGGCATGTTCGTCTCACCTAACAAGTGGTGTCATGGCCAACTACCAGATCCTGGTCTAAGCCTGCTTCCATGCCATGTAGCTGTTGGCGTGCATAGGACCTGACATGTTATATGCAAGCACAGCCTATTTACATGCACATTCAATGATGGTATGCTGCTGCCCTGTGGGCATTCCAAACCAACGCCTGATATCATGCTGACCATTGCTGCAATGAAAGAGCTTGGTCGCACCTTCACTGGAATTTGCACACCTCCAGAAACCCATACAGGGGTTACGGAACTTGGAAGGGCAAGCTGTTTCAACTCGCAGCTTGTGTCTTGTAAAGCAAGCAGCTGACATATGCGACCACAGTTGAAGTCAGCATGCTGCGCAGCTGACGTATTGATGCAGCTCAACTTGTTCATCTGGCAATCCTGCGAAGCGCTGCGTGAATGCAGTCAAGGCAAATGCACACCAGGTATACGCTGACTAATCAAGCAATTGCGTCATGCGTTGCACCGGCCTTAAGGCGCTCTACCAACTGAGCTACAGATCCATATAATACATTATAAGGTGTGACGACGTATCAAACAGATTTTCTAATTAATTGAAAGCTTACGCCACAGCGCGCTCTGAGCTCTTTGGTGATCCAGCACACGGTCTAGCACAGACTACACCTTAGCATCCGCTGAGCCCGTCTGTGTCGTAATGTACTGACAGATGTGATTGGCAAGCGTGCATTGAAGCGACTGTATGGGGCAGCTTTGTTCCCGACCTAAAACTGTCGAGGACAAGCCTGCTGCTGCCCCTACTGACGGAGCGTTAGGGCTCAGGGACCAGCACAAGCACAACTTAGCAACCTTAGATGGACAACAATATGTGGCACATACACTGCAACCTCAGCTTGAGACCCAGGCTAGCGAGGCTGAGTTGTCAGAGCTAGATGTGGTTGTCCAGCAGCTGCGCAACAACCACAACTCGGTCACAGGCTCCGCGCCAGAGTTGCTTCAGCAATGGGACCATGATCACAAACTTGTGCTGGACTCTATGGACGCAGCCATCCAGGTACATAACCTTCTTGCGCTGGTCCACCTGTACTGCTGCAAGTTGCAAGTTGCTCAATGGCGCTGCACCTGTCCCACAGTTGCTGACGCAGACTGAGCAAGCATACCCTTACTGATGGCATGAAGTCTTCCTGCAGAGGGCACATCAGCGGCACAGCGTGGACCATGGCAGCCCTGGGCAACATCACAATGCCCAGCAGCATAGCATACCATCTGTCTACCTACATACCACTCCACCGCTATCACAAAGCAAACTAGGTCATGCACAGCAGCATGCTCCAGTGCCGCCAGTGCAGCAACATCAGCAGCATTTCCCTCAGCAGGCAGCACTGGCCCTGCAAGACGAGCCTTTGCTGAAGCAGGCCAAGCAAGCATATGCTGGTGCTGCTCCTCAAGCTCTGTTCAGGCTGACCTATCATCACTATGTCCGCCTTGCAACAGGACAGCTTGCAGTTATGCACAGCACTGCATCTCAGTCAGGGACCTGACCTGTGCTTGATGCACTGCAACCCAGCATGTCCACGCTCAGTCAGGGTTTGTATGCAACAAAACATATTGCCTCCTTCATGACATCATCATACAATCATGACATCATCGTACAAAACCGCTTTTGTCGGACCCTTTTCTTAGGTCATCGCAGTCGGCACGGCTCTTCTGGACCTCGTGTGCATTGCTTGCTGTTCCAGCTACTGGCGTCAACTACGTCTATGCATGTAGATGGAAGGCTGCTACAAGCACATAGGAAGCTGCAAGAGCTGGGTGATTTGAGAGGCATTGATTACCTGCAGTCTGGCAACCTCTATCCAGAGATTGGGCCAGATTTGGCTGGCCTCAGTGCCCTCAAGCTCAGAGTTGATGAGGTGGGTCCTAGTTGACTTCCTGCTGAGTGTGCACCTTCATGTGATAGCCTGAGTTCTCATTTGCAGCAGCAATAGCTTTTGTTTGTGCTTCCAGTGCACAAGATCTGCCTTTTGTCACAATTTGGTAATTACACCGTCAGGCTGAGTATGAGACGCTCCTTGCTGACACTTGAGCTGTCCTTCTGGACCTCTGTCATGCCTGACAGTGGATGGTAGGATACATTCATGCTCTAAAAGAGGCAGTTGTAGTGATACAAAAGCAGTGTAGCTGTGTCTGGGGTACCCAACCTCTTGCCCATGTTATGCAGGGACTTGCAGATTTGAAGGACCATAACGGCTGGGTTGTTTCCAGGGATGATGATTTACAAGTCATGTACCGCCATCGTGCAGGTGTGCGAGGGACATATGTCACATCACACATCAGCTCAGTCTTCCCATTACTGGCTCAAGCGTCGCAGAGAATGCAACACCTCGCAAGTGCACTTGTGCATTTCATGGATAATCCTGCTCCTTATCCTGTAGCACAGCACTGTCAGCCCTTGTGCATGAGCAGCAGCACATGGATCTACTCATCACTTGCATGGGCCGCAAAAACCAAAATGATGTCAAGGAGGGCTGCTCAGCGCAGATTTCTGCCTCAGTCTTTGGGATCAACAAAGCATGTGTCAAGATTGCTAATGTGACTCTTACAGGTGACTGCAATTTGTGTGGCTGGTTTGTCACCTACAGGTACTTCAGTGCACAGCTTCAAGTTCTCAGCTGACTTCAATTCACCTCTTGAGCATATACTGGCCATGAGTCGCGAGTTTGACTTGACCCATCTGTGGAACAGATATGTTCTGGAAAGCCTGATCCTGGCCGAGCCTTCCATCTTCCAGAGCACTCTGTATGCAGCGTCATGGCTGCCCTTCCCTTTTCCTCATATTGATGTGGTGGTGGAAGCCAGGGGGATTGATCTTGCTGACGTATGGCCCCGCTGCACCAATCCACTTTTTGTACGCACACTGCATGAGGCAATAAAGTTGCCAACACACACTGCATGAGGCAATGGATAATGCCAAAACATACATATTCTCTGTGTCAAGGCTGCTTTCAAATAGCCCTCTTAATGCTGTACTCCTGCGTATGTCTCAGCAAACGATGCTCAGTCATGTGCAGCTGTATGCAGCACACAGGGACCTTTCTCATCTCAATTTAGTTGCTGCTCTTGTTGCAAAGCATGCAAGCCCATTACATGTCATCATGATACTCACTCTGGGATCCTGTGAGCACAGTGCATGTGTTGCCAATGTGGTTCCTAGGGCACCCTTGCATTAACAACATAATTGCTAAGCAGCCTGCCTTCCAACTAAGGGTCATCTGTCCGCTCATGTGGCTAGACAGCACCTTATGCAAGATGGCTGTTGCTCTTGCATCGCCCAAAGTCCAGATGTTTCGTGCAAAACAAGTCTCTGACTTCTGCAGCAGGAGCATTCTTTCTGCAGATCTGTAGGTTACTCAGCATAAGCAACCTTGCATGAGTGCAGGAAGACAGATGTCTACTCATTCTTATGAACACACCGGAGGAGCTCACCGGCTTGGCTGATGCCATACCAGCAGCGTCTGCCAAGCGAAAACGAGCCGACATCTTGCCTGGCTCATGCATACGCCTGCAGCCCCTGGCCCCATCAGCAAGTGAGTCAGCATCCATGCTCCTTCTCTGACTAGATCTTGTTCTTGGAGCCATAATATGGTTGCTGAGGCTCTGATTGCATCCTGTGGCACTCACCAAGTGTGTTGTTTGCTCAAATGGTGTGGAAGCTACACTTGAGCGCATGTGTGATGGGTCAATGTGATCTGTCTCAGCTTAGCTTTCAGGTGTTGTAAAAGCGTGGCGTAACGCTTTTGTCATGGTTTCCACCTCAAGGCATGTGCACCAGGACGGTCGTAAATTGTCATAAGTCTTGGCCTTGCGCAGATTATCACCATAGACCTGTGATAGTGGTTGATGACACTATGACTGCTTGCGACGCATCTGTGGCATATCCTTGCGCGATCATGTGCCAAATGCTGTCATACTGAATAGGTGCAACACCTTATCTGTGGAGTCTCAGGTGGCTAGGTCATGTTTTCAAGATGCCTAACGATAGATTGCCTAAGAGGCTCTTGTTAGGTGAAGTCAAGGGGCTTCGTCCACGTGGCCGCCCTAGGTCTAGTTCCAATGATGTTACATTGCGTGATTGTCAAAATTGTCGTATTAGTAGGCCTTACAGGGATGCACAAGACAGGCTGCTCTGGAGAGACAAGACTTGTCCTGCACATACCTAGCTCATCATGAGCTTGAAAGCGTTAAATTATTATTGATATTATTACACTATGACCATGTGTGGGGTCAGGTTAGCTGTATATGCTATGGTGCTAGTTGCTGCTGACTAGAAGTCACAGTGAATGCTATAGACATGAGCAGAAGGGTTGGGTGCCTGTTGGGTGTGAAGATGAGCTCACACCAAACCATGCTTGCTGTACAGGTGGCCAAGGACGTGTGAGAGCATCAGTCATCACCCACATGGACCCCCACATCAAGCATGTGCCTGCAATGCTGCTCAATTTTGTTCTGAAAGTCATGTCGCCTTTCATCTTTGGCACAATTCAGAAGGTGTTGAAGTCAGAGTTCAGCAGTCCAGACAAAGTCCTGCCATGTCGCATGCGAGAAAAGCCAGAGCTGTATGGGCTTGTGGGTCCCCGCATTGCTGAATACATTCATCAGCTGCAAGAAGAAGAAAGCTTATTGGCTCAAACCTGAGTCAAACGTCACGGTTCCAGTTTTGTGCTTTGCATTTGTGTGAAAGACTCGACAGCTTTTGCCATTTTGACCTTTGTTTTACTGCTGACAGGACTGAACTGACTGAATTACTATATAGTCATGTATGAAGAAACGAGATGATTGAATGCTGCTTAGTACGAATATTACCTGAGCCTATTCAGGTCTTGTCTCAACGTTTGCAGATGTCTCAGGTCTGGAGTGACGGAGCAAGACTTGCCAAAAGGTATTTTTCTGTAAATGTCATGGACCATACCAAAATACTAAGTGGTCCTGACCGGCAGGCCCGCCCGGTCAATCACGCCACTTCCCATTGTCCTGCTTGACTGGCAACCCGCCCAGTGACGCCTTATTTAGCTGACAGCCCGCCCAGCTTTTCCCGTTGTGACTGGCAACCCGCCCAGTCATTACCCCTTTTTTACTGGCAGCCCGCCCAGTGATCCCCGGTACCGTTTTGTTCAACTGACAACCCGCTCAGTCTTGCAATGTGTCATGGGAGTCTTGGCAGCCCTGAGTACTCCGCTTCTTCAGCACTGCCAGTATGTCATGGCTTCTGTTGTCATAATATACTCGAACTTTTGCGTGTAGTTGCGGGTATGGGACATATTAAACAGGCAAAGTCGCCGAGACACACCTCAGGCTTTGTCCTATTGCGCTACTGTCCGTCACAGCAAGTGTCCCAAGTCCATAGTACAGCTCAGAAAATCAGTGATACAGGCTAGTCCAACCAACGACATTTGTGAACTGCAAGGAGGACATTAGCCTGGAGGTGCAACAATCGAATTACTAGATCAGCTGAAAGTTTGACGACTGCAAGCTGCTGCAACTCAGAGGTCCTGCGTGTCAGATCTTGCAGTGTCAGAACATGTTATAACGATCCGCTCTGTACTGAAGGTCAGTCAGCTCTCCACGTCTGCAAACCTTGCGTTCTTGCGTGATCACTGTTTGCAAGCTAGTTCTTATTGTTAAAGTTCGAAAGTGCAAATTGACGCTTGTACACCTGTGTAAGCCCGCAGAGTGCTCTGGCTAATTGAGCGAGCATGCACCAAAGGTGCTGCAGGCTGAGCTTGTATGTCCACTGCAGCGCACCTACTGGTACAGGCATGTCTTGAGTATAATTGGTCAGCTCAACTTAAAGTGGAAGGCATAGACATGCACAAGCTGCATGTGTCACAGCTAGCCATGTGTTAGACACTGCAAAATCAGGCAGTCCAAAGGCAGCAAACGTCCTAATGAGTGTCTGGTGACAACGTTTTGTGGCAATGCTCTTGCGCATGAAGCATGCCATATCTGCTAGCAATGACCACCAAACATTGCGCATACACGAGTCAATAGCCCACAGTGTCGGCCTGAGGGCTACTGCAGACTGTGGGGCATTGCATTGAAGATGCAGCAGACCAAAGGTGTCACAGTGACAGCTTGACATTTAAAACGTCATCTGTGCTACAAATCTATCAAAGAACAGTTGGCCAGGATACCATCAACTGACCATGGCTTCAACGTTTCCGTGACCACATGGGCGCTGCATGTGTGGTGCAAGCTTGCCTAGACCGTCGCAGTTTGTAGCAGCAATCACTGCAGA
>JAABUO010009208.1_pt1 | contig 11061 bp, 12 predicted proteins | sample 5559291 | NCBI WGS metagenome assembly JAABUO01 (sample SAMN10711878, study PRJNA513372) | rock metagenome | isolation source: Antarctica rocks | place: Antarctica: Victoria Land, Finger Mt sud | reverse complement strand
TCAATGCGACTGTCATCCAGCCGGTCATTGCAGCTGAGCGTGCAGTCTCATACCGTGAGAGGGCTGCTGGCATGTACTCAGTCTTCCCTTTCACCCTTGCTCTGGTAAGTCATTCCTGCATATACAGATTGTCCCTTGCTGAGGCTCCTACCACATTTGAAGGTGGTCTGCCCACACATTACCTCTGTCAGACAGGATGCTGGATGATGTGTTGAACCAACCTGCTAAGATGTTACAACTCCTAGGCATGAAGCTGTGTCATACAGCCAGATTGGATTTGAGTCATGCGATCATGGCCCCTGTAAGTCAGGGCTGAGAGTGTGTGATTGGGTGCAGGGCTGCGTGGAGATCATCTACATCTCTGTGCAGGTGGTCATGTACACCATGATCGTGTACTGGATGTGCTGGTTCCAGAGAGATGCAGGTCAACACATCCCCTGCTTGCCACTGCTGTTGTGTGCAAGCCTGCTGCCAGTGGCTGCTGTCAATGTTTGCTTTGCCACTGGGGTATTGTGAAAATGCTCCACTGGATATCATGACTCCTTTTTATAGTTTAGTCGTGATTGGCCTAGTGTACAAGGCTCTTGTGATCATGACTCTTGAACAGTGCATTTGGTGATGTGTCACAAGTCTGCCCGGTGATCTTCCTGACTCTGGTGCATGTGTGGTGCAGGCAAATTCTTCTGGTTCTTGCTCTTCAACTACCTTACCCTCATCTACTTTACCTTTTTTGGTATGCACTTTCTGCGCTCTTGTGTGCTTGCAACTCGATTATGATGGGGATACGACTCAAGCAGGCCTGCTGTGCATAAGATGACATTTGCTGCACAGTCAGTCCCATGCAGCAGTCATCTCTCTGATGCATCACATATTTTCAGCAATGGTGTATGTGGACATGATGTCTGGCTAACTTCACCGATCACTGGTTGCAGGTATGATGGCCGTGGCATTGACACCCAACATAAAGCTGGCAGCTGTGTGCTCGGCATACTTCTACTCTCTATTCAATTTGTTTGCGGGTTTCACCATCACGCAGCCCAACATGCCTGGCTGGTGGTAAGCTGCCGTCTTGCCCCCTGCTCTTCTTCAAAGTTTGGCTGCGTAACAAGCAGTAGCCTGCTGGTCTGCATGCAGCCACCTGTTTGTTCCTGCTGCTGTCCATGGCTCCGCTTGGCATTAGCTTTGCAGAGCTGCAGTCTGCCACTCAACCTTTGGCATTCTGTGCTTGCAGGATTTGGTTCTCGTACATCAACCCCATCTTCTGGACAGTGTATGGTCTGATTATGAGCCAAGTGGACAACTTGGAGACATTGTGTGCCTTGCAAACTGGGGAGGATCAGCCGGTGTATGAAGCGGTCCTGACCCTCTTTGGCTACCAGTGAGTTCCTGCCCTGCACGCTGCACAAGCTCCTTGACTGTAGCATTCAAGTTTCGCTTTCCTAACGCATGTGCATGCTTTCTGTTGTCAGTCCTAGTCTTGCAAACTGTATTGCATTGGCACTGTCTAACACAATTTTTTTGCTGCAGTCGGGGGATGCTTGGCTGGATTGTGCTCATTTTGGTGGCGTGGATCTTCATCAACTGGACAGCAACATACCTAGCTCTATCCAAGCTGAACTTCCTCAAGCGATGATCAGCTTCTGATTTGTTTTGGGATTTTTGGTTTATGGGACTAAAGATGTGATCCTAGTTCTGCCTCCTTGCACAAGTGTGAGTAATTGTAGCAGTAATGTAACACCAGCTAGTATTTGTCTGGTTGCAGCGTATATCTGTATATAGTGCTGATGTTGCATGCTGTATATATAGCTCAAAGAGGGTATGCAAGAGCACCTTTGCAGGCACAGCTGCTTCTGTTCTTGCATATGCTTCAAGCAGTTCAATTGATTTATACTTTGGTGTTGTGCACTTTGTGTTCAGTTGTTTGAGTTTTGATGGTGGTCTAGTAAATGCCACACTCGTGTGATGACGTCTGTAATGACGGTTGAATGGTCTGCTTGCACTCAGTGTGGATGTATCAGTGTGCATTGGCAGAGCCTGCTTTGCCTTCCTGACAGGCTGGAGGTTCTGTACACACTATGTGATAATTCGGTGAAATGTATGACTGGTTGTCAGAAAGCTATAGTCTGTTGACTGTTCCTGCTGTTTGTGTACAGACATGAATAAATACCACAATTACATTAACTGCAAGCAGCCTAGTAGGCATCATCCACAAGCAGAGCAGCATAACAAATCAAAACAAGAAGCAGGACTGTACAAGTCATATACCTGAAGCATGGTCACTTACACAACCCAACCTGCAGTTATGTCGTACATATGACTCTTGTGTTCGGCACAGCATCATATCTTCTGTTGCCATAGCTGCTTGACAGCTTCTGGCTGTTGACCTTCCTTGATAGATCGGATTTCAAATACACATCCCAGGCTATTGATTCTGCAAGCGTACTGTTGCCAAGTGCATGGTTTGTATTCGGTTCAATAGCCACCTTCTGTTCAGCAGAAGGGCTATGCAGATGATAGTGCAAGCCCCTGCAACTGCTGCCAAACATTTCCTCCAGAACACCTGCAGAAGCAGACAATGTTTGTTAGCCTGCTGAAAGCTATGTTCAGGGACAATTGGTCAATGAGGCAGGCAGGCCTACAAGATATGCGCTGTCCAGACTTGTGAGTACATCCATTGTGGCATGCAAGTCAGCTGCCATCAGCACCAACCTGTGTTTGAAGCACTGTAAACCGAAGACGAGCTGAGGTGTCCTGGCACACAGCATAGTCCTGCCCAAGCCTTGACAGGTGGTGTTCAGCTGCCGTCAAGCCTTGCCTCAATTCCTTCTCTTGATGCAGGTATGCTTGCAGGCTCTCATGAACCTTGGCTTGACTGCCAGTTAGAGTGCTCATTTCTTTCCGGCACACCTCGGCTTCACTGCTCACTTTAGCCAGCTTTGGCGGCAAGGGTTCCAGCTCATGCAGCTTGCTTTCTGCAATGGACAGCTTGGCTGCCATACTGTCCTGCTGCTGCAGGAGCTGTGTCACTTGTGCTTGTAGCTTTGCTGCATGTCTTTGATTTGCAGTGAGCTCTGAGGATGTGCGGTCAAGGACATGTTGCAAATGAAGAGACTTGTCTGCACATGTGCCCAGCTGGTCTTCAAGCTGCTGCTGTCTAGTCCAGGCAGCTTGGACTGTGCCATCAGCTTCTGCATGCTTCCTTGCCAGCATATCATGCTCCTGCACATGCCCCACACATTGATGTTGCCAGGCTTGTCATCAGCAAGTATGGCACATGCAGTTTGCTTTGCATGACCAGATGCCTTGCAGATGTCAGGTGCTACAACCATTGGGACACGAGAAGACTGACGAGCACACCTTCTTGAGGCTGTTGGTGCTGTGAGTGACATCCTGCAGGGTGGCTTTGAAGGTTGACAGAGCAGCAGCAAAAGCGCCAGGTGGTGCCCACTCATGCTCATTGGCTTGCAGCTGTTTTGAAGCATCTTCCCTGCTTGCATTTGCTGCAGTGCCTGCTGTTGCTAACGATGCTCCTCTTGAGGCCTGCATCTAATGATGCTGATCTAGCCAACAGCGGCAAAACCCAGGGCTGAAGACTTTGCCACAGCTGTCTTGGTCGTGCTTCAAGATAGGCTTGTGCGCCACCATCACCTGCTCGCCACTGATGAAACTCTGGACTGTTGTGCAGTATTGCTAGCTGCCTAGAAGCAGTTGAACAACAAGGTTGTCACATCACTCCAACTTGTCTTGCACTGCCAGTGCTTTGGCATGCTGCTCTTGTCTCACTTGGCAGAGGTACCGCTGCAAAGCCAACTATATCTCGTGGATCAGACCTTGCTGTCGTTTGTTGCATCCTTCTTTTCACCTCCCCAGTGCCAAGCCGCCTGGAAGGTGTTGGTGGCTTGAAGGGAACTGCTGGACTGCTGGCCATGAGGGTGTCGAGAACAGCCAGTACTTGGGTCAGAGGCAAACAGGGAGCAAGGGGAGACTATTCAGCAGGCATGGAGGTCACTGCTAATACTGTGTACTTTTGCGTGTGTCGTGTGACACGTTGCAGAGGGTACAGAAGACGGCCTGGCCACGACATCGGGTGAAGCTGACCAGGTCACAGCAAGACATCTCGCCAGATCCATCTGGGCGTTCGCAGGTGAGTGAAGTAATACACAATTGCAAATGTGTGACAGCTGCGCCTAAACGACAGCTGCAAGGTTGCTCGTTAGGTCGCTTCGCAATTTGAACACAGATTTCTTTCGTGTTGCAAAGGTGGTTTCTGTGCGATTTCTAGTCTCTCCGTTTCAGCAAAGCTTGAAACGTTCACATTCACGTTCAAAGTGCATTGTTGATGGATACTTCAGATCCTTAGACAGCAGTCTTAACAGCATTGGCCTGTTGCCAAAGCATTACCGATCAACACTTGTTCGCATCCCTTCTGGCGTGATAGGTTGCTAGTGCGACCAGCAACGAGCACCATGGCCTGTTGCGCTTTTCAATGAGTGATTAGATCCTCCTTTTGTAAGGGTGCTGGCCCAAGCAGGCTGTGGTTCTAATCTGTTTTCACGGGTTCGCGAGCTCAGTGGCAGCATGTCGGAACCGGTTGATAAGGTCCGCTTTTGACTATGGATAGCTGGTTAAGCCACAGGGGCGGCAGGACGTGCGCGAAGTCAAGCATGATGCGCAGGGACTTGTCACATACGCCATCTACGTCACGTTGGGAGCTGGGTTGCTTTTCCCTTGGAATGCTTTCATTACTGCTGCTGACTACTTTGAATTGGAGTTTCCGGTATGCCGCATCGGGGTTGTCTGACTGTCTTGTGTGTGTTGCACAACTGTGAATTGCAGCAGATCATTGTATAGCAGGCCACTACTGGAAGAAATGTGCAACTCTTCAGATCAGCCCTACTCAAGTGCTTTCAGATAAGCAGCATATCATGCTTGTCACATTTGCAGGGCCAGCATACTGATAGGCTAATCACAGTCTGCTACCTGCCTGTGACGCTGGCTATGCTACTGCTCATGATCCACTATAATGAACGCACAAATATTGCTCTGCGAATCGTTGGCGGGATGGCAGGCTTCTGTATATCAATGATTGCCGTACCCGTGGTGAGTTGTTGCATCTTTCGACATAACAACTGACTTCATAACTCCCTGCCTACCCCACTGTCTGCACACCAGTCTCCTGGGCATGTCTGCAAACCAGGCAGCGCCAAGCTCCAACACATGAATGAGTGCCCACTTTTCTGTGTAGTATAGCTTTATGTTGTTGTCTGGAGGCAGGCATTATATGATTGTCCTGGCAGCTGCCATGCTGCCTGAGATGATGCACACAATGTGGTCCTGCTTGGCCAAAATCCCCGCTGCATGTTGAGCGTGTGCTTGCATGCAGCTGGATGCTGTTGCGTCACATCAGTCGCCATTGTCAGTCATTCTCCTCTTTGTGGTGTTTGTGGGATTTTCTGATGGCATTGCCCAAGGTGCAATCTTTGGCGATGTTGCTCTTCTGCCACCCAAATATACCCAGGTATGCTCGCCCTCCCTCATCATGTCAGACAGACTCTCGCATCATGTCTTGCGTGCCCATACTGGCTGGGTTGTTTTTGCTTGCCCTCACTGTTTCCAGTCTATAGCGTCTGCCTGGTGTGCATGCAACAACTTAGAAGCACGCCTTATGGCATACTTAAAGAGCTATTGGTCACATCACAGCAGCTGGTCTGTTGTCCACCTTAGGGTCTCATGATGATGCTGCAAGCTGTCTCAGGGCACCTGCATGCTGTCCACGTATAGATACATATGTTGCATCTAGCAGCATAAACCGTGCTTGACATGCAGCAACTCCAGGCTGCACATACTCACTTTCAGCTACATCGCAGGCAGTGGTAACTGGTACTGCAGTGTCAGGAGTGGCAGTCTCGTTGCTGCGGGTCATCACCAAAGCTGCTTTGCCTGACACTGCGGAAGGGCTCAGGAGAAGTGCAGGCATGTGCCCTATTACCTCCATGTCAGACAAAGCAAATGCTCCTCTCATATGCTGTGCTGCAAAATCCACTGCACCACCCAGCTAATGCGCTCGTTATGCACGGAGTAGTATATGCCACAATAGTTGGGCAAAACTTACAGTGTGCCTGGTGCCTATAACCCAATAATGCCTATGACCCTATGGGCATGAGGGTGCAATTGCAGCATAGCTCATGGCAGCAGTGATCAATTGATGTTTGCAGTGAATCTTGATGCTGCCATGTGGTGTGCAGGGGTGTACTTTGTAGCGTCAGCCTTTGTATGCGCTGTTTGTTTCCTGCTGTATGCTTGTATTTTACCCAAGCTACCCTTTGTACAATTCCACCGCAAGAGGAGCAAGTCCAGCCTGCAACCCTACATCATGGAATCTGTTCCACCCAGACCAGCAGTAGAAGTGCATGACAGCATGGCCAGCTCTCACAGCAAAATCGAGTCTGATACAGACGCACAACTAACAGATCAAGAGGTAAGTTGCTGCTTTTAACAAAAGCTCTTAAGGTGTGCCTGCTGACAGCGCTGACCTGATGGCCCTTAGCATGCCTTACAACATTTGCATGATGCTCTACCAGCCAGGCAGCTACCAATACTTTGGCATGCATCAACAATTGCTGGCTTGTAAGTGCTTCATCTATCATGTGCAAGTGTTGCCATGTTGTGCCACATGCTCCTGCTGCCTTGCAAATTGTCGCCTGGCTGCTGTGCAATCTTGTTGAGCCACCATCAAGCTTAAATTGTGCTGTGCAGGAAGGAACCGCTCAGTTGATAGATGGGCGCATGTCATCAGATTGCGAAGTTGCAGTGCAGCCCACTGGTGCCAGCATCCTTCAAGGTGACCGGCGGCAGCGCTTCAGCTATATGTACACTGCCAGAGCAATATGGCAGCCCGCCGCTTCTGTGTGCTCAGTCTACACCATCACCATAGCCATCTTCCCTGGCTTCCTTGCTGAAGACATATCATCACAGCAGCTAGGCAGCTGGTACCCGATACTGCTCATCACTGCGTTCAACATAGCAGATGCAGCCGGCAAAATTCTGCCTGTGCAAGCACAGTTTGCTATGCAGAACAGAAGCTTGATACTGAACTTGTGTCTGGCAAGACTTTTGTTTTTGCCAGCTTTCTACGTGGCGGCCAGCCAGGGTTTTGGGCCAAGTGTGATGGCCCTGTTGACCTTGGCTTTGGGTTTGAGCAACGGCTATTTGACAGCAGTGGCCATGATGCTAGCTCCTCAAGGCCTCCAAGTAACATTTCTATCACCTCCTGCCATGTTGTGTAAAATGGGTCATGTGTCATGTCATGTGTCATTATTGACACACAGAGGGTGCATCACAGCCTTCCTTGTATGCTCAGCAGTGCATGCAGATCTTCAGGCTGTTGTGGCGATCATCTCAGCACCTGTATACATGCAATTGGAATGTTCAGGCTGCTTTCTTCGTAGCAGTTCATGCTTGCTACACTCAACAGAACAGATGTCACAGGCATGGTTGCTATTGACCAAGACTGCTGTTGCGGCATGGCGTGAAGCTTTGTGTGCAATGAACCTGTGCAGGGTCAGCAAGCTCATATGGCTGGTAACATCATGGCATTTTTCCTCGTCTTTGGCTGTTCTCTTGGAGCAGTAGCTGGGTTTCTCTGGCTACTATAGATTGGGCACCAAACAAGGCACCAACAGATCATGTTGCATACTCAGTACCCACCTGCTCCTGCGCTATAGGGTAATCTGGATGACCACTGTAGCTTCTTGGTAGCATGACACATGCAGCTTGCATATGATATCTGTACAAGTATCAGATAGTTCTGACTTGTGAAAGATGTGACAAACGACTGATGAACTGTTCTGTATTCATCTTGCTATTGTACAGTATCTTTTCATAATGAACTTAGTCATGGGATGTCGATTGCCTTCAGGTGAAAGCCTAAAGCAGTATGGGCTTTGACCCTCTGTGTTCCCAGAACAGGGTGCGCCACAGCAAATCAGCTGAAATCGGAGACCATTGTCGCTACTAGGGGTTATGTCTAGGCTGCTGTAGATTCAGTGCCGTGACAGACAATCGCAACCCCTCATATTGAACTGCCTGAGAGCATGAGAGAAGTCTGAGACATGAAACCCCTGCAACTGTCAGACGAACTATTGAATGCAAGCGTAAACGATGATGTCCCTGTTCCAAATTACCTGTGACGACGACAACACTGGATTCTCTGCCTAGTAAGTTCACTGCCAATCTGCATGTTTTGATGGGATGTTGCAGCATGCACCTACAGCCGTAACACTTGAGATATAAGGAACAGGGCGGGTTGCTGCTTCTGGTTGTGCACCTTGTAAAGGACAGCTGAGGTGTAGCACCGACCCAATCATCTCATGCTTGTCATGAGTCAAAAGGCACAAGCTGCATGCAGTGCTGGACAGAGCTGATACTGCACACTGCGGGTAAAGATACAGTGAGGCAACATGGCTCAAACATCGAGTTGCCTTACACCTGACTCCCTGATATACATGACAGCATGCCAATTACATGTATTGATAAAAGTTACAATGGCCTAAGGTGACAACCAAGCAAGCCACGGCCAGCCCAGGAATGCGGTGTCAGCTTTAGGCGACAACGCTGCCTCGTCTCAGCACGCGTGCATCAACCTCTCGGTTCTCATGAGCCTGCAGCAAAATATATCTGATGAGGCTTGCTCAATTAATAGTCCTCATACAGCACACAGCCACAATGCTTGACGCAGTGCACATAAGGAACAACTTACTACTGTGCTCACAAGTTGAAATTGTAGCAAGCCTTTCTGGCAAGAAATTACTGTGGCTGACGCATACCTGAATAGCAGCTGCAACAGCAGGCAGTGTATTCGGCGTCTGTCCTGTGATGCTTGCAAAGGCAATGAGCTGGTCCCCAACTGCTACACCTGCCTCCTCAGCAGGAGAGTCGCTGGACACCTCATCAACAAGTGCAAAGGGCCTCATAGCAGGCACAGCAGTGGAGGATGTATGAAGAGGCAGAGGTGTAGAAGTGCGGGTCTCAGTGACTCTGGGCCTCTTGGCAGTGTCTGCAGCTGGAGCTCTTCTGGCCTCAGCATGCAGCTCATGCATCAGCTGCTCTATCTGACTGGTCACGCGCTTGTGATCGTTGGTCAGCACTGCAAAAGAAATCAGAGTGCAATCCAGCAACATATACAAGCCCTCATGCAGATCCAAAGCTAGCAACAGCACCTGCCGCTTGCTGCCTGTCTGCTCTTATAGCTGGAACGTCAATGTCCCCTCGAGGGAAGCCCTGCATCGTTCATTTTTGGATGTGGGCCGCATCATGCGGCGCTGCAACAATCAAACAGCTCTAATCTTTACCTCCCCGTCAACCAGCTTCTCCTGCAACCCAACTCCTGTGGCTTCTAGCCTGGCAGAGCAGTCCAGTATGGTTGCTTCCAGCCTGTCGCGTTCTTGCATTTTGGCCTTGATCTGCTGTTTGAGATGGTCTGACATGTGCATACTAGCGAAGCTGTCCAAGGTGTGTTGTTTGCCTGTCGGCAGAGGTGAGGTTTCCGTATTTTGGGATCAGCGACCTAGGTCGCCTGGGAGCAGGCGGTTGCTGCGCAGGATGAGAGGAGCTGCGGCGTAAATGAGTTGCTATGCGTGTGGGTGGACGAGCCGTATAAGTTGCCGGAGGATATGCGGAGCTGGTGCCATGGCAAATACTCAGATACAGACGAGAACTATATGCTCCGAAACCATAAGCAAGTGCATACAACCTGCATGTGGTTTCGGGAATGCAGCAAAATCATCTCAGTCTAGTAATAAATCAATTTGAGGGTTGATCCGGGCCTCAATTATTTTCATCTCCAGTCTGAGTCATTTTCAACTCCATCTTTAAGGTCTGGTATCCCTTCATACGCTGCTCCAAAGTTCAAGAAAAGGCAGCCCGATAGAAACTCTCCGATCAGAAATGCAACCAGCACGTCACACATGTGCCAGTCTTGTTCCCGCATAACTGCATATGCTTCACACCATACACATGCGCTAAAGCATGCTGATGCGAGCAGTTCAACGTAGACAAAGTTGCCGCAGGTTTAGTGTGTGTAGCAGCCGCACAACCGTACAGGCGCTCTTGCACTGCAATTTTGGAAACTCGTGGAAAGCAAGTGTGGAAACCACACGACATAGTTGCATAATGCAGCCTCATGCATGGCATTGATCAGTCAATATTGGCACATCATGTGAGCTGAGTTTGCTGTATGCCGTGCGTTGCAGACATGCCGCGTGACACACAGCAGTGCTACAGACCCAGCAGACACCTTTTCTGTGTTAACTTTGAAATCAGTTTGAACAATTACAGCAAGATTTGCAACTCCACTTTGCCGAGTACATGAATACAGGCACATGAATACAGGCGACAAGTCCCATCCATCTGGTTGATCTCGTGGAATCTTTGAAGGGTCTGATTTGGATTGCACGGGTCGTGCGTACTTGGGAAGGATGCCTGACTGATGAACGCATTGCACATGCAGTATGATTGCCATCAGCTTGTGCCAGCTGCAATGATGAGAGTAGCAGCAACACTACTAGTGACTATTTGGATTGTGTGCTCTGATGAGCCCTGTCCAATTGGTCACACTGAGCAAGCTGGGCGTGCAGTGGCTGCTGCCACATGTCTGGTCAATATATTTGTGTTGTGGTGAAAGGAGGATATGCGATTGGGGTATCTGAGTTGATCTTCCTGGCTTTGAAGGCAGGAACTGCTGATGCATCATCTGGAGTAGCAGAATGTGACAGCTTCTGGCTTGCCAGTCTGGTGTCAGAAGTAGAGTCACTGATTGACTTCTGAGACGGACTATTGCATTTTGTTGTGACTAAGGCTGTCAGAGGTGTATTCAAGATGTGATTATTCTGATGGTGTTGATGTCGCAGCATGTCCACATGCGCAGTCAGATATCCATTTCCAGAGTTGACCTGCAACATATGCAGACCTCTACTTAGTGAACTGCACAGGTTGCTCAGTGCCACGGCTTTTTAGCACAAACAGTGGTGCCATGCACAGATGCGCAGCAGGCATGCTGCAGTT
>JAABUO010009207.1_pt1 | contig 11061 bp, 19 predicted proteins | sample 5559291 | NCBI WGS metagenome assembly JAABUO01 (sample SAMN10711878, study PRJNA513372) | rock metagenome | isolation source: Antarctica rocks | place: Antarctica: Victoria Land, Finger Mt sud | reverse complement strand
GCACGCCGCACGGACGGGTCGGCGGTTTGTACTGGGGTCGCTGAATGCACGTCGTGCATGTCGACGGGCACAGCCATTGGGGCATGGTTGACGCTCTGCGCCGCACGGGCGAGCGCCTTATGAGCGCGTGCGCGGGCAGCCCCTGGCATACGAGCACGAGCGCGCGCGCGTCCTGCAGCCCTTCTGCCTGCAGGCTGTGCACGCTGCGAGCGGCGGTCCTGTCCAACGCGCGAGGCCGCGCACGCGCGCGCAGCGGCGGCCATGTGGCCTTCCTGGAGGGCGCCTGGCCGTTTGGGCGCGCATGGATGGACACCGTCGTCACACAATTTCTGGACGCGTGCCTGCAGGGCGCGGCGGGGCTGCGGCCGCAGCCGGGTGGCGGTGCCGCCGGCCAGGCGCCGGCCGCCGCTCGCCTGTAGTGTGCTCGCCTTTGGTTTGCTTGCGGTTTGCAGGGGTCGGAAGTCATAATGCATGCATAAAACGCTCAATTACATTTTCTGTCGCCAATGTAGCAACATTCTATCTGTACTGCAGACGACGGTGGCAGAAGCATGTCTGCAAGCTTGCACCATCTGTAGCATTGCAAAAAAACGCTGATTTGCCTTGGGTAGACCCTGAAACGCCGCCTGCTTCCGAGGTAATGCAACAAACTTTCGGCTTGTCACCTGCCGCCAAGAGTAGGAGTCTGGGCTCGTTAAACACCATTTCAGATTGCGCTGTCACAACTGCAGATCAAGAGAGAAGTGTGTTTATGACAAACAGCTTGCGGGAGCTTAAGCGCACACGTAGCCCTGAATCAGAATCGTGCACCTCGCAGTCTTTGCTGTTGCTCAGCACCAGCTGTGCAGACTGTGTGAGGCACCTCCAATGCTGCCATACTCGCGCCTCCAACCAGCGCATGAAGAGGAGCCTGAGCTGCAAGAGAGCAGGAGGCCTTCTGTCGGGGCCCTCAGGTGAACTTGCTTGGCACTCTATGCAAACAGAACCAAGTACAGGCAGCCAGCAGCTGCAAACCAGACTGTATGTAGCAAGATGAGCGCACAACTTTGGTGCCCTGCGGGTGAGACAGGAGCGCGCTGGCTACATATGACCGCGACGGCGTGCAGACCTTCTCTGTGGAGCAGGGCGCGGACAGGGAACTGTCCGCGACCGGGCTGCTCGCGTCCACGCGCGATCACCTGACAGACACGCTCCGCGTGTTTGGGGTGTGCGAACACGCTATTAACGCAATGTTATTCCTGTGGTGTGACTGCAGGCGTGACCGCGGTTTCTCCCTGGTTGAAGCTATAGTGCAGCACAAGCACACAGCTCTTGATGCTAATGAGGAGCCTCAGCATGCTTCACGAGCTACACGGTGCTCACTGACCGCTCACACGCGCTGCCCCAGGCGCGCGGCGTGCTGCACCATCATGAGTACGGCCCCAGCGTGCCTGCCACCGTGCACGGCGCGCCCAGATCCGCCAAGGCATGCTTCACCGGCACCTGGCCGTGCATTGGTCGCCTGGTATCACAAAGTATGCGAACAGGGGCGGCGCATGACCGCCAAGCGCGCGCCCACGCAGTAGGAAAGCAAGGCGACGCTCGACCGCCTGCGCCGCATGGCTACCTTTGAGTCGCAGGACTTTGATGCGGTGGTGCGCGGCCTGCAGCCCCGCGCTTCGCGAACGCCGGCAGAAGCCGCGCGCGTGAGTGCGCAGCGCGCTGCGCTCTGCAGGAGAACGATGTGGAGCGGGCTGTGAGCCTGAACATGGAGCACCTCTACTTTGTCGTGGAGGAGAGCTGGCGCTGGGCGCTCTCCTGTGCGCGCCCGCGCCCCGGGCTCCCGGCTCCCTGCCCTCAGCTGCATGCTCGCGCGAGCGGCCCGCTGCCCTGCGGCGCCCCCGCACTCGCAGCTTGCAGACCACAGCATGCGCTCACTGCACGCATGATAGGGATAGGGCTGTCCTACCCTATAATCACCCACCGCACGCGCGCCCGCAGTCTTCATCGGCCTCAGCATGGGCGTGTGCGCCTTCGCGGTGGACGTCGCGCTGGAGACGCTCAACACGTGGAAGTTTGCGGCTGTGCGCGCGGCCGTGCGGGCCGGCGAGGGCTTCTGGGCGCCCTACGCCGTGTTCATGGCCTTCTGCCTGGCGTACGCCGGCGCGGGCGGCGCGCTGGTCGTGTTCGGCGCGCCGCTGGCCGCCGGCAGCGGCATCCCCGAGATCAAGACCTACCTCAACGGCGTGCACATCCGCGGCGCGGTCCTCACCCTGGCACAGCCGGGTGTCTCCAGGGCGCCATGTGGCAGCACGTTGTGACTGTAAGCCAGTCAGCGCAACCCAGCGCATCGTGACAGGGAAGCTTGCTCTTCTAGCCACATGACGCTGACCACTTGCATGCGCTTCCGTACTGCAGGGCTCTTGGGACTGCGGACGCTGGTGTGCAAGCTCGCCAGCGTCGTGCTGTCGATGGCCGGCGGGCTGATCGCCGGAAAGGAGGGGCCGTTTGTGCATGCAGGCGCGCACGCACGCCAAAAGCCCTTGCACAAGCCATGCAGCTTTGCTTCTGAACATTGGGGCCCATGGCAGAGCATGGCGGGGTGTACAGCCACCAGTCCTTGCCTCTATGCTTTCATTGTCTGTTCCACGCGCGGGGAGCCCGAGCCGCGTGCGCATGCGCGTCACCAAAAGCGCGCTTGCACGGCAGGGGGCATCGTGGGCGGCGGCTGGGCGGGCATGGGCTCGCGCGCGCTGACGGACGCGCTGCGTGGCCGCTGGCGCGTGCGCGCGCCGCGCCGCTTCGGCGGCTACTTCCGCAACGACGCCGACCACCGCGACTATGTCTCCATCGGCACCGCCGCCGGCGCGCCCCTGGCGGGCGCGCGACCCTGCTTGCAGTAGGGTAGGATTAGTGCTGGTGCGAGACCTGCACGTCGCTGCAGCCGGCGCGCGAGCGGCCGCCGCCGCGCGCCCGCAAGCGTGGCGGTGGCGTTTGGCGCGCCGGTCGGCAACCTGCTGCATGTAGGGTAGGGTTTGGGCGTCGACGCGTTCGGCACGCCCGCAGGCGTGGCCGTGGCTTTCGGCGCGCCCGTCGGCGGCCTGCTGCTGGCGATCGAGGAGGGCGCCTCCTTCCTGAGCAGCGGCATCTTCTGGCGCGGCTTCCTGGCCACGTGCACGGGCGTGCTGGCGCTGCAGGCGCTGGCGCAGTGCCACACGGCCGGCGGCGCGCTGCTGCAGACCAAGTTCGGCGTCTGGCGCGACCTCGGGCGCGCGCCGCTGCCGCGCGGCAGACACCTGGCAGCCCCAGAAGCACCAGGCCACGCTGTCGGCGCGAGCGGCAGCTCAGCAGCTCCAATAGCTTCAGTGTCGCCAGCCCTGCGCAGAAATGCAATCGCATGTTCGCAACAGCAGGGCTCGCCAGGCTGTCCGCCACATGGCCAGGCTGCATGCGCGCGCTGCGTTTCCCAAGACCCTCGGTCGTGCGCCCGCCAGGCTATACGACGATGACCTCGCGCTGTACGGCGCACGCTACTACTACCGCCTCTGGGAGATGCCCATCTTCGGCGCAATGGGCGTCGCGGCCGGCCTGCTGGGCGCCGGCTTCATTCGCGCGCACGTGGCAATCGCCGCGCTGCGCGCGCGCTACGTGCCGCCGCGCCTGCCATGGCGCCGCCTGGCCGAGGTGGCTCACCATGCGGCCGACCCACAGAACTGCGCTGACGAGCTGAGCCGTGCGGCGCTGCTGTGTGGCTGCCATGCGAATGCCGTGCAGGCGCCCGCCCGCACTGGCACCGGCATGCGATTAGGGCCACCCTTTGCGCGGGTGCCACCTACCCCCCCAAAACTCCGCTGCGTCAGAGTGGATGATGCAGCCTTACTTTGAAGGGTGCCTGTCCTGATGCGCTGCACGTGTGGCTCGCTGTCCGACTCACGCGGGGCAGCCTGTCCCCCCGCGCGTGCGGTGCAGAGGAAACCGTTTCCTTCCTGCTGGCCGGCGGGGCTGGCAAAGAGGAGGTGCGGGCGCAAGGGCGCGCCCGCAACCCGGGCCAGGTGCTGGCGGTGGCGTGGCTAACCGGCACCGTCTTCTTCCTGGCCACGTACGCGTCGCCGTGCCGCCGGCTGCCGCCGCCGGGTCAGCTGCAATTCTACGAGATGGGCGGCGGCGACCAGGACATCTTCGCCGGCGTGGCCGGCACGGACTCGCGCGGCCTGAAGCACTTCCCGCGCCTGTGGTGCGCGCGCGCGCGCCGTGCCGCCTCATGGGCGTGAGCGTCCAGGAACTGACTCGCGCGGCGTGAAGCACTGCCCGCGCCTGTGGTGCGCGTGGCGCCGGCCGCGCTGCCGGCCGGGCGTGCGTGTCCGGGCTGCATGCGGCGAGCACATGCGCGGTGCTGCGAGCTCCGTCGCAGCTGCCCGGCCGCAGACAAAGGCAAAGTCTGGCATTGGAGTGCTTGCCTCCCGGCGTCTGGCATCACTAGTCAAGTTGAAAGGCTAGCGGTCACAACAGCGGCCTGACACGCTGGCCGGCCATTAGCTCTGTGGAGGTCTGCGCGCCTGCCGCGCATGGGCCAAGGGCAGGGGGGCGCGCAGGTGCCAGGCGAGCGAGTTCAGCGAGCGCGGGCAGCTGTTCATGACGCCGCTGATCCAGGCGATGCGCACCATCGTGCACCTGGGCGAGACGGTGCCCGAGGCGGAGCAGGCGCGCCAGCCCCGCCGCCAGGGCTCGCAGTATGCAGGCTTGGTGGCCCATTGCCAGGGGTCGCAGAAAGACGCCCTGTGTGTGGTTATGTGTGTTATGAAGGGCTGCTAACAGCCGTGTAGGCATTCCCTAATCGCATGGAACAGGGCTGCGCAGGCAGGCCAGCATGTTTGCAGACTGGGACGTCCTTGGCCAGGCCCGGCCGCGGTTGCCTGCTGCACGCGTGTTGGGCAGGTGGCTCATGCGCCCTGCTGCAAACAGCCTGCCGTGCGGCGCGCACGGCTCACGGAGCTGTGTCGCTGGGTAAAAGCCTTGGCAATCCGCCTGGCATGCATGCGCCATGACGCAAGGACGCTGCACGCTGATGCGGTCCCTGCCGCTGGCGCAGAGCAAGGACTACCACATCAGCGCGGCGACGCTGTGGCTGTGGGCGGTGGCTGTCTTCTGGCTCATGCTGGCCACCTTTGGCATCGGCGCCGCCACCGGTGCCCGCGCCCCTTTGTCTCTTATGCGCATATTGCACACAAATTACCGCCCAGCGCCCCACATAATAGGCGTCTGCACTCGTTGCAAGACCAAGGCTGCCGATGGTACACGTTACCTTTGCTTAGCAAACGGCCAGCGCATACAAACATGTGTACCAGCAGTGCGCATGGACGAGTAGGTTAGGTCATTTGCCCTGCGGACGCAAGGAGGGGGCCACGAGCACGGTCTGCGCGCAGGCATCTTCATCCCGTCGCTGGCGGTCGGCGCGGCGCTGGGCCGCCTGGTCGGCGCGGCGGTCGACGCGGCGCTCGCGGCGGCCGGCAGCGCCATGACCGTCTCGCTGCCCGCCTACGCCGTGCGCCCCCATGCGCCGCCCCCTGTGTGCATGTTCGCGCACCGGCCCTGCGCGTCAGAGCCGTCAGTCCCCCTTCTGCAAGCCGGGGGTCCCGGCGCACCAGCCAGCAGTCCGCCACCAACCATCCCCATATAAGAAAGTGCCAAGCGGCTGAGCTGCAAACGCAGAGTGCTCCAGGAGGGCGCACTGGCAACACTCCCAGCAAACCCTACCCTGTACCCTCCGTCTGGCGCGCGCGAGCGCACCCAGCCGGCAGGTGGTGGGCGCGACGGCGATGCTGGGCGGCGTGACGCGCATGACCATCAGCATCACCGTGCTGGCCATGGAGGGCACGGGCGCGCTGCAGCTCATCGTCCCGCTCATGCTCGCCGCGCTGCTGGCCAAGGTCGGGCATCCAGCCCCCGCTCACCCTATACAGCTTACTGTGCCGCTCATGCTCGCCGCGCTGCTGGCCATGGCCCGCCCGCGGACCCCACTGATGGCTCGCGAGCACTCAACTTCTGGCACGCTCAACGCGCTGTTGCCGCCGCCAGGTGGTCGGGGACGCCCTGTCGCCCGGCGTCTACGACGTCCAGATCAAGACTCGGGGCGCGCCCGTGCTGGCGCGTGCACCGATGCCTGCCCAGCTCTTGATGAATTGAATGGCGCTGAATGTTGAAGGGCGCTTCAAGCCCACGCAAGGCTCCAAACACAGTCCGTAAACTACTATCATGACCACCGCCAGTGGTTGAAAGAGAACTGCGGTACCCGCACCTCATCCGCAGGAGCTTGTGCAGCTCGATCTGATCTCTTTTGGACTGGGGCGCGCAATGATTGTGCGGTGACAGGTCGGCGCGCGCGCGCGCAGACGGAGAGCGGGCAGGAGCTGCGGCAGCGCATGGTCAACAGCAAGCTGAGCGTGGGCGAGCTGGCGGCCACGGCGCTGGTCGCGCTGCGGCCGGTGGTGCGCGTGGCGGCGCTGGCGGCCACGCTGCGCGCGTGCGGCCACCAGGCCTTCCCCGTCACGCCCGAGGTCAAGGCGGCGCTGCAGTCCGGCGCGCGCGCCGCCGGGCTGTCGGAGCCCAGAGCCATGCGCCATAGAGCTGTTTCATGGGGCAGTTGCGTCTCATCTCTGCGTGATGCGCTTTGAGGGCGCGTAGGGGCACTAGCGGCGCATACGGGGCTGGCGGTGGAGGCCGTATTGAAGCTGAGCGGCAATGCGGTGCCTCTCTACTGCACTGCGCCCGTGTTGCGGAGACCGTGGCGCTAGCTTTGTATGGTGGTTGCGTTGCACATCCGCCAGTCAGCATGCCTTCAGTGCCGTGGCTGGACGGCCACACTGTGCTGCGCGCCAGCGGAACACACCCACACCGCTTGGACCCCCTATGGACCATCTTCATAGCGCATTCACGTCTAGTCTGCTCCAAATTAAGAAGGAGGCATATATAGCATGCCTGGATGCACTGCCAGCGCCGTGTCATCCTCCGGGAGCCCACCGCGACAGGAGGCTGGAACGCGCGCGGCGCGCGCGCGCAGACGCGGCCTTCCCGCTGCACGGCGTCATCAAGCGCGTGCACCTGCTGGGCCTGCTCAAGCACCGCATCGGCCTGATCGAGCACAGCGGCCGGCCGCCCTTCCCGCCCGCCGCGCAGCAGGTCCCCGCCAGCCAGGCGCGGCGCTGGCGCCCGCCCAGCTGGTGCTCAGGGCGCGGGCCTGCCTCGCGCAGAGCACATGTGCGGGGCTGCCTCTAAGTGTTGGTGCAGCTTGGGTGCACGCATGCAGCGCAGTAGACCTGCCTGCCCACATGCTTACCTTAAGCCCGGCCAGTGGCCCGGCAGGACCTGGGTAGGCAGGCAGTGCGACACGCCCTGCTAGACCCGCCAGAGGCAGCATCTCCCTGTCCCCAGGCACCAGCACAAGCGTGAACCCTGGCGCGCCCCGGGCGCGCCGCAGGCGGCGCGGCTGGCGCTGCTGGAGGCGCTGGAGCCCTTCCCGCTCAAGCTGCGGCCGGCGGAGGAGCAGGAGGCCATCCTGGGCGGCCTGTCGGCCGCCGAGCTGGGCGCCGCGCTGGACCTGCGGCCCTTCATGCAGCGCACGCCCTTCGTCCTGCAGGCGCGCAGCGTCCCGCTCAACACCAGGCCTTGTGTGCTGCGAGCAGCGCCTTCCCCCGCGAGCAGCGCCTGCACGCGGGGTCCACCAGCAGGAGGCTGGCCGGACGCGTTTGCGGTGCGCGGCTGCTGGAGGCGCCCGCCTCATGCTGCAAAGCGACGCGGTTCTGAAGCGCTGCAGCAGACACTGACGTGCCTGCCCGGCTGCGCATGCCTGATGTCTGCGGCCGCTCTCGCCAGCCAGGCCTCGCGCAGATGATCAGGTCCCGGCTGGTGAGCATGAAGCCCATGTGCCAGCATGCGCTGATGAGCCCGCAGACCAGCCGCGGCGCTGGACCAGCGCGACGTCATCATCGCCTGCCTCGAACATGCCTGCATGCGCGATGCCTGGCCATGCATGCGCATGGGAGACATGCATGGCCCCACGCATACGCAGCGCCTGTCCGAGCCGTGCACGCGCGCGGGCAGGCCAACGCGAGCCTCGCGCGCGCGTACCGCCTGTTCCGCACCATGGGCCTGCACCACCTGTACATCGGCCCGCCCAAGCCGCTCGTGCTCGGCGTCATCACGCGCAAGGCGCGCCCCGCCCTGCACGCCTTGGGGTATCGCGACAGGTCGCCGCTGTGCCTCACTCGTACCGCGGCCCAAACCCCGCGCCTCTTCCTCTGCTCCGCTCGTTCTGCACGGCAGAGGCCGACCATGGCCGGGTGGGAAGGTGCATGCACATGCATGCATGCCCGTTAGCTGAAGTACGATGCCTCCCTAGCCTGGGCGTATACCCGTACCTGGGACTGCTGAACCAACTGCTGCAGGTACTTGCCGTGGTGCATGATCAGAGGTGAGCAGCATAGGGTCAGGGCAGGTGTGGGCAGGACATGGCGCAGGAGACCGCGGTGGTGTGCCTGGGCTTGGGTGAGGGCGCACCCAGTCCTGCAGCCAGTTGCCCTGGCGCACAAGACGAGCCAAAGTCATGATCAGTGGCGGCGGCGCGCAGGACGTAACGGAGGAGAATGCGGAGGTGTGCCTGGGCGCCAAGGCGCACCGCGGCCTGGTGCCGCCCGCGGCGGTGCCGCGCCCGCCGGCCGCGCACGCGCCGCTGCTGCGCGCGGCCTCGCGGTACTATGAGGAGGCCGCCGGCGTGGGCGGCCCCGAGGGCGGCCCTGCGGGGCGGCCAGCTGCCGTGTCGCCGGTCGCGGACGAGCACTTGGTGCAGGCGCGACACCCCCCAGAACTAACATGAGCCTGTCTTGGCTTAGCGGGTGTGCAAGCATGGACACATAAGATGATGCACAACTTCGAGGCACTCCCCATGGGCTGCTCTAGGCTTGGTGTGGAGGCAAGGCAGCCCATCCTGCACGCTTCATGCATAAGCTCTTGCGCTGAAGCTTGGGGTGTGCCACCAGCCATGGCTATTTGGTCCATGCGGTTTTGCTTGGCTTTGCTCATGGCGCACATGGGGCTAGAGCTGTGCATAGTGGGTCAGGGCTGAGCTGTGGGCAATGCGGTTGGAGCAATGCTTGGGTTTAGGGCTGTCCACGGCGCAGGTGGAGCTGGTGGCCGTCCAGGCCTGACGCCGGCGACGTGGCGCGACGCCATGGAGACAGCGAGGGCACGGCGTGGCGTTGCAGTCTGCAATTTGCAGAGGGCGGCGTGGCCTTCTGGGTTGCACTTCCCGTCGCTCTTTGGGTCAGCTGGTGTGCACACTGAATGCTGCAAAGAATGACAGTCAACGTGGGCCGTGCTCTGCCGCAGAACGCTGCACTGCTGCAAGCCGCCATGCGCTCAACGGCACGTGCGCCCCGCCGCTCCGACACTGTAAGCAGCACTGGGCCCCGCCGCTCCGACATTGTACGCAGCACCGCGCAACCCCTTCTTGTTCACCCTGCCACGCACGGGCCGCTCATGTTCCCCATATGCAACAACGCGCTCAGTGGCAGCCCCGCCTCAAAGCCTGCCGAGGGCCTGCAACCTGTCCACAGGGCCCTCCCGGCTTGCTGCACACTCCACCCCCGCATGCCCAGCTCGCCACGCCCCGGACTGCAACACCGCACCGCCGCACAGACTCCAAGGCCGAGGGCTGCGTACGCTGCCGGGCCTGCAGTGCAGGCCGCCTCACGCACACGCCGGCGCACTGCCCCAGCCTCCTCAATGCGTCACACTGCGGCAAGCTGGATGTCCCGGCTGCGGCGCACGGGCCGCGCATGTTGCTGGGCCAAGGACAAATGTGAGAGGCGGCGCCGGGCAGCCGATGCAGCGTGAGGCATACTGCTCGTCATGGCTGGGCGAGCCGCTGCCAGGCTGGCGGCGGCGCGGCGCGACCGAGTGCGCTCGCAACCCGGGCCCAGCAGGAGCGAGCAGGCGGCAGCTGGGGCGGCCTGCCGAAGCAGCATGAGATCCGGCGTGCAGCCGCGCGGCCGCAGGGAGCCGGCGCGTTAGCCGCCGCTGAGCGCACGCGCGCGCGTGCGGGACCGGCGGCGCGTCACGCCGAGGGCGGCCCCGCGGCGGCCGCGAACGCCTCGGCGGAGACGTATGTAGCCTGCACGGTCATGCCGGCGAACATCCGGCCGTGGATGGCCTTCTTGGCGCCGGCGCAGCCAATGGCGTGCGCAAACTGCACAAAGGCCTGCGCCCGACCGCGCGGCGCAACGTTCAGCGGGCGCAAACACACAGCGCGCCCAGGCTGGCCAACACATGACAGATGCAGCGCAGGAGGGCGCGACACATCGGTGCTCCAGGCGTGTGACGTTGGCGTGAGTGCTCGGCATCAAGCTGGCCCCTCGCCTGACTTTGTTACTCAACACAGTGGTGGCCACTACAGCCTTGGTCTATCGTATGCATACGCAGATGCAACCTGGAGTGCGACCGCCCCGACAACACCTTGCTGCAGCTGCCAAAACCAGACGCCCGGCCTTGCACAGGGGTCCTTTCCATCCATTCAACCCGTGCGCGCGGGTGCGCAAACGGTTCCCGTGCGCGCGGGTGCGCAAACGATTCAGCTGTCCCGAGAGGCACACCTTGCCAAAGTTGCCGGTGCCAAACGCGGCGGCCGCGGTGGCGGGGTCGGGCGGCCGCGGGATGGCGACCGCGACCACGGAGCCGTACTTGCCGCACTCGTCGTGCAGGTCCTGGATCACCTGCGCGCAGGCGCCGCAGGTGATGCAGGGTTGGGCTAGGTCACCGCACCCTGGGTCACCTGCGCACAGGCGGGTGGCCGCGCTGAGTGCGACGCGCTGCCGCGACAGCAATGCAGACTGCTACCAAGGTGTCACCGAGCGCGTCTGCAAGCCGCCGTGCTTCTGTCCAGCGGACCTCACGGACGCCTTGCTGGCACCCCACAGCGCCATTGGCTCGCTGCAAGCAGGCCAGCCCGCTGAGCCCTCCGCACGCCTCGGAGGCCTGGAAGTCTCGGGCAGCGCAATTGAACCCTACTCCTGCCCAGTCACAAGTACATTT
>JAABUO010009206.1_pt1 | contig 11062 bp, 8 predicted proteins | sample 5559291 | NCBI WGS metagenome assembly JAABUO01 (sample SAMN10711878, study PRJNA513372) | rock metagenome | isolation source: Antarctica rocks | place: Antarctica: Victoria Land, Finger Mt sud | reverse complement strand
ACATCACTTTTTTCTAACACGAAAATAGCCACCTGATCTCTGTGCGATTTTCCTAACCGACTATCATATCTTCCTCCTCGATGAACTTTGTCGTAGATGAGAAATTATTTTTGCGTCTGCGCTTTACACAAAATAACCATGCTGAACAAAGGCCAGTTGGAATTTCTTCGATTGGATTTCCCGCATGTATTACTGCATGGAAATTCTTCCAATTGCCCGAACATTTGACTTTTTGAAAAGCGATTTTTCCAATTAAAAAGTTTGTAGAAGTATAGATGATGGCATACAACGTTTCGCACGCTCATAATTTCAAACCCCCAGCGCCCTTGCCCAGGCTGGCCGTCGGCTTTACCTCTTTTCCTTCTACATCCCTCAGCTCGCCTTTCTTTCCAATAACCCTCACGCCTGCCTTTTTCAAATTAGCCGTCACCTCTTTGCGGCCGGCTTTTTTGCCTGCCTTGCCCGCGCCGGTATTACTTTTACTCTCTACATTCGCAACACCCGCACCATCACCACCAGCCTTTCTGATTCTCTCCTTGGCCCTCCGCCTCCTCCTCAATTTCTCCTCCCTGCTCATCTCCTCCCTCCCAACTGGAATCCCACTCTTCAACACCACCTCCCTACTCTTATCCACGCGCTCGTCAACACCAGGCCTATACACCTCCTGCGGCGCAAGCATGCTCGCGCCCCCCATGTCGCCTCCAGCGCTGGGCCGCGCGTCTTCCATACTGATTGTAGGCACGTCAGCGACGACGTTGATGCTCGCGGAAGGCGGTTTGGGCCTGTAGTGCCAGCTGGACAGCGCATCGAGTTTGGCGCTGACATCTTTCCAGAGGCGTTCGATGGCGGCTTCGTCGGCTTTGAGTTTTTCGTCTTTGGCGTCGGTGTAAGTGTCCGGGTTGGCGTTCTTGAGATGTTCGGCTTCATACACCTCGGCGAGACTCTGCTGCGGTTTCGAATCGTCGAGCTCGATGCGTCCGCGGCGGACGTCGTTGCCGGCGCCGGTGGCGAGATTGCCCGGGCGGCGTTTAATGACTTCGTCGAAGTCGCGGGCGAGGATGCGCCGCTTGATGAGGGCTTCGATGTCCTCGCTGACTTCGTTTGTGATGACGGGGATTGGTTTACCTGCGCGCTCAAACTCAAGGTCTTCTTCGAGAAGGGAGTTGATGGGGCGATCGGCGGCGCGGGCTTCACCGGATAGAGTCCAGTCGCGCTTGCCGATGTTGGCGGCTTCGAGGCGGCGGATTTCGGCTGTGAGAGCGGCTTGGCGTTTTTGGTGATTGGAGCGGCGGGAGCGGGGATCGGCGTTGGCATCAGGGTCGGAAGAAGCGTCCTCGTCGGGGGCGAGGTCGTCTTCGAAGATGTCACGGCGTACGGCGGAAATGGTGCGTTGGACGTCTTCTTCTGTTTCGGGGGCGGCAGGTGGAGGCTGGGTTTTAGGAAGGGCGCGGCGGCGAGATTTAGTGGCTTTACCAGGCGGGGGTTCAAAGAAGTCGGCGTACAAAACGGAGTTGGTGTTGGCCATGGAGCCGACGTCGTCCATAACGAGTTCAGGGTCTGAGGCGTTAGGGTCGGAATCGGATGCATTAAGGTCTGCATTGCCAAAAGTTGGACCGTCTTTGTCGTCGTCTTCGTCGTCTTCAATTTCGTCGTTTTGTAGTTTCCGGCCAATGCCTTTTGGTAGTGTCAGTGCTTGGGGATCCGCATCCCAATCGATTTCCTCTTCGTCACTTGCGGCATCTGGCTCTCCTCGGGCATCCTGCTGTTCTAAGAATTCAGACTGCCTGTTGAAATCATCAATAGAGAAGAAGCCATCATTCAAGCCATGCTTATCCGGGATGAAAATCTCGTTTGGCCGATCGTCGACTTCCGATTCTTCTGCTCCTGGATCTTCGTCACTGGCTAAATCGTCTTCGTCGATCATCTCGGTGCCTAGCTCATCTTCGCCAGATAGCACACCTTCCAGGTCTTCCCGAAAGGCGCCCTCCGCGAGCTCAGCCTCCATACCAGCATCACGTGGATTATCATTGATGTCTTCGTCCGATTCGCCCACCTCAAAGCCGTCCTCGTCAAAACTCACCATCTTTGTTTCGTTCTTTTTAGCATCTCGTCCATCTGCGGACTTATGCAACAAATCCTGACCATGTAGGCCAGGTATAATATTTGGTAGGTACCTTTCCACCTCTTGTCTGCTGGCATCCAAAACCCTCCTCGCCTGCTCCCATATTTGTTCGATGCCAAATCCCTCCAAGTGGACTTGCTTCAATCGTAGTATGCGCTGAGAATCATAGTTATCAGCCTCCCCCCGCTTCCGTTTTTTCCTCGCATCTTGCAGTCTTTGGGCTTGAGCTTCACTAGCAGACGTGGCGAGAGGGTCGAGATAGCGTTTGGCGAGTACCAGGGTTGCGGCATGTAGACTCGGTGGTGGCTGCAGGAAGGTGTGGGATGACGAAGAAAGTGTTGAGAGCAATACTTGACCGGACGATGGGTGGGGATCTGCGACCATTGGGTATGATACAGGCGCTGGAGATGGGGGGGTTGAGGGCGACTTCAGTAAGCCTGGTGCCATGGCTCCAATAAGGTTTTGGTATTGGCAGCTGATCGAAATTTGAAGTTGATATCTTCGATTATACAGGCTCCTCCTAAACAATGCAGTGTCATCCGACACTGTGCATGCATAGGGAATTTTTCTTCGTTTTCATTGTACTGGATCTCTAGAACCCTGGCACGCCTGGGATGGGATGAATTGACAGAATTTAAGCGAGATGTCGAGGTTAGGGACCATCCCGCGGGCGCGATTGGACTTGAGCTGCAGTGAACCCCTCACCGATTGACTTTGTTTACGAAGGGACTCTTACTTCTTACTGCACCTGCTCGCGTGCTCCGTCAACCATTACGTGATAGGTATTGTCACGGTTTAGTCAGAAAAACATCTACGAGTATAAGGACATCACAAACCGAATACCAGAACGATTCGATCGTGAATGAAATGGGCAATTGGGCGTCATTCTGCTCAAAAACATCACCGCCAAGGCTTAGACATCCCGTGTTCTAGTGAAGCGCAACATTTTAAGCTTTCAAGCCTCTTGAAAAGCTTTAATGGAAAAAAAAAAAAAGTTACAAATGAAAACAGATTTGTCCCACTGCTTGAACCTGTAACTCTCGAGGGATTATTCCATTCTTACTTCTTCAGCAACGTTTTGCATTTCATTCCCAGCGGAGGAAACGTTCTTTACTCCCAATCGATACCTTACACAGTACTCTCGTATTTCCTTGGGCATTGCTTCTCTGATAGCCTTCTCCATTTTATCATCTTGCCAGGGTAGCTTATCAGTCAAAATCTCTTGATCGGCACAGTCCCTACACCTTCCCGATCAATTCCTCCCGTAGTTGATAGCCCTGATCCCAAGTTCTCCCGTTAAGTACTCGGTCCGTATCCCTTCCACTTTGCGTCTCAGCACAAACGGAGGGGATGAAGTACGGTGATACGCTCCAGCAAAGGTCAATACCATTGTGGGAAACCTGTAAGCCTTCCTCTGTGGTAGCTTACGTTGCTCATTACTGACAAGCATCTGCTAGACAACATCGATTACAATGACATCAAGCATCTAATCAAAGTCCGCACTACAAAGGATCAGGCCCAAGCAACTACAATCCCTGGTCATGGGAACGAAGCGAGGGCGCTTCAAGACTTTGAGGATGAACTTTACAACGAATTACTCCAGCAGCATTCAAGGATTGACTTGTTTGTACAGAGCAAGTCTGGCGAGATCGCTAGGAGGCTGAGTTTGTTCCTCTTCTTACATTATAAGTCTGGACGTGGCTGATAGCAAATACCGATAGCACACCTCGACAAGCAAGTTGCCCACTTGGTACACCGTAACATTCTATCTGAGCAAACAAAGTTATCTGTTAGACGCCTAGAGAGGTTCTCAAAAACCGAAGAGACTATCCTTAAGTATGTCGTATCCTCGCACACAACAATTTATGGTTCCGCTGACACTCTTTGCAGGGTGGGAGAAGACATCCAAGCCTTGTCAAGATTCGTTGGAGCTCAACGTCTGGCTTTCCAAAAACTTTTAAAGAAGTACAAAAAATGGACAAGCTCCTCCGACCTCGGCCACCGGTTCCAAAAAGATGTTCTTGATCGGCCCACAAGCTTTACCAAGAAGGATTTTGACTCTCTCTTGACGCAATGGGCCGAGGTTTTGGCAGCTGTGCGTGCCCCATTCAATGCCGGACCCCATTGGCAGCCGAGGTCTGCAGAGAAGACAGAGAGCATATTAAGAGCAGAGGAACCTAATACCCGAAATATGTCGAGGGCGAAGCCTGTGCAAGGTGATATTCTACAGGGCCCGCTTCAAAAGGGACAGCACACTGCTTCAAATACAAAAGATATACACTCCATGTGCGAAAACCTATCTAACCTAGATTTTGACACCGCCTTTGCTGTAATACCTGTTGGTCATACAGCTTGTAAAGCGGTCTACTGGATTCATCCAGACAACCTGATCCAAGTCCATGTAATGTTACTACAGCACACTAGGCTTTATAGGACAAACAGTAATGCACCATCACCACCTAATACGTCTAGTCCAAGATCGTCTCGTAGCGGTTCCATAAACAGCTATCGGAGTGCACTCACCAGCCGGGCCGACGAAGAAACAGGTGTTATTATCTGCGATGATTTACAGCGTTTTTGCAAATGTCAAAGCAGCGCTACCATCAGCGATTCAGAGAACCTACGGGGAAACATATTAGAGAAGGCCGCTGCAAGCATCAGATACTGCTTTACCGGTGAGGCAATCGCTGTCATGGGTAAATCATCACATCCAACCGATAGATTCGTAGGGGAAAGAAGTGGATTTGTAAGAGCAAAATTGAAGAGAAAGGCTGTCAGTCATCTTTTCAGTGAAGATCCTATACAACCTTCCAAGCGCAGGCATTCCTATCAGTCCGGTATTTCAAATGGTGTCGCAGATAGAAAGTCCGATACTGGTCAAGACATTGAAATGATACGTAAGTGGTTTTGTGACCACAAAGATATTCAGCCACTGGTACAATTGCACATGAAACGCACGCGCTTCGTTGGACTTAGGAACAGCGAAACAGGTGGTGTCTGGGCAACTGTAGACAAAAACATCGCAATGAGAAGATGCTCTAAAGAAGCTTTGACAAGCGGTGATGACTTTCTTACATTCGAGGAAGAAGGGAAAGCTGGCTTTGAAATTTTCCCTTGTGCATTAATGGAGATTAGATGCGAAGGCCAAGCTGCTACAGATCTGATAGCCTCGCTTGACGAGAGCCATCTGGTAAGAAAGTTCATGAATCCGATAATGATGTTAGCACTAACAGGGAAATAGACAGAGAGGGTTCGGGGCTTTTCACTAGTAACACATGCGGTGGCTACCCTGTGTAAAGCGCAAGGCATGCCTTCTCCATTTTGGGTAGGACTTAATTTGGCACCCTCTGGCATCAGCTAACGTTCCTACAGCTTCCAGCATTGAACCAGGATATACGAAAAGTGCCAGCCAAGACCACACGTCCAAAAACTGCCAGCAGTCAAGTGAGTCCCGACTCTGCAAGGTCCCAAATAAGTTCGACTTCGGCAGGTTCTGTGGGCGAAGGGCCATCAGGCAGCAGCTTCTCCGCTCTGACCTCCGATTCTCCGCCGACGTCAGTGCCTGATATGCTTGAATCTTCTTCTTTAAGTGCTTTCAAGAAGAAGAGGCGACTTCGTAAGAAGCATCCTCTTAGCGATCAGATCACTCAAATTTCTAAGCCCCACCAACAGCGCTACTGGAATGAGTTCGATGATGGAGACGGAGAATCCGAGGAAGAAGTTTACACGATCTTCGTAGACCCTAATAAATCAAGTACTTTTCCCGGCGCTGATGCGATGACTAAGCTTGCCACTTCAATTGCCTTAGGCGCAAGGGCATCATCTCAGAGAGTCAAATCATGGTTGTATTCAGAGCCCAAGACAACATCTAATGAGCATGCTCCACTTCTGAACGACTACTTTGCCCAATCAGCTTCCGTAGATGACTCGGACATCGACGATGACCTTTCACCGGAGTCATTGACCAGAGGCCCACGACGTCGCTACCTCACGTTTTCTAATCAGCGCAACGAACAAGCCCGCAAATCTCGCGAATCCCTCCTTTTCCGCTTCTGCGTTGTCTCATTCATTGCCTCTTTCGTCCTCCTCGGCATTGCGGCAATTCTCACGTCAACAGGACGCAGGAAAAGCGCCCTGGCCGTAAATCTTGGGGTCTTAGTGGGTGTGATCTGGAGCTTGATTTTTGCAATCGTTGGGGTTGGAATGATGACGGCACAGACGAAGAATCTCGGATGGATCCACCGGGTGGCGGTACTGCTTATTCTTATAATTATTTGCGTGGGGAATGGGGTACTGCTAGCGATTTTGAGCGGCAGCTGAGTGTGGTTATTGATTGTCTCAAGGATTTGTATTGGTGGAAGAGACTTACGATTAGTTGTTACCGCAAGGAATGCATGCCTCAGATACTTCTTCTAACTGCGTTCACCACCGTACTATGGTGGTCTAAGCTTTTATCGCCTTGCAATTTGTTAACTTCTCCTCGGGCAATGCTCAGGGATGCCTGGGGGCTCGCATAAGCTAATCTATATGAGATACCTTTAGGTGAGTTCCTTTGATATTCAATAGCTCTGAAATTGCTAAGATTTGAGATATCTGTCGCAGCAATGCTATTTCTCTACAATGAAGATGTCCCGGGTTCGCTCCAAAAGGCAATTGGTCTCGGTTTGCGGCAGCAGCAGCGAACACGAGATGATTTGGCAGGCTTTCGTTCAACGTTGCACATATTGAGAGACCGCACAGCCCGATGGTAGCCTTGCCATATAGAAAGAACACCAACTTCCCTCGAGTATACTTATTGTTTTTGATTCTTTTCAGACCTTGTCGATCTATCACGTTACGAGATGATTAAAAGACTTTGTTCTGAAGTCGCCATCATTTAGCTTGAGAGGCATTTTCAATACCACGGCGTGGACACTTCTTTTGTCAGCACTACTACTATTTCTGACCATTTTCTTTAGCTGTTTCTTGATTTCGAGCCGTCAAGTCAGTCTTTTATAAAAGCTTGAAATTTCTCCACGCTCCATCTTGTCCCGTTTACCCATATAGTGAAATCGTGGAATCGTTAGGCCGAACGGTCCGGATATTTTCCACTTGTGCCACGAACCTCTAGGACATCCCAATACCTCTACAACCAGAACATATCGTAAGCAAGATGTCGGTTGGGTTTGGCTTCTCCGCCGGAGACTTCGTCCAGGCGCTCGAGCTTGTTGGTACTGTCATTGATGCACTTCGAGAGAGCGGCGGCGCTGGGCCAGAGTATCGTGAGCTAGTTCAAGAACTCTACATCCTCGAGTCCGCTCTTCTTCGGGTCAAAAGAATCGAGCTCGATGACCATCAGAACTCTGATGCAGTTGCATTGTGACAAGCGGCTTCGCAATGCCAGCGCACGATCGATGATCTCTGGAAGAGTATACAAAAGTACAAACCGTATCTGCGAGCTGAAAGATCTGGATCTAGAGTTAAAGATAGCTGGATGAAGATCAGATGGGCTGTATGCAAGCAAGAAGATGTTGCTAGTTTCAAAGCTAGTTTGAGGGGTCATATAAGCTCTATTGACATATTAATCGCGACCATTCAAATGTGAATCCCTCTCACCTGAACTTGCTGGAGTGAATAGCTGACAAAAGATATCCTTAGGGGCAGTACTTTTGTGCAAGGCCGCAAACAAGATCAATATCATAATAAATTAGCTGGTATGGTCCAAGAGTCGTCATTTCAGTTTATGAAAAAAACGGCAGCCCTCGCAAGCCTCGTCACCGAGTACGTATACCCCACGAGACGTAGATGGTGATCTGATAGTTTGGTAGCGGCGTCCAGCAGGGGAAAAGGTTACTAGAAACGACAGCACATATCATGTGAGCCTTACCCCATGGATTTTGTTGCATCTTCACTGACTTAGTCCGAGGCGCACCAGTATTCAAATTTTCCAAATGGTGTGCTCTGTCCAAGCGATTGTTACTCGGATCCCGGACCAGATCAACCGTCAACAGCCGGTTTACATGGTTGATGCATTAGGGAAAGCGATCCCTTTCCACCTTGAGTTGGTTCAATCTGCTGATGCAAGACGTCATTCTGCTCTTAGACTAATGGATGCTCACATATGCAGGCGCTGATTGCTGTCCTCAAATCTAACCTGAAAAAGACGAAGATTGGGCCTGAAAAGATCGACGGAGGCGAGTTCGTTATAGAGGAAACGAGCACTAAACGGGACATCGATCTCAAGAAAGACTGGGATGTCCGTTTTCTACCCGGGCAGAGGGTCGAGATGAGTATGGTCTTTCAAGGTCCTGGTCACCCGAACAATACCTGCCCTAGCTGCCGTACTAGTTGCAGCGGTTCTGGAGACGAAGACATTAACTGTCAGATGTGCGGAACGAATTTAAGAAGGGTAACAGAGGTCTTTCCTGATGTTGATCTTGCTACAGACGGGACAGGAGACAGCTCTCGGCTGGTCCCGCTGCATCCTCTGCAAGATGCGCATCCGCAGCAGTCGTTCCACGCAAGCGCAAACGCTTAGACTTGCATGACGAAGATACAAGATTATTTCGTCGAGTTCGAATAGCTTGCTTGTATTTCACGCGCTTGAAGTTTTACGTACTAGAAAATAGCGATTGGCGTGGCATAGGAGGAATCGCTTTCTGCATTCTTCGTATCATCAAGGTAGACCTCGCTCCTTTAAAATCACATTGCTAACTTGCCATCAATGGATTACTTTCAAACATCTGTTAATACTCCATATCATCAAGCCTAACTTGTTCTCGGGGTCAATTATATATTATCTTTATCAATGAGGAACGCGGAAACGACTTCACAGTTGAGATCCAGATTGACGCTGATACAGGCTGGCAGAGAGATTCAGGTGAGCAACAAGCATTGAGCAATGGCTGAAGCATCCTGACGCTCACAGCTTACAGGCACAATAATCATTGGATCCGGTCCGTCGGTGCCTGACTGTGCGCTAAGCTTTCAGAAGGCAGAAGGTTGTACAATGATCTGGTCAGTCTAATATATACCTTCGAAAAGTGGCCAGACATCAACAAAGCTAATCAGGTCCCCTCTCGTAGGCAACGCATCGTAGATGAACCACACAAGCTATGGAACCTCGGACACGCAACCAGATACGAACTGAGAGGGCCTTTGCAGTTGAGATGCGAAACCGAGCATAATGAAAAAGAATCCGGTACCTAAACATGAAGGATACAGGAGCCTGATGTATGAAAATGGGGAAATACCGTTCAGAGAAACTTGACAGGCAGGAACAAAGATGAATTCTCCGTAGTGGTCGGTTATTGACTGAACATTGACGTACCAACAGAGCAGCGTGAAATCTACATATGACTAAAGTTCGCAAAACAAGAGGGGAATCAGAGTCTACCAAAATCAACGTTCTCCTACGGGGTGAAATTCCAGAAATTTTCTAAAGACCACCAGGGATACATTAAGGACTTGGAGATAACACCGCAGCTCAATGGCGATTGGGCCTGGAACAATCATACCTACAAGGTCTTTTTTTTTTGTTTTTACCCATGATCCCACTCAAACATGATATGTGTATACTTATAAAGCATGATTCAGAGATGCTGATCTTGCACTTCCCCCTTGTCAATTATCTTTCGTCGACCAGACTGGGCAAAGTACATGCAAGACACTATCCATCCAGAAAATCTCATCAACGTCGGAGTCATCCGATCCGTTCCTTCATCAATCTTTTCAAACAGTCAAACTCAACCTTTCTTAATAATCAATGATGCTTTGAAAGGTTATTTTCTTGAAGAAGTTTAGATAGCTTTGGAGAGTAGAACGGGAGAGGGTCATGATGAGGATATCGTGCGTGTTATTGTTATATACTGCTCTGCCGCAAGTATCTACCGGGCTATTCATCGGCAAGGGATGGGTTTGGAAGCCCCCGTCTCAAACTCGCATCTTTTATTCCAAATTACTTTCCATACTATACAAAGGTTCGATCGAGACAACCACCATCACGCACCGTACTTTCACCCCTCAATCCACCCAGTCCGGTGTGTAACCACTGTCGAAGGGTGGCATTCCAAGTACACCCCTTCTTCGTACTGATACTGCCCCTTTTTTATTTAAATTAGGGGTAGTGAAGAATGTTCGAGTATTGAGCAGAAGCTAACTCAGCGAGATCTTTTACAATTTGAGCATGTCTTAGCCCCGAGGTGAAGCAAGATCAGAACGGAGGGGAGTTAGTAACAACTACAAGTCGACGACGGGGCGCTTTAGAAGCAGTGAGAGGGCGAGGGGTGATCGTCGTTAGAAAACTACTTCATTCTCTATTTGCAGTGTTTCACACGTATTCACTGCAGTGATAGAAGAGCGGCAAGTCAGTACTGAAGCTTTCGATGATCATGTTCCTATGCTTGACGAAAACATGATTGGGCTTCAGAGGTGTAACATCAGTCACTTTTAATTTTGGGGAACCACTTCACGCACACCCCTTTGTCTTACATGTACACCTCTTTCTAATATGGTTTAGTAAACCTAGACTGCACACACACACACACAATTAAATCTACTAAATCCCGATCTCGCTGTCGTCGTCCATTATCATCATCATGCAGCTAGCTCCGTCTCTGCTCGCGATCATACACGATTTGAGCGCGCCTTATAGGAGCTGAAGCGGAAGCAACAAGAAATGAAGCTGCCTACAACGCCAGGGCTAAGGGACAGAGGAAGGAGAAGAAAAAGGGATGAAGGTCGTCGTCGTCGTCAAGATGCTACATCACCCCCCTTATCAGACGGGAGCAGGGTTATGTGCAGAGTTCCGCGTGTAGTCACTAACCGCAGTGATTACAAGATGCACTTTGATCCGAATGCTTCGAAGTCTTCTGCATATCGAGAGAAATTCTGTCATTGCGTCCAGTTTTCTATGTGGTTGTTTGATGGATTAGGGTTTAATCGTCTCCGCGATGCCCGATC
>JAABUO010009204.1_pt1 | contig 11064 bp, 11 predicted proteins | sample 5559291 | NCBI WGS metagenome assembly JAABUO01 (sample SAMN10711878, study PRJNA513372) | rock metagenome | isolation source: Antarctica rocks | place: Antarctica: Victoria Land, Finger Mt sud | reverse complement strand
GTGGATTTTGTCATCAATCAACACGATTACGCTGATAGATCAAGCAACGACGTGCTAGGCGCAACCTGGTGCGAAACCCAAAAACGGACTGTGCAGGCGTTCGACGTTGCGCTGGCTAATTCTGACTGCATCGCGCACGCTGTGTTGATGGCGACTGGGAGAACGATGCCTACGACAACGAATGGTAGCAGTCTCCAAGGCTTCGTTGCTTTGCGCGCTGGCAATTAAGCTATGGGACGCAACGACAACAGTCCGGCTTACGGCCGTTGGATCCCGGAAGCTCGGGGTGACTCTGATCTTGACTGATATCAATCAATTACGATAATTTGTGCAGTGGAAATTTGTGCAAGGCTTTGTCGTGCTCGCTCGATCGCTCGAACCTGGGGAGATTCAGGAACACTGTGCACAGTACCGGGCGACGAATTTCGTTGGCAGCTACGACGTTGACATGAAATTGAACAGCATCTGTCTTTGGCACGACCGCCCCATTGTTTTGTGATCGCGAGTTTTACACATCGACAGGCAGCTGTCGACTGTGGAGAGCACTGCATGGAAGAAGAGTTCTTACGTCCAGGTATGACTCATCAGCCTTGCCTTGCAGTGAAGGGTCAGCCACTGGGAGAAACGTCTATTGCGGTGATCTTTTCCTGCGTGAGACGTGCTATAACCTTGTCAACTCCTCTGCGCCTTCCTGAACCACAGCTTGGCCCACATCTGAGAAGTTGGTGATCCACATCAGTATACCGCAGGACTGAAACGCAGCGTTCGTCAGCAATCATGATGGACGCCCTCAGCCTCCGTTGCCTTCGTTGAGGAGATCTTGATCAGAATCTTTGCAGCAGGACCGTTGACGCAGCATGATCTGTGAGTCTTCTTTGTGATGACCGCCGCGCAAAGAGCTTAGATCACCTACGTGTCCGCTTAGGTATACTGGCATGCAGGAGCACCGTGTGTAGCTTGGTGTGCCGAAACTGGGCGAAGATATTGGGGCAACCGTCTGCGGTTTGGTCCACACTCAGCATACAGCTGCCTGTGAGGGATGCTGTTTGCTCTTGGGTCAAACAGCGAGCACCAGCAGTGGCAAGCATTGACATGTCTGGACGCCATTTTCCGAGTGGCAAAGCTGCCTGGGCGCAAGAGGCAGAGGGTATTTCAAGCATATTACAGATGGAAAGCCTGTTAAACATCTTGGCAAGCTCCGGGGCAAGTTTGACGAGTCTGAGGCTAGCAGCAGATAACATCAAGCCAGTCGATGCTGCAAGCCAAGTCAGCCTAGAGAGTGTCTGGCCTGATATTTTGAGCTTCACTGGGCTGCAATCTTTGGCCCTAGTGGAAAACGAAAACTTCAGATACATTGCTTGTGACCTTATTGACTTGACTGTTCTGACAGGGCTTACAAGCTTGTGGTTGCAACAAGGTTGTATTTCACCACATGGCGGTGATCCTACTGGACAGATACCGCTTCCAATCGACTTTGACGATTTCGAGTATGTATTGGATGAACTAAATCTTCAGTGTCTCACGTTGGCAGCCATCCGTTTCAACACAGACCTTGATACCTTCTGGGAAGGCACAAGCCTATGTAAGCTGAAGCACCTCAGGCTGGACTACGTTATTTTTGATGGGTTTAACCACTTCAGGGACTGGTCAGGGTCTGCACCTGTAGCAATGCCTTCAGCTCTTTCAAGGCTTGTAGACCTCAGGTAAGTGTCTCACAGTACAATGCTTGAGCTATGCAAGCACCTTTCTGACACTAGGGAGATGTGTAGAAAAGGATATGCAACTGCCTTAGGAACTTAGGCTTTGTGAACACATTGTTGATAGCTGTGGCACACCTTTGTCGCCCTTGCAAGCAAGAGCATCACAAATTGACCCATCAACGGCATGCCAGCTGCATTCGCTAGCATTTGGTGACAGAAGTACGCCATTATGGGTCTATATGTTTTGGCTGCAGGAGTCTGACCCTGCGCTGCTGTGGGTTTCACTCCCTTTCAGAGGAGTTTTCAAACCTGAGAAGCCTTGAGCATCTCGACATAATGGACCCATATCAGGACTTGCGAGTCCTGCAGCAGTTGTCATCACTGACCTGGTTGAGGGTCTTTGTACATGGGCGTTACGACCCTGATGAGTGCCTGGCTTTTACCTTTCCCCCGAGCTTGCATTGCTTGGAGTTGAGGTGCAATCGGAAGCGCTATGCTAAGGGTGGCAGTGTGTACTTGCGAAGACCAGATCCAGTGCGTCCCCTGTGTCGCAATGAAATCATTCATCTCCTGAAGCTGCTTGAAGACTTGTCGAGGGACAGTTTATGTTCTCTTGCTGTACTACGCGTCTGTTGGTTGCAACAAGTGCTCTGGACTGCACAATTTGTTTTTGAGTTATCTTCATATGCAGGGCACTTGTTCATTGTCATTCCTTTGTGGATGTTGATGGTGAGAATGACAGCCAGTGTTGATATGCAGGACTTGCTGAAAGCCTGCTTTCAGGCTGAGATGCCATTACGCACTGTCAACATAAAGAGTCACGGATGCTTTGCATGGGTTGGTCTACCAGATGGGTTTGTACAGTTGAGGCATTTTCAAGAAGTGATTTTGCAAGAAGCAGGCTTGAACTGGCTTCCAGAGGGACCATGGTTACAACAGCTGAAGATCTTGGATCTATCACATAACTCCTTCAGCAGAATCCCACCTGTCTTGACAAGCTGCAAAGGAACACTACAGAAGCTTGTTTTGAGTGGTGCCCTTGAGAAGCGACCAGTGGCTGTGGTAAGTGATGATGCTTCTTCAGCAGAGGGAAGTGGGTCAGAAGGTTCACAGCATGGCAGCAGATCACAATCATCATGCCTGCCTCAAGAAAGAGAAGCAGAAGCTGTCCCAGTTGAAGATACTGCCATGACACCTGGGGAGTTTGAGAGATTTGCATCTGCAAGAGGTGACGAGGCATTTTCTGCAACTACATGCCGGGCGGTTTATCAAGAGCTGCTAGATGCTGGTATTGATGTGCAAATCACTGAAGCTGCTTTATCAGACAGTTGGTAAAATATAGCATACAAAGATGTTGCTCTAGAGCGGTCAGGTACCAGGTCCTGTCAGATGACATTTGGACCACAAAACAGCAGCATCACTGCTGACATCGTGCTTGTTCAAGCCAAGTAATTTGACAGCAAGCAAGCGTCACTAGAATCAAGATTGCACTGCATTTGTACATGCAGTAGATTGTCTGTGTACAGTAGGTTTATATTTTATTTTGAGTACGGCATGTGTTAGGAACTACGCAAGCCGCGAATGCAGTGGTTCAGTTGATGTAGCTCATTGCCAGCTTATTGCAAAGGATTGAATGGAAGCTCAGCTCGTGCGCCTGTTGAGTGGCGCACACTTGAAAGTGCAGCACCTCTAGCTGCTGGCGTGCCAAAATTGAAACAGCATCGAGGCTGATGCAGCCGCTGTCTTCCACTGGCATACTCCCAATGTAACAGTTTATCTATAACTTCAGTCCTGCATGTGTACAATCGCTGCATTGGGTCAGGCATGCATGCATGCATTCAGTCTGTCAGATTGAACTCAGCTCTTTATGACATATGATTTGATTGATTATGATTGATTATATGATTATATGATTGATTCATTGTGACGTTTTTTCACTCATGTTTAACTTGGAGTATCCCTGACTGGGGACTGGGCGATTGGGGACGTCGAGAATTCTGGTGTTGCTCTTCTGCTGGCTGAGCATGCTGCGCAGGTGACCTGCGGCAGGTCATTCACCTGGGCGATCAGGCACTGGACGTCTAAAGTGGCAAAGCGCGCATACTGCTTCCAGGTTGAGGGACGTCCATTTGCGACGTGTATCGCTCGTATTGCGATGGTCTGGACAAAGGCCAAATAGTGATGATCTTGTCCAAGTCACGAGTAAGACAGAGGCAGCCTCTCGAGCAGGTGACAAAAAGAGTTTCGTCAACAAGTCTGCAGACATGCAAAGACGCTGCTGGGACTTGCATTTGCTTTTTGCTCACTGAAGTTCCTCAGCCAGTCCTTGCACTATTTTGATCAGCTGCACTGGCTCGTGACAGCTCCTGAATTTCACAGGGACAAGAGCCACGTGACAGATCTCTGCAGCTCGAGACATTCTTGGAAGGCAGAGATTATGCAGGCGCAACGGCCTTTCTGACGTTTCAGCGCAGAGAAGCAGGAGCAGACTCTAAGACACTTGAATGGCTTGCGTACTCTCATTATCACAACTGGGAACATGCTCAGGTGACCCCAAAGTATTGCTGCACATGTCTTTGTGACCTTCAGTGGATAGTGAACAGTCCCTTTGCATATGACTACAGCAACGCAGCTGCATGTTTGCACATAACGCTGTGCAGTCAGCTGGTAATGCATCATATTGCTGTGACCTCAATACTCTGATCACGGCCTGCATCGTTATGAGAGTGCGCAAACCTTTTCAAGTCATCGCACCATTGCATGCATGATGTCTGCATAGCGTGAGCTTTGACACCTGCTGTTGGCTGTGGACTTGTAGGCAATGGAAATATACAAACAGCTGCTGGCAGAGGAGGATCCAGATCCAATCTTCCACACCTATGTGGCAGCCTGCTTGTACTACATGGGATTGTATGAAGAAGCGGAGGCATCAGCTGCAGAGGTGCTCATGAGCCTTTGCAAATGCCATAGTGGCCCCAATACAATGAACAATGCTTGGTTAACATCTTAGGATCTGGCACAAGGAGCTTTTGCATTTGGCATTGCATGTGCAAATGGTGCTGCACCGGGCAGATCAGATTGTGCTGTGATCCTGTTCTTTTGCACTTGGAGCCAGGCCCTTGCTTGTGATGCAGGGGCCTCAATGTCCGCTGCAAACACGCATCCTTTTCCACTGTGCACACAAGACTGGTCAGGAAGAGAAGCTCATGGAGTGCCATCAGCAGCTTGGTGACAGCTTTGAGGATCAGCTGTCCCTTGCCTCCATACACTACTTGCGTGGCCACTATCAGGTGCACGGTTAGGTGCACCACAAGCGTGCACATAAGTGCAAGCTGTCCCTGTGCTTACGTGTTTGTGTCTCGACAGCAACTGCAATAACGTGACCATGTTGCCCTTGCAAGTTGCCGGCCCAACTCTCATTATCACACAACCACCTCAGCCGCAAAGTGCAAACGCCCTTCTATCGCTCTTTATCATTTGATTTCCATTGTGTTCAATGCAACAGCATGAAGCAGACTACAGATTGTAGTGACCATGCTTTTTTGGATCACAGGTTGTCATTGCTTGCCATGGTATTGCAGGAGGCAACAGAGGTCTACAAGCGCCTGCTGCTCGAGCATCGAGACTTCCTGGCTCTCAATGTCTACCTGGCCCTGTGCTATAGCAAGCTGGACTACTTTGATGTCAGCTCAGAAATGCTGGAAGGTTACCTGCAGCAGTACGCAGACAGCGCTGCCGCCATCAACTTGAAGGCATGCAACCTCTTCAAGCTGTACACTGGCAAAGCAGCAGAAGCAGAGATTAAGGTATAGCACTCCCCCATCCTGCTTCAAACACCATTTTTGCACTCAACGGTGTTTAATTGTGTGGAGCTAACAAGCTAGGAGTCAGGTTGCTCTGACTCTATCTGCATGGTGAAATCCTTTTCTAGGTGTAAACATGGTGCTGAATCCTTCACCTGAGTGTTTGCTAGATTCTGTCTGTCCGGATCTGGTTGCACTGTTGCTGTCATAACTTCCATGAAGCTCAAACATGTAGGCTCAAACAGCTTACACTGCAGGCCTTGGAGCAGCGAGGGGTGTCCCCTAATAGCAATGACCTCATCAAGCACAACTTGGTGGTCTTCAGGGATGGTGAGGCCGCCCTGCAGGTGACTTTGGCCTTATTGCCTGAAGTGCCATCCTCTGACTTGATAGAATGTGGCTTCTACAGCGCTCACACAAGGGCTCACAGTCACATGAGCTTTAGTACATGTCATGGTGCTTGCATTGCATTGCATGCCCATCATCACCACACCACCACGCATTGCCTGCTGCAGCAGCTCCATTGACCTTTGCAGTCGACTGCATCAATTGTGACCTGTGCAGCACGTGGGTGGTGTTCCGCATTATTCCAGGCTTCTACACGTGCTACACCACAAATGTGATTCAACCCTGCCTGTCGCGCTCCTCGTGCTGTATCAAATCAATCAAACCCACAGCCTATCGCAAGCTCCTCATCATGCCTGGCTGATCAATGTCAAGGGCTGCTGGTGTGATGCAGGTTCTGCCACACCTGTTGGATGTGTGTCCTGAGGCCAGGCTCAACCTAGCTGTGCACTACCTGCGGCAAGGCCAGCTGCAGGAAGCCTTCAAGCTGGTGAAAGACCTGCAGCCAGCCACGCCACAAGAGTATACCCTCAAAGGTCAGCGCATGCTGCTCATCTGCATGACACATGATCCATAGTCTGAGTGCGGTGATGCTGTGTGAGTGCTGATGCTTGCAGTCAGTCTGGCTGCTGTGTTTCATCTAACGGCACACTTTTGCATTACAGCTGACAGATGCGCTTGGTGCTGCTCAAGGTAGGTGGCAACAATTGCTTGACATACTCTATAGACAGTACTGAACAGATAGAACGTACTTGCAGCAGCAGTCTGCTCTGCAGCTCATGCAAGTATCTGCATGTAGGCAACTACATCTGCATTGCAGGAAGTTTCATGTCAGCAGCAGTCAGACTTGTAGAAACTTTCCGAGATACTGTGTGAGTTACTTTGAAGAATACTGTATGAATTTTTTTGCAAAAAAGAATTGCTTTTCTGCAAAATACTGTGTGAAATAATTTGCAAAGTACTGTGTAAAATTCTGTGTGACTTACTGTGTGAAATAGTGTATGCTGTGCAGGGGTGGTGCATGCATCCATGGGGCAGTCCCAATCAGCCTCAAGTGAGCACTTACGCCTTGCACAGCAGTGCTTCCAAGCTGTCGGCTCCTCTGCTGCAGAGTGCGATACCATACCGGGTAAGCCTCATCCCCACCTCGTGCTTGCACCAATATCATGTCACTTCAGAAGCCATGGTTGAAATCAGCATACTTCAGAAGCCATGGTTGGAATCAGCACATCATTTTGCTAGGAGAGCATGTGTGCTAAGGACTCAGGCAGCTCAACGCTGTGCTGCTATTACATCACATCTGTGAAATCTTTGTAGCTGCACTCACCAGTTCCTAATTTTCACCAAACTCCTCCACTTGAGGCTGTGACATGAATGTCAGCTGCAAGCACAGTACACTCCATGCAGGGCGGCGATGGTTAGCGAAACGCTTGTTCTGTCGCAGACAATCGCCTAATGGTGCCAATCATGTGCTGCTAGAAGATCTAAGCGCAAGCAACTCTGCTGCAGGGCGGCAATGCATGGCCTCTTGTTTCTTCCTGTTGAAGCAGTTTGAGGACGTCCTGGTGTACCTGAAGTCCATCAAGACGTATCTGGCCTCTGATGACGACTTCAACTGGAACTATGGCATTGCATGCGCCTCCAATGGAGAGTGGGCAGAAGCTGAAGAGGCCTTTGGGGCAATTCAGAGCGAGGCCTATCGCCAGGAAGGGCCCTTCCTCAACTGGTCAGCGCGCACCTTCATCATGCAAGGTGACCTCTCCATGCTTCTTTGATTCCTTCCCAACTTCATGGTTTCGTTTGTTTGTCTAATCATAATACATAGGGACTGTCCACATTGTGTCAGGAGTTGCCAGGGCACTGGTCACAAGCCGGGGTATGTGTTGTGCAACAACAGGGTTGATATTGAACACGGTCACCAGGGCGGCTTGGATCTCTGTGAAGCTGCTGAAGCTTATAGCCAATGGATGCATTTGAGGTCGAAATGAATGCCCTGCTGCGCTGTCTAGAAACTCTCTTGAAACTTTGCGTAAATAATTTCCCAAAAGAAAATCTCATCATGATGTTATTCTTGATGCAAATTAAATTTTCTTGTTTTCACTCATCAATCGTGTCAGAAGTCAGAGGCTTGAGAGTCCAAAACAAACGCAAACCATGTGTTTTACAGGGAAGCCCATGTTGGCCTGGGAGCTGTACCTGCAGCAAGAGACCTCTGAGCGGTCCTTGGAGCTGCTGCAGCTCATTGCCAACGAGTGCTACCAGGCAGGCTTCTTCCTAGCAGCTGCAAGGGCCTTTGATGTGCTGGAGCAGCTGGACCCGGCCCCTGTGTATTGGCAGGCCAAGCAGGGCGCTTGCGCTGGCACTCTGCAGATGGTTGTTGCTGGCAAGGAGACACCAGATGCACTCAGGTACAGCTGTGCATGCTGACTAGCCCTCTTGGGACATAGAAACATCACTTTTATGAGAAAATCGCCCATTACAAGGTGGAATTGAAAACTCAACGATGCCTGGGACTACTGTCAGGTGTGTTGTTGCATGGTGGAGATATCTGAAGTAGTCTACAGTGCAAGGTAGAGCATGCAGAGCTGTGTTTGGCGGAGCATGCATGCAACATCTGCAGCAATGTGGGCATGATGACTGCTGAAGCCTGTCACTGTACCCATCAGAATGTTGTGATCCTGACTGAGATGGCAATTGCTTCGACTGTAACATTGTTTCGTGCTGGTGACTGGTCACCAATATGCATCTTTGGTGTGCAGCACATGGATTATTGTTCATTTCACAGAGTTTGTGCCAACTGCATTGCATATGTGGATAGATGGTGCCAGAATGAACAATGGTGTTGTTTGTGGCTGTGCAGGCAAGTGATGGGGATGCTTCAGGGGTCCTCGCACCCCAATGCTGTGCGCATCATGCAGATCATTACAGGATGGGCCAGCTCCAAAGATATCATTTTGTAAAAGTGTGATTATGTGAATGTCATGCATGCATGCAGCCCAAGCTACCACTTCAGTACATGTGGCAGATGCAGCACCACACGTCCTTTCAGCCCTCCACGCAGGAACTAGGGCTATTGCGAGTGTTGTCCCAATGTTCAATATCTGTCTGGCAAGTAGTTGGTAATCCACAGCATGGAAGCTTGCTATATCTTTGATGGGCATATGCGCATGCACACATCAGGCTGTTCAGAAGGAGCTTGTTGGCTACATCTGAGTTCGCAATACAGTGCAGGCCTATGGGCTATAAGCTAGAGAGTTGTTCATATGCCTGTCGGAAGGTCACTGTCTGATCATGCTGCATGATTCACGCAATTTTCAGGAGACTCTAAAGTTGCCTGTAAGCATTTCGAAAGCTCAGCATGCGAAACTTGTCAAAGATTTTCTAGTGTCGCCGCACCGTTTTTGCACGACGTGCCCTGGTTTCAGAGAGTTCCCTTAACTTAAGAGACTCCCCTGGTGGTCAGCAAGCTTTGTAAGCCAGTTCCGCGTGTTAGTCTGATCCATCCAGGCAAGGCGCTGCTTCCCTTACAAACTATGCAGCATGGGTGAGCAGTGCGCAGAACCCCCTTAAAAGCAATGCTGTCAATATGGTCAAGACCAGAAGACGCAGGTACAAATGCTGGGACATGTTGTCTCACAGCTTATCTCAAAAGGTTGTGCGTATGCATGCAGCCAACTTGGTCGACTTGGCGTGACTGTACCCCTGTAATCTGGTCGGTGATCTGGGTGTGTGTGAATTCAGGGTACACTTTGCACCAGGCCCGCTTGCTGATCTGTATGCAACAAAAGACGGTCACCCTCAACATGAAGGGCAAACAGCTATACAGCGCCGCTGTGTGCCGTCGCAATGGCCAATAGATTTGACGCCGCACAGCATCAGGATGTTGGAGTCAGAGGTGGGCGACATCTGTCAGCACTCCATTGAGAGACTGAAACGCAGGCAAGTGGGGCCTGCAACCTTATATGAGGTGCCTGTGTCATGCTTGCCCTTGTCTGTCCACACGAGACTGAAACAATGGCAAGTGCAGCCTGCATCTGGATTTGAGGAGGTGCCTGTATAATGCTTGCGTGTGTCTGGTCACAAATCCCTGTGCCGCATAACCCTTTTCTGTGACCTTCCATGGTCATTTCTGCTGTACAGCTTTTGTTGTTGCCATGCAGGGTAGGCTTGCTGCCTCCAATCCAGCGGCCATTGGAGTATTTGACAGCAACAAAGTCTTTCAGCCCTGCCACAGACATGCCGCATTTGCAGCCTGTGATGAGCAGAGCCAGATCCTCACAGCAGGCAAACAAGCAGCCTAGTCAAGGTGCCAGCTTTCAGAGCAGTGCACGTGCAATGTCTAGAAATGCTGCATCAGCTGCAGCTCTGCAAACTGCAGGAGCTGGCTCTGCCAAAGCAGCTGAAGCTCAGCTGGCCAGCACTTCTGTGGAACAACCAAAGTATCAGCCCAACAGTGATCAGCAGATATGCCGCACACCACAGATTGATTACAATCTGGTGAACAGTGGAAGTGATGGGCCCCATGACATGACTCTGCAACAGCTTGACAAGACTAGCCACAAAAGCAGCAAGTCACCCAAAAGAAGTCTAGGTGTACATGTGACAGCCATTAGACAGTCTGCAAGGACAAAGCCTTGCGCTTAGACAACTAGAACCAATATAGATGAACTATTAATGCAGTCATGTGCTACCACTATGAATATTTTTTACTAAAGAGCAGAATGCGCAGCTCTACTGAAGTATGCTGTGGCAAAACTTGAAATTTGGATTATGAATGTATCAACCTGTAAAATGGCCTCGGGCATGTTTAGAGCATAATATAGACTAAACTCTGTGTGTCACTGAATGAACATGTCAAATACATGCCGAGCGTCTTCTGGAAGAGTCGTGAAAGTAAAATCGACTTCCAACTCTTGAATTACAGCTTGGAAGGCTTCTTGCTGGTCTGGAGGTAGTTGTAGACCGAGCAAAGCCTGAGACGTCCTGTTACCTGCATTGCAACAAATCGAAATGGGGAAGAGATGAGACGAAACTGCATGTATGACGCCAGACTCCTTTCCCCTGATCCCCTAATCTGTTCGTAAAAAGATGGCTGACTTGAGGCATGGTGTTTGTTCTCTTATAAACTGTACGCCTTTCAACACATGCAGATACCATAGATACTATAATGCAAGTATCCTCGGTTTGTCAAATTATTCCCCAGGACAAAAAGGGGC
>JAABUO010009203.1_pt1 | contig 11064 bp, 11 predicted proteins | sample 5559291 | NCBI WGS metagenome assembly JAABUO01 (sample SAMN10711878, study PRJNA513372) | rock metagenome | isolation source: Antarctica rocks | place: Antarctica: Victoria Land, Finger Mt sud | reverse complement strand
CCAGAAACAGGCGCCGAATGTGGTACTAGTTGTGCTTCGGGTATCGAGGTATTCGAAGAGTTGGAGCTGGTAACTAGCGACGGGGGGTTCATCTCTGACGCACGGCGACGGAGGTCCATTTGGAGGCCGTGGTGATAATGATTGGGGTGAGTACCAGTCACATCCTCGACGTGGCCCCCAAACGACAACGATCGAGTAGGTATAGGCCATCCAGGATCCTCTCTTGGCGGAACATAAGTGGTGAAACTGCCGACAGAGTCTCGAGAATGGTGGGCTGTTGAACTGGGTGGGCCCGAAAATTGGAAGGGAAACACTGGTGTTATTGGAGACTCGGCGAGCTTCCAGTACGCCTGGGAAGCGTCTTCGGGAGTTGACTGTCCTGTTGACACAGGTCCGTGATCGAAGTATGGGGAATCCCAGCGCTGACGGTCCTGGTGGTTAGAATATTCATGGGTGCGCGAATTAATAGAAGCTATGAAGGCATCAGCCATGAATCTTTGGGATCCTACTGAAGAATAGCAACAAACCTCTTCGTGCTGGAGATAGTGGATTCGCACTCATTGGACCAGAAGATGTTGAGAATTCTTGAGCTGGTAGTGGAAGTGGGGGATAGTGGTTATAATGGTCTACTTGTCCGATAACCTGACCACCAACTAGAGCGGGTGAAGAAGAAGAAGAAGCTGACGCATCTCCAGATCTAGCCTCAGCTTTGGAAGCTGTACGGGGCCCTCGTTCTATCTGGGGTTGCTGGTCCACCGGGAAGAAATTGCACTCCTTTTTCAATCGGATACAATTTGAACAGCGGGTTTGAGTATCATCAGGTGCAAGCAAACATCGTATCTTCCGCCGTCTGCAGTGTCCTGCACTCAAAGGATTAGTGGCTGTGCTTAGAATTTGTAGACACACCATGTACCACAAGCAACCGATGTTCGGTGATAACCCAATTTGTTACGCCTCTTATCCGCCAACGACATACCTGCATCCACGATGCCAAGGCCCCGAACGTTGGGTGTCGATGCGGACCGCTTAAGCTTGGTAGACAACATAGACCCCTTGGACGACCTCCGCCGCCGTTGTGTAGTCACAGATAATGTCGAGTGTGGCATTCCAGGCTGAGGAACGGGTCCTTGGCTCTCGAACGGTGAGGATAAAAGTTCCGGGGCGTGGTCCATAGGCGAGTGGGTTGTTTGGGCTTGCGCCGACGCCATGAGTACGTGCTATATATTCTTACTTCGTTCGATAGTCGATCAGAGATAAGTCGAACCGAGTATCGGATTCCAGTTTCAGTCTATTTCTCCTTCCCCGCAGTCAAGATAGATTTAGAAAAGGTTCGGATAGCATGCGCCCCAAGATCATCTGCAGGTCAGGTTTCAGGTCTGTTGCCTTACCCCAAGCCCCGGAACATGCGTGAATACTTTGTTTCTATTTGTGTCGACTGCACGGCTCGAAATAAAACAATAGACGTAGCAGGGCTCATGAAGATCGGAATAGCTTTGAGGCCGGTCAACTTTTGTATGGAAATGTTGCGTAACGTCGTTTAAAGTGTGATACTAGCTGATGGAGGGGGAAGGATGTCAGGACCACTCATCTGGCCATTTACAGCCTGGCGCAAATCCAATGAATAGAGAGATGGAATCGTAGCTGTACCAATTGTGGGCAAAGTCGGAAGCAGATGGGTGAATGGTGGGAATCATGGAAAACAAGTGGCATGGTGGCACACGCCAGACATGACTCGAGTTTCGAAACAGACGAGCTCTAGATCAGCAAATTAATCGTTGTCGGCAAAAGAAAAAGAAATTCATGAGCCTCTTCTTCCTTTGGATGCAGACCGTTTGTTTGATATTTATTCGTGCTCTTCGGTTAGAGGGTAGATTGCCTGCTTCGGTTCGCACAGTCACTTGTACCAGTACGTGTATGATACAGTACCTGACTTAATTAGTGTTAATTGGCGACATGACACCAGGCCCTAAATTTAAGAGGAGGATCATCGAGGTAAGGCAAGGTAGTTGGGGATAAGTTCGCTATCGTCCACCTAGAAATCCTTGCTTACTCTTACACTCACATGTGTCGGTTCCCACTTGCTGCAATACAGTGGTAGAGTGTTTGGGGTCTTTTAGGTACTACTGATCAGGCTAGCCCTGTCAGCAGCGGAGAATATTTGGGATTTGAATGCACTCGCATACATGTGTTCTTTTCGAGGCCATTATTAGGTGAGTAAGATACTCATAGATGTCTCATACAACCGAGGTAACCCTCAGTATGGACCATTGAAAGACAGCATACGCCTCATGGAAGCAGGTCTGGGTTAGACAAGGGTACCCAACGACCCTGCCGAGCTTGTCTTCCAAATCCATTTGAACCAATCGCGCCAGGGTCATCGGCCTTAGCTATCCCAAGCAAGCCACTGCCGTTGACACCATCTCGAAGTTGGTGTGAGGAAGGAATCGAGCCTTCTTGTTACGAATGATTGGCCACTTGCTCTATGGGATTCATCGGGGATTTTCACCTCGCGTCCGCTGGCTGATTGACACGAAGAAGCTGGGGATACACTTGCGTGTACTGATACCTCAGGTCACTACATCATGCATGATCGGATGCTGGTGCCAATATAGGAAACCCTGAAAGGATCAGGTGGTGCGAGCGCCAATAAAGGATTTGCAACCCTGGGTTCACCGCGTGGTCCTGGCGTTTCCCAGGACCTTGGAGCATCTCCAATGCCACGTGAACGGAAACGAGTAAGGTATCGATACATACACTAGGAAAATAAGGCAAACTAGGTTATGGTAGGTAAGTGGGAGATTACTCTAAGATAGTCTGGCTGCTGCGAGATGGGGGCGGCTAAAGGAATGTTTCTCCCCAGTACTCCGTAAGACAAACGAGGAAGCGTCCGAAGTGGCAGTAGGCAGTAAGTAGTGGGCCATAGTGGTCAGCGAGCAGGCAGGGAAAGAGCCCAAGAGGTGTAGTCGAAGGATTTGTTTAGCGAGACTAGCAATTAACGCCGATGCAGAGCAAAACTGACGTTTTCATGTTGATCGCAGAAACTAACTCACAAGGCTGCAGCTGATACAGTTTACATTGATTCGTGCGCCATTACACTCTTAAACGAGAGCTTTGGAATGCTCCTCTCCAACTCTTTTGATGCTAACTCATCTTCATATCATAACTCGATGAAAGTACTATCACCGTATTGCACTTGGACTTTCCGACACTGATCCTCAGAAGCCAGGGTTTCAGCCTTTGCTTTCTTCGTCCGACCTTACCATGGTTCTTATCTGTCAAACTTTACACGTACTCTCGACTACTGCTGTTATGATCACCAATCAATTTGCTTTTTCGATGATATCAGATCGCTTTATCAAATGCTCTAAGGCCACCCTAGAATCATAGCTTCTCATACTTTACGCTCTACATAAATGATAAGATCTCTGGCTACCACGAGCAAATGGACCGGCACGTGGATTAATCATCGATGATGTTCATAGCGCACAATTTAGCATTGCAGATCTGGAAGGGAGGGCACGCTCCAGAAGGAGAAGTAACAATAAATACTGCAACCCAGCGGAGCGACAAGCACCGCTGCACTCGTCGATGAATTGAGCATTGCCACTAGTACTACTACTATGTCACACTCTACCTCCGTGTGTACCTGCACAGTAGTAAATAGTCATAGTCAGGACCATATTGATAGGTCCCATCACCACTGAGCCGATTCGGCACCGAGAGTAATACGGACACCTGTGTACCACGCACTACCACTATTACTACTAATCTCGACGGCCCCCTCAACTTCTCAAGCCCCTTATCTTTAAGGTCAAGCTTTGGTACCTTGCAGATCCACAGTCCAAACGGCTTACTTCCTGTTGCGCCATCCAAACCATATCTTTTGCAGCAACTGTGCGATTCCCATCATATCTTTTGCAACGATTTGTGTGATTCCCACCACACTGGAACCGACCGCTGCTGATCCCGTCCTTCCCCCGGCTTCGGTACCGAAAATTGCTGGGAGGAAGGGTTCCCAGGAGCACAGAACATCGAGCGGTCAAACCTGCCTTGTCACCTTCATAATTATTGTGATGGTCCTGCGGTTCAAGAAGTCACCTTATCTCATCTCGCGATAACACTCCAACAATCCTCTCTTCCATATGATCTAGGGTTCGGAAAAATCCAACATACACGTAAAATACACACTTTTACTAACCTAGTAAGGCAAGGCGGTGAAAAGTATTAGGGTGAGAGCCAATCAGCGGGTCGCTTCTATTCATGTATAATACGTTTCCGAACCCTATGACCATATCGCATGTTGGTCGTGCCGCAATACGCCATCACACTTCCATGAGTTGAGCTGACCAGAATCAGTAATGATAGTCACATTGGCACCTGCCAAGGTTATCATGGCAACTATTATACAGACTAATGCGCATCTACTTCGTAAACTACTATTTAGGTAGGCATAAATTACTACTCCAGGAGTCTAACCATCATCTCGCATGCAAATACCCAAAGCACCGCGTGCGAATAATTTTACGATACTCCAGTATCAGAAAGGTAATTTTACCAAGTACGTCAAGGTATGTTACGGTTTTACACACCTACCTTATCTTTGTATTAAACTGCGCACACGGAGATTTCCTGCATGGCAGACAAATAATTAATCCGCCATAGGTCTTACTCTATGGGGATACGCGAACAGTCACGATATCTTTTTTCCAGAAACAATAAAGTTTCAGGCTGCAAGCACAAGTATCCTCATTCCTGCGCATATAATTTCCTCGTGTTTTTCATGTGCCAGTCGTTGCAGCAGGACCTGCGTGATCTGCACAAAGTCATGTGTGGCGTTGGCGGAAGTATCCGATCGCATATCTGACACGTTGTTGACACCCTTCAAAATTCAGCATGAACAAAGGGAACCCCCACAGGTTCTTCCCACTATCATTGCACCATTGCGAGTTTCGTGGTTATGATTAGGTTGTCCGGTGTCTCACCCCGTTGTATTTGCACCGCCACTGCTTCACCCTGTCTCACATACTTATACTCTATCGCCACTCCACCGACCTTCCTGAATGGCTCTCACTGTCCCACAGCGCATGTCGCTTATATTTTTGTTTCCTTTTAACATCCAGGAACATATCAAGGAGTAGACTTGAAACCCGGCATCGAATTCGGGTCATAGTCTTCAACCATGTTCATAACCACTATTCGGTTCAGAGTACTCCAGACGCGTTGTGTCTCCAAAATTGCGTCAGTAGCAGTCTCAACTCTGCCAGTGAGCTTCAGGTCAGTCCCCGTGATGTACATTGACCTCGAAATACCTGACTTGTCGATCGTCACTTACTATCTACCTTAAGGTGAATCGGTGTGTCTCGTGGAACTTCTGTCACTCGTTGTGATTCTGTGATTTTTGCACATTTCCTCCTAGTCGTTATTGCGCGTCATAATTATCTCCTTGTGAAGTCGTCTTCCCGTATGTTCGCTTGTGTCTGGGGTTAATGGCTTTATCGACGTCATGCTTACGTTCTGCATCACACAACTACCAGGCTTGTGGCAGTCCGCCTACGCAAAGAGATAGATCGGACTAAAGCCATGGAGTTGGTCTAGTGTGCAGTGACCACTTGCAACTCATCGTTTCATCGTATTTTGGGATTGTGTGGACTTGTTCTCAGGTTAACCTCGGAAAGTCTTCTCTATTATGGATGCAGGCCTGCAAATTATAGGATTCCTCAACCACCAAGAGCAGAGGAGTTTTACCCCTCACTCATCCAGCATCTCAGATCTGCGGCTTTGATTAGTGTACATAACGGAAGCTTACAGTAATACGTGAGTGCGAGATGCAGAAAGATGCAGAGAAGATGACCATCAAATGATTATGAGTTGCCCCTTGGCTTCAAAGTTGAAGCGGCAGATGATGCCGGTTTTCTCGGAGCATTCATCGAATTCGGATATGCAGTGGGCCAATCACGACTCGAGTGTGCTATATTATAACCCATGTAGCTGCAACGGCATGGGATCGCAAAGCATCATGCATCATGAACGCAAGGACAATGAGCTCATGGCACTGGATGATAGTGAAAGGGTAGATGTGTTAATACAGATGTCGTTTCTATGCCGTTGGCATGGACCAGCATCAAAGCCGTTTTAAATGTAGCATCGTGGTGGGCAGCCACACAGGAGCTATGAGAAGATTTTCACTCTCAATGGCCTATCATCGATGCAGGCACACAGACACTGTGTCAGTTTTTCTCGACAGACAAAGCTTATTCCACAGGAATTTGGGCTACAATAACGGAGGCGACGCCCGCTATGATTCTTCGAGGTCGTCCCGTCTGCAAGTTCCCCTGAACTATCGGACACGGCAACATGATCGGGCCAGATTCATGAGTCTGAGCCGTGCAGCTCTTCGCTCACTCGTATGGTGGGATACGTGTCCGTGGAGAATAGTCAGAGCAGCAAAGCCGAAAACTGGGGGTCTGCTTGTCAATAGCTCAACCTGTTCGCAAAGAAGAGTTCCTGTTCAATCATCCGTACACATAAGCGATATCCATTGAGGCTTCAATTGGGCAAATTCGCCATCGCACATGCAGTGGTGAGTGATGGATTGTTCCAGCCACTTTCCCCAAGGTCCCGTTCAGCCACGGCGTAGCGAGTCTATCTGTCAGCTTGGTTGGCGCAGTTTTACTTCCTGTATTCAATTTGGCTGTGTACCTTTCTCGTCGTCAGCTTTGAGGCCAATCTATTATGATGGCTGTCCCATGATTCTACAAGCTGGATCAACTGGAAATTAAAAACGTAGTAGGAGCGGCCTGTACACCAATCTGTCCTTAGACCAGGACTATTAGAATAAAACTGCAACGTCTCACATCTCTCAAGACCAGCCAACCTCTCATCCAAGAGGACCATGAGCTAAGACGGCAGTGCTCCAGGCAGATGAAGATATGTCATCCACGGCTCTACGTCCTTGATGATCGTGGGTCGCCCAAGAAGACCAAAATATCTAGCATCGTGGAAGACTGGGAGACTCCGACATTACGAGGGCTCTGCATCTTCCTCAACTATGCCAGTATGTGGCCTTGGACCCGGTAAATTCCTGGACGATTCCACATCGCATGAACGTCTCATATCGACGGTGGCGAGGTGTTGCCGTAATCACCGACAGACCCAATTGTCATCGACCCCAAAAAGTTGTAGATACGCTTTGGCAAAACCACGCACTAGATGAGACTGTACTCTGGGCACTAGGTATCTGGGTTGACGAAGCGAAGGACAATCTGAACAAATCGAACCCCTTCAGAATCCTGAGTAGACACCCGCAAATGATAGACACCAGAATTATGGAACTAATCAACTCTTTAGGTCTTTCAATCCTAATGCGGACACTATTCTTTCTTTTGATACCATCTCGATATGAATAGACATAAGGGTACTAGGCTACTTCAGGTTTTAGGAACCTAGAAAGAGAGAGGAGACCTCTCTGTACTTGCTGAGCTGGAACAGTAGTGCCTTTCAGCGCTCACCAGGGCTTTGAGCAAGAGCTTCGTTACAATCATGATCGCCCAGCGCTGTGAAATTTTTTAAAATCACATACCTAGCAGTGGGAGATATCTCCAACTCATGTGACACATCGAAAGCTTCGAAGCACCAGAGCCTTCCCACGCTGAGACCAGCATGGCAGCGGAAGGAAGACATTGAGGACTCCTAGAACACAATATGGTAGCACCTCAAAAAAAGTACTTGATATTAGGAGCTCCATTATAAGCCAGCTACTTTCCTACGCTTCTGGTCTGGCTCGGGTTCGCTCTGCACTCATGCAGTCAGAAGAATTCGAGCTTAAAGTCATCTCGTCGAGTCACTACAGCATCTCAAGGTTGCTGTTAAATCCCTTCTGAAGTCACAGAGGCGTTTACACAACCTAAAAATCTATTTCTCTACGATGTCTATCTTTGCTTCAGTCCCAAGCAACTCAGAACACAGCTTCTGTTTCAATCCACTCCTTTTCTTTCACCCTGCGTAACAGCATAAAGTCTACACTGCCGGACATCGGTACACCACAATCTAAGCTGATTCCTTTGACATGTCTAGCAAACATGAGGCCCGGAACGTCTCTCCTGAAAGCCAAAGGGAACCGTAAAGCTTCGAACGACACCGCTTTGTTCTACGAGACCTTTTCCTCGTGCTTTATTTGTGAGCCAACATGGACGACAAATTGTATCACATCCCCAGCAGGCCCTTATAGGCCACTTCGTTGCCCAACTGACCCTGCGGATCTTGTTGTGGCTTCTCATCCGCAAGCCTCTACCTATGATGAGCTATGCTACAAGTCCCGCCTTGTGTTTCTCCTGTGGAGTACCACTGACGCTGCCAACAGGCCTACCACTTCTGCTGCGAGCATATCACGTAACAAGACAACAGAACCCTGGCCGTACCGATTTTCATTGAATTAACTATCATAGCGGTGAACCATAGATCATGTCCCAATCGTGGATATCTCCAAATCATGACAATTTGCAGCGCCTTCAGCGCTAAGGGAGAGAGATCTCCTCAAACCTCCTTTACCCGAAAGCATTTCTACCTGACCTGTAACCACCCACGCCTCTACATCTATCTCGACGCAAGAAAGAGCCCGATACCACAATGTTCTCAACCTTTATCGGCTATCTGACACCAGACCACTATATCTACAAAGCACAATGAACAGTCACAAGAACCTAGCTGGCAAGCATTGCATCTCTCTAATCAATACCAAAGTTACGCTGCTTACTCCTACCATCCATATCCAGCAAAAAGTTGGACCGTCAATAGCTAGAGCTAGCATGGCTTACCGACACTCATCATATTGAACCTTTATCATACTCCCCACAAACCTGGAAGATCTCTTTCTTCTCATTCAAGGCTATATTGCGTTGGCGATTTGTAATTCTTAAATTCAAAAAGTTAGAGATTCTTGAATCTCTACTGACACATCTCGGTCTTTCCCCCTTAAATACGCCGTGCAAGTTCCTTTATGTGAGCATTTGCTTGCTCTTCTTTAGGTACCTAAATTTGAGGTTTAGATACACCTCCTACTACAACGATGTCCAGAGAGCCGATTCCGATTGTTGTCAGACTACATATGATCGAATACTGCATGTTCTGTGCTAGTGTCAAGCTATCCACTCACAACACGAAGTATCTTCTGTGACCCCTATCACTACTCTCATTCTCCCTCTACTTCCGCTCTTCCTAGCAAGACTTCAATATTTTCCCTATCTACATACCCTGAGCTTAGAACATCCGTTCCTTAGGAGGCGCAAACGATAAAGGCGTATATACTTCTCGACCCCCGATGCTTATATGAATCTGTGTATTCATCACAACGTTGACACACTGGCTTGAATGATCTTAAGTCTTATTATTCGCCCACCTCCCCTATGAAATTCGCTTTGTCACTCTCCCCTGCTATAGTTCTTCCTGAGCTATCGTTCTTGTTATAGAACCTGTAACGATCCCATCACGATGAGCAACGTTATCTGCAATAGCCCTTCGAAACTGGGTATGTATCCAAAAGCCGAACCAAGACGCAAAACCTCCTAAACAGCAAGAAGGGAAGACGTCCCTATCTCTTACCTCTCACAAAACGTCTCTAGAATGTTCCCCCGATCACGTTCTAAATCCCAGTCAGGTGGACAAAAGCATTGCAAAATGCCAACGCGAGCATATTGCCATCGCTTTCAAGAGCCTTCCCTATCTTTTAGTGCAGTCTATGGGAACTGTAGGCTCTAGTTGTTCACCTCCTGGGTTTATTCCGCCTTCCAATCTCATGTTTTTAGAATACGAAACCTCGCCAGCACCATCAGCTATCCAAGCATCCATCCAAATATTCAGCCAGCAACATCATCTGGCCCCCGACCTCTCCGACTCTCCTTCCTCCTCTTCCAACATCCACCCAAAAAATGGAACAGCCATACACCATGTCACCCAGAGTACCAGCCGGAACAGTAATTGATATCAAACATCGTCGTGAAATGCGAAGTTCTTTCGAATCCAAATTAACTTTAACGTAATTGCGGGTACAAGAGTGGTATCGTACGCAATTGGTTGGCAAGGAAAAGGGGGGGTTGGTAAGTGCGTATTCTTCAATTATGTGGGTTTGAGAAGTTAAATGTTGGACATCCTCTCTACCCCATAAAGCCAACTGCACTGACTTTAGATTGCTCTACCCCTTCCAGCCTTATGCCGGTACTTCATATCCTCTTTCCTTCCCCCATATTAATACCACCTCTCCTGCCTCGAAGCCCACCTCCCTCTTCGCCTAAAGTCCCTCGCTGTCGTCCCCTCCTCCCTTTTCCCTAATCAAAGCCGCCATCTACAATCTCACCCGCCCCACATAACTTCCGCCAACTCCCACACCCCACACAAATCAGAACTGCTCTTGGGCCGAAACTCATTCCCACCATTGAATTAAAGGGAGCTGGATAGTTTGTTGTAGGAGATGGGGAGCGGGCTTTCGATGGTGGGTGAGTTTAGCTATGGAAAAAGGGGTGGTCGTTCCGTGGCTGGGGGATTCGTGTGAGGTTTTAGGAGAAGTTCTACTTCCAACAAGCCGAGAACAAGAAGAAACCTCCTCCCTTCATTGAAACCGCAACAGCAAACGCGCAGAATTTCAAAAGGTATATGAATCAGTTCTGACTGAATCCGACAGAAGAGATGTCGGCCATTTTAAACCCCTACCACCTCTCTTCCCCAATAAAACGCTAGCCCACGGCCTTGATGACCAAATTGTCACCGCCACATCCCCACCTACTCCACAAACCTCCGCAAAACCCCCAACTTACTATCTCAGATGGAACATTCGGATCTTTTTATTTTGGAGCTGATTTTCATGGTTTAGATGTAATTACAGGTACAGCATTTACTGCGGTGGGTTTGTGACGTTTGCTCGCTTACCATTTGACTGAAACCATCAACCTCATTCCCCATCCTCCCTACCAGGGTCAAGACCTCATCCAGCGGACAGCTAGACCCGGGTCTTGGGGGTGCAGTTCGGCCGCGCTACCATACCGTCGTTGATATTGATGTTGATGTGAATGAAGA
>JAABUO010009202.1_pt1 | contig 11065 bp, 12 predicted proteins | sample 5559291 | NCBI WGS metagenome assembly JAABUO01 (sample SAMN10711878, study PRJNA513372) | rock metagenome | isolation source: Antarctica rocks | place: Antarctica: Victoria Land, Finger Mt sud | reverse complement strand
CATACCTGGCAGTGTCAACTCAGGAGTCCCCAGCAGCACCATTGGGCTAAACACCTCCCCAGCTGCATTGTCGTGGCTGTAAGCCCTGGCTATGCCTTTGCCAACAGTCTCTGCTGTAATGGAACCCCCAGAATGTCTGATTGATTGAGTTTCACAGGATGACTGAAGCATCTGTGGGAACACTACAGCAGTCATGATGTGGTGCTCTGTGATGCATGGCGCACCAGCACCTGAGCTTACATCCATGCCTGAGCAGCAGTCATGAGAGATTGAGACATCCTCTGGGGTAGACATGATTTGGAGTCCACCGGCTGCTTCTGTAGGTGGAGAGCACTGATCTGATGTGACAAGTGCCATCAGTGATGACTGCTCTGCAGGGGAATCCTCTGCTGGCTGTATGTCACAGAACCTTCTGGTGGCGTCAGCAGCAGCTGTGGGTGCATCCTGCAAAGGCAGGCTGACGGCTGCACTGTCTGCAACCATGCTGTCTGCTATCACGCTGTCTGCTATCACACTGTCTACTATCACACTGTCTGCTATCACACTGAAAGCAACAATGCCGTCTGCAGCCATGCTGTCTGCAACCATGCTGCCTGCTGCTGCACTGGCCTCAGAGGATGGCTCAGCAAGGCTCTGCTGTGGTGGAAGACCAGCAAGAGCAAAGATGGCAGCAAGCTCTGCTGCCATGCGAGCATTCTGGTCGTCTCCTGCGAAGAAGGGCTGAGCATCATCAACCTCTGGCCTGTGCTCAGTGAAGATCTCTGACAGCTCAGTAGGGGTCACTGAGGGCTTGGTAGGGGTCTGTGAAGGTTCGGTAGGGATCTCTGAGGGCTTGGTAGGGGTTTCCGGCAGCTCATTGCCAACCCATGCAAAGATGGCAGCAAGCTCTGCAGCCATCCGAGCGTGTGCGTCCTCTGAAGCAGCCACTTGCACAGGCCCTGCTGAGTTGGCGTCAGCATCATCCACCACTGATCTGCCCTCACCAGTAGTCAACCTGATGTCTACTGTGTTGGGAGACGCGCATGAGGGGCTCAATATGACGTCTGCTGCATTGGGAGACAAGCATGAAGGGCTGATTGTTTCATCTGGGTGTTGACCCCAAAACCCAGAAGCCTGACCTTCATGTGACTGCACTGCTGCAGCTGTGTGGTCTGTCTCTGCAGATGACTCAACAGTGACTGAACCACTCAGCATGGCTGCTTCAGCCTTCTGAGTAGCTGAGTCAGTGTCTGCTGACACATCATCTGTGGCCATTGGAGTGTCTGCAGGTACAACTGAACCCAGGGCAGCATCTACTCCTGCAACTGCTGCAGCAGCTGGCAAGGTTGCTGTTGTGGCGGCTGAGACGTCATACAGCTCAGCTCCATCTGCGATGGTACTCGGGGTAGCATCTGCTCCTGCGACTGCTGCAGCAGTTGGCAAGGCAGCTGCTGTGGCGGCCAAGACAGCATGCAGCTCAGTTGGAGCGGCAGGCACACTAAGGCCTAGCTCTGTGCTGCTGTGTGAATCAAAGGCCACAGCTGCATAAGGGTGCATGTCAGCTGTGTCCACTTCTGCCACCTGAACTTCCACTTCCACTGCCGCTGCCACTGCCAATTCAGCAGTGGCAGGCGGTTGCACAGCTTTGTTGGTCACATGAAAATGGCTGAACACCTGGTGCTCTGGAGGTGTTGAGCCGTGCCTAAGCTCTGTAGACTCATGATCGGCTGCTGCCACAGCTGTGGTCTGACCTGTGCTGGCATGCACTGCAGCTGCCCATGGACAGAGAGCGACCTCAGTATCACTCTCCACTGTTACAGATGGTGCCTCTTCAGCGCTGGCCACAGCTGGGGTTACAGCATCCTTGTCAGCAGAGGTGGGAGCAGCACCGCCTGCTGCCACAGCTGTGGCCATATCCTGATCTGCCTGGTGCTGCGCAACAGCATTGCGCTCAATGCTGTGCCCGCTCAGCAAGCCATTCTGATCCCGTCTGAGACTGCAAAAGAAGATGCAGAGACCCATGGGATCAGCCAAGTCCACTGCTGCCACATCTGTGGCCACCTCTTCACACCTGTCATCTGGGCTACTCAAGTCTGCCCAGGGCTGCCAGTGGGAGCCCCCCGACTGAGCAGCTGACTCGGTCCATACAGTTTTGCCGCCAAGCTGTGGCATCAAGACAGGCTGCACCTGCTGCAGCTGTGCTGCTGCTGAGGTCTGGATGGGATACTTGGGGAGCAGGACAATGGTTGCAACACTGCATGCCAAGCCACAGACCAGCAGTAACCAGCAGAAGATAATGTCCAAGCTGAGCCGCCTTGAGCAGCATCCTCTTGACTTCCCTGCAAACATCACAGCACATGAATGAGCTGTCAAACCTTGACAAATTTGCAGAGTGGAGTTGAGCATTTAAAGTCTAGATATCAAGATGCACGAATTCTCCTACTCATGTGTGTCATTACATGAGACAAGCTGTGAGTTCACGACTTTGTTGCATATTGTGGCCAAAGGGACGCTCATGAATGTGCTGAGCATGATGTAGGCTTTGTTGCTGGAGCAGGTGAGGTAAGCATGTGTGCTGACCCTTAGGGTGAGCTTGAGCAGGAGCTGCCAGACATAGCATAACAAGGTAACACACAGTGCAGTCATCAGTGCCACCTGGCATGACATGACACGCACAATGCCTGTAGCAATCTAATGCGCAATGGCACTACAAGGAATTCACAGATCCATTGGAAAAGCTGCTTCAGCTAAAACAACTTGGCATTCTGTGGCCTGCCTCACTGCAGACATGCTCAGCAAGGCATTTCAGGACTTGAACTTGCTAAGCAAAGTCATCATACAGAAGCTTACCTGATGCATGATGGGCCTTCTTAGGCTGCTGCGGCACATTGCTTGGATGATGCACCTCCTGACTTGGTGCGACACTGGCTGCTCCAGATGCCAGCCCTATTGACTTCACAATACTGTCATACTCAGCTGAGTGCTGCTGAGCACTGGACAGACTGGCTGCAGTGGTTGTGAGCCAGTCCAGCTGCTTGCCTGTAACATCATCATCAGCCGTGTTAGGTGAAGTCAACAGAAGCACAACCATCATAGTTATGTTCACGGACCAATGATGGATCAGTGAGCCTGTTACTTGTTGCTACGCCTGCCCTTATTGCAACAAGCATGCAATGCTCTTCAAGGCATGGGGATGTGTTGTGGAAGTAGGAACAGAAGCGTGGGTTTAAGCTTTGTGTTTTGGGGAAACGCTTGGTATACATTGAGCTATGACATTGCGCTGCTGTGCATGGTCCATGTCACAGCACCATAGTATCTTGTATGGGGTAGAGCTGTTGCTTGCACATGGGGTCATAGGTATCTTGTATGGGGTAGGGCTGTTGCTTGCACATGGGGTCATTAGTATCTTGTATGGGGTAGGGCTGTTGCTTGCACATGGGGTCATTAGCATCTTGTATGAGTTATGGCTGTTGCATGCACATGGGGTGAGGGATGACAATAAACTCAGGAGCTTTGGAGTTGGCGTCATGACTTTCTGGTTTCATTTTTTGCATTTGCATGTAGAAAGTGAGTATGCAACTTTTGAATAGTTTGTTGTTGTCAACCAGGGGATAAAGAGATATGTATGGTGGAGCTGCACTCAACATGGTTTGGGAAAACAGCACAGCACTCAATTATGATGATTGACTCAGCAGCATTTAGCCATGATGATCAACTCGCCAGCATTCAGTCATCATGATCGACACATGAGCAATCAGTCATGATGGTCAACTCACCGGCATCAGCACTTGGTATGGATGAATGGGGCACAGGTCTGGTAGCCGGATGAGCGGATATTAAAGCTGGAGCCTCAGCTGCAGGCTGGTTGGCCCCACTGTCCTCTTGCCCCCTCTTTTGAGCCAATGCACGGACAAGACTATCCTTCCCATCAGCTGCAAAGGCACCAGCAAGTTCAGCCATACCAACAGCTGCAGACTAGCAGAGGATGCAGAGCTAGGTACAAGCGGTGACGTGCTTCCAAAATGGTCACATTGAGCCCAAAAGGTGAAGAAAGGGGGAAATCAAATCCCCCCTATTTGTGATCATAATCCTGAGGCGGCAGCCCAGAGGACCCCAAAGAAACAGTAACATGCAGTAGCACAGTGAAAAAGCATGTGGTAGCAACCCACATTGCAAGCTTTGCAGGGTGATGCAGGCCTGGTCATGCTATTCACCCTGCTTTGCTTGCGCAAGGGCATGATGAGTCAAGTGTCACGTACAAGTCTGGGTCAAGACAAACGCAACGAGGGGATGAGAAACAGCTTGCCTGACTCCAATAGGCGCTGCAGTTGCCGAGCTTGATCCTGACTGAAGTCATTCACCTGCAACAGTGCCCAAGCGACGTCACACACATGCACAGACAATAGCAACAGGGCAATCCCCCAGATGACGGTCATCTAAGTGCAGCATATACAACCGCCTTGCATGCGTGTGACACTCACCCGCAATTCACACCATGTATGCATTGACATGCAGTGTTGGCATGCTAGCACTGCATGCAATTGCGCACATGACAGACCACCCAAAAGGAGCTGTCAAGAAAAAGCAAAACAAGCTTGTCCATCAGGCCTCTGGAGGAGACGGGTGGTTCAACACATGCAAGCATCAGCAAGGCCTGCAGCAGCCCAGGAATTCATGACAGTGCTGAGCAGGTTTGTGGAGTGACACACCATTTGCCAGAAGTCATCACCACACATCCATCTGTAGATGTGGGGGGCCTGTTCCGGGTGCTTCTGCTGATAGGATGTCAGCATGTGCACGATTTCTTTCGGCTTTATGCCATGGTAGTCTGCAAGGTCCTGCACCAGCTGCTTAGAAGACTTCTTCCACTCCTGTGCATGCACATCAGAGGTCAAGCAGCTGTTGCAATAGGTGCAGTGTAACAGCTGCAGCGTAACAGCTACAGCATAACAACCAAAGCTTGACAACCACAGTGTGACAGCTATAGCATGAATGCTATAGCATGACGGCTACAGCGTATCAGCTATAGCATAACAGCTACTGCATAACAGTTTGTACAAGACAGCTGCAGCACAACAGCTACAGTGTATCAGCTATAACATAACAGTTACACAAAGTCCTGTGCATACATGCAGTGGTAGCCAGCTATGTCCTGTACCAAATGCCTAGCAAACTTCTCGCACTTAAGTTTATGCATATTACAGGTCCATCAGTCATGATTCTGGACACCAAAATCAACAGGTGCGCTGCCGCATCCAGACCAAAGAACTGTACTCGAAAGCACCATTACCTCTGCCTGTGGATGCTTGCACTGAATGACCGCTTTTGCTATGTCGCCATACCAACGGCTTGTGGATTCAGCCACACCCTTATCAGCCTGCATTCAACACCAAATGGAAACATTGATAGCGGAAAAATGGGAGAGCCTAATGCAACAGAGCATAAACTGCTAATGGATCTGCAGGATTTCAGTTGCTATGCAAGCCAGTCTTTCCTTGGCACAACATGTTGAGTGACTGCGATAAACTGTGGTCCTTCAAGATGTCATGTCGTCCTCATATGTGCTCAAGTCACCTTTGTGAAGAGTGCCATGCTTACTCATTGACAGCCAGGATGAGACACTGAGAATGCCATTCAAGGATGTTGCATGCTGCAGGACAAAGTGTCGCACATGCTGAAAGCTGCCTCTGTTGGGTAACAGCGGATATCTTGCAACCTAGGGGTATCATGCACTCAACACTGCAAAGCCTGTGCAGAGGTGCTTGGCCAGTAGCAATCACAAGAGCCGATGCCTCCTTCACAGGGTAGGGCTTCAGTCTTGCCAGGAGTGTAATATATGCCGGCAACCATTGGGGTATGCCATGTACAATACGCCAACCACGACTTGAGATTTGGCCAGTAGCAAGGTGACTCTGACCTTCGAAGGTGTCTCGTGATTAGTGGTATTAGCTGCAGCGTAGTCACCCCATCTCTTGTGCCTTGCGATCTCAGCCAGGACAAACGGTCTGTTTGTGCGGCCTGGCGGCTTTGCAGGTCGACTGCCACCCATGACCATCTGTAGCCACACCAAAGACAACAGGGAGCTTAGCCAGACAAGGCCGCCTGGGTCAGGGCTTGTCTTGCTGCTGTAGGTGCCTCAGCACCGGCCGTTGTGCACTCGATCAACTGCAAAACACACGGTGGATCAGTTGCAGACATTGGGTGCATTCCATGAGCCCCGCAAGGGTACATCAAGGTGCATACAGGTGGCATCTCAAGCCACCCTAGCAACAAACACTCTGACGGATTTGATGATATGCAAAAGCTTCACAAAACTTCTCATTCCTTCGAAAGTATCTAAATGGGTGTCAGTGAATCAGGCGCTGTTGAAACTCACCCCTAAGAAGTACAGCCTTCAACACCTTGATGAACGTGCGGTAGAGCCGTCACTCGTGGCGCGCCTGTGCTCCAATGTACCATGCAGCAACTCTAACGTGCACGGAGCCCTCTGTCGTTGTAGGGTTCGAGGCGTTCTGCCAGGCGTCAGACACACTGCTTGTTGTCGTTTAGGCGAGGCGTTCCGGTTTTGCGTTACGACATTATGTTATTGTTAGGTTATGAGGCAAGAGGTTACACACGGTTCAAGCCCTAATCTATCTCCGGATTGCCAACGGAGTTGGATCTCGGAGATATTACACCGGACTAGCTTTGAAGCCTTGCTTCACGAGGGGGTCTTCTGTTGTGCCCGTCATGAGACCAGTAGGCCCAGCAGCTATGGCAGCCTTACTGGAAAGTGGGTCGCCTTGCTGCAGTTACTCCGCAGCACCTACTTGGACTAGGACTCCTAGAGGTCAGAGTAGGCCTAACGTTTTGCCCAGACAGACACGGTACGTGTCAAGCAACACACTGTTTATCGACGACGTCAAACACACGTTGTGCTCTCTGGCCTGCTATTTTAGTGTATGCAAGACTGAGACACTGCTTACACAGGGCTGACAAGGTCGCCTTTAAGCCTCAGCAGTGCTCCCAGCGCAGCCACAAGCTGTCTGTGCGAGCTGCAGCAGAGGTGTGTTTTGCAGCTTCCCTTCACACTGTCTGCTTTGAGTATGTGTGATCTGGATACAACGATGTTACGATGTTGAGATGGTCTTGTTGTCAAGAATAACAGTGTGCAGGGTGGCGCCAGTGCTCCACCAAGCAAAGGGAAGAAGGGGAAGAAGGGCTCTGATGCTGCACCTGCAGGCGCATCCTCTGTCAGCTCTGGAGTCAAGCTAGAAAACGTGAGCACTGCAAACCCGTTTCTCATAACACGTAACGGGCCCACACCCATCGCATCTTGTCACCAAATCGTTCTTCACTCCAAACGTGTGCATCGCTGGCATGCTCGGCACACATCAGCAGCCTTTGTGCTTGCAACAAAATCCTTCTGTCTTGCAGATCTCTATCACGTTCAAGAACCAGCAAGTCCTGAAAGACGTCTCCTGGGACGTCAAGAAAGGGGAGAAAGTTGGACTGGTAGGAGTGAACGGTGCTGGAAAGACCACTCAGCTGCAGATCATCACGGGCGCCTTGCAACCAGATGCCGGCAATGTCATCAAGGCCAAGGACAACATGCGCATTGCATATCTGACACAGGAATTTGACGTCACTCCCAGCAATACTGTGCGAGAAGAGTTCATGTCTGCTTTCGGGGAACAGGTATTGACACAGCGCTGTTGCTTGCTTGTTGCTGCTGCAGCCTCATGCAATGCAGCACGACCAATGCTGCACTTCACCACCAAATGCAAACGTGCGTGATTTTCATGCAGCATGCGTTGTGCAGAGGCTACCTCTCATCACTACATCCTGGCCAGACCCTGGAGCGCATTCAAAGTAACAAAAATCTTGCATGGGCAATACTGCTTGGTGGTTTGCCTTAGAATCCTTGGTGTCATGATCATGACCATAGCATTATCCTGCCTTGTAAGCTGCTTCTGTTACGGCCAAGAATCCCAGAGGCTCTGAGCATAACAGTGACGCCAAGAAACCCAGCAGCATATGTTTGTGTGCCACAGCCCGTTGCATGTTCAGGGCCTCACCAGCATTGCTCATTCTGTTGGCAGGTGAAGGTCATGCGGCGGCAAGAAGAGTTGCAGACAGAGCTAGAGCAGTGTGGGGAAGATATGGACAAAATGGCAACCCTGCTGGACGAAATGGAGGAGCTCAACAAGAACGCCACAGACCTGGACATGACCCTTCTCGACAGGAACATCGACAAGATGATGCCTGAGCTGGGATTCACACCTGAGGACAGCGACCAGCTTGTAGCAGCATACAGGTGAGTTTTTTTACCATGACTGCACAGACCCAATGGTGTACATGTTTGGGCGATAGGCAAGATGTTTGATGACCAACACAGGCAGCAGATCTAATATGGCAGTCCAATATTGCATGAACTTAGGCGCTGACAGGTATGAGACTAGACACTGACATGTGCTTTACTGCGGAGGTGCATACAGTGCCGCCACAAGCAAGGAATTTGGCTGCATTACCTGTCCTAGGAAAGTAGCCTTGGGCTTTAAGTAGTCAACAGCCTAGTTCAAAGCCTCCAAGAGCAATAGATGTGCTGGCCCTAGTTGCAAGGGTTTTTGGCCAAATATCAAGTCTGATTTAGGCTGCATCTACTCACATCATTTCTGGTATGCTAACTGCCATAGCAGGGCCTCACACAGGACTGTATGCACTGTCCCTGAGGGCCGATCTGTGTCTGTTGACTGAGTGAGTTAGTTTATGCACGCCGGCACACATGATGTGGAATGTTGCAGTGGTGGCTGGCAGATGCGGATGTGCTTGGGCAAGATCCTGCTGTCACAGCCAGACCTGCTGCTCCTTGATGAGCCCACTAATCATCTGGATCTTGACGCTATCACCTGGCTTGAAGGTTAGTAACTCAAATTACTTGTGACTGAACCTGCATGCAGCGTGTCAGCAAATGCTGCCCTTTGTATCTGGTCCTGGTGAATGTGGTGTATGCTACACACGATGTGTGCGTGTATGTAACAGAATGCTGATAGTGTGTGTAATGTAGTGAGCACAGTACCTATATTCAAACCACAGATTGCGCCCAGGCTGGTTCCACGCTGGATCCCATGCCTTGATATCCCAAAGGGATATGATTGTTGGATCAGAATGATTGAACCATGATCTCTGAAAGGGTCACAAACCAGCATGCTCCCAACATGATGCTCAAAAGAAGTCTGTGTGCAGTGAGCTGACTTGCATTGCACAAACCTGATGCCTGCTGGCTAAGCCTGCTTATTTATAATCATTACCTGATATGAAACCTTATTACTACTAATATTATTGTTGTTATCATCATTATTATTATTGTTACTATTATCTCTGCTGTTGTGACTATGAGTCTGCTTCATTGTGCAGGGTATCTGCAAAGCCAAGACGTGCCCATGGTGGTGGTCTCCCATGACCGAGAGTTCCTGGATCAGCTCTGTAACAAGCTGGTAGAGACAGAGCAGGGCGTGGCCACCACCTACAAAGGCAACTACACTGAGTATGTCAAGACAAAGGAGGAGAAGATTGGGCAGCAGTGGGCTGCTTGGGAAAAGCAGCAGAAAGAAATTGCTCGCCAGGTAGGTGACGTGTAGCTGCCCGGCAGTGCTTTGTGTGTATGTGTGTGTGTACGTGCCTGAGCTGCTTCAAGGTCTCTGTTTGAAATGACATACAGCTGCAAGTCAGGAACATAAGCAATGAGAAGTTTGTTCAGATTGCTGTGTCTGATGTGATCAAGTACTGACATGTCTCTGGCGAGAGATGAAGACTGTGTAATCAAGTATGGATTATGTTTGTTACAAAAACCAGAACTTTCCCAGCAGCAGTAACTGCAGCAGCTGCATGTACAGCTCTATGCATCTCCTGCTGAAATATGTCGCACAAATACTGGGCTGCAGCGCCGTAGATGTCTCTTGCCCAAAAACAGACTTCAGAACCTGTGCAAAGAGCAGGTCTGCCTCTGTTGCTTGAACGCATTCAGCCTGCTGTGAACTGACATCAAGCGAGAGCAGCATGGCAATGCATACCCATGTGCATGATATGAAACACAGCCTTCTGCTGATGAGTCAAATAGTGTAAGCAGCAAGGCAAAATGTGCTGATGTACATGATGATGTGCAGACTGAAATTGTTCAGCGGCTGTCTGGGGGGGCACAGTCAGGCAGAGCAGCAGCGGCTGAAAAGGCCCTGGAGAAGATCAAGGAGGAGGGCAGTTTGGTGGAGAAGCCCTTTGTGGCCAGGAAGCGCTCCTTTGCGTGAGTGGCTGCTCCTGTGTGCGTCTGTTTGTCTGTCTTGGTGTCTCTGTGTGCCTGTCTGTCTGTCTGTGTGTCTGTCTGTGTCCTTTAGCCCATCACTTCTGGTATCTTTACCATTGAGCTCATCAGCCACATGCACAAGCAAGGGGATAGAGGCATGCAACACCTGTAAAGGTGCTCTACAACACCATAACGCACACCATGATTTCATGAGCACAAGCTCACTTGCATGCGCTGTTGGTAACTCTCCCCATTCAGACCATCTGTTTTGAACTTCAAGTCAGCGCATGGAGGTTGCTGCCAAAGTCAAGGCAGCCTCGAGGTCACTGGTCTGTTGCCATTCTCAGGCAGCTTTTGCAAGCACAGTCAAAATGCACTGAACACACCGTCCTACATGGCAGTGCCTGTATTGCTTCAGATACAAGGCTGTGCAGCAAACAGGACAAGCCAGCCTTGCTGCCCACTGTGCAGTATTGGAAAGGCAGGCTCTGCCTTTCAACAGATGGCAAGAGCCCCATCACTGCCTTTCAGCAGACAGTTAAGAAACAGCAGACAGACAAGAAACAGCAGACAGACAAGTAACAGCAAACAGACAAGAAACAGCAGACAGACAAGAAACAGCAGACAGACAAGAAACAGCAGTTCCTGCCTGGCTGCAGGTTCCCTGCTGTGGAGCGAATGGGACAAGAGGTGCTCTCTGTACAGCGACTCACACACGGCTACCAAGACAGGACGCTGTTCAAGAACTGTGACTTTGAGATGGAGAAGAGTGAACGAGTTGCCCTCATTGGTAAGCCTCCTTTCTTT
>JAABUO010009200.1_pt1 | contig 11066 bp, 12 predicted proteins | sample 5559291 | NCBI WGS metagenome assembly JAABUO01 (sample SAMN10711878, study PRJNA513372) | rock metagenome | isolation source: Antarctica rocks | place: Antarctica: Victoria Land, Finger Mt sud | reverse complement strand
AATACCGCGATGGTCCTAGGCAAGAAGGCCGCCGTTGCAGCTCTACACTGGCTATGTCCCTATCTAACCGCAGGCGTACTGCGCTCAATGCTCAAAGCCTCAGAGGTAGCTCAATACGTAGGCTGTGCACGACGACTGACACGGCCCTTCTCTGCCCGCTTTCTGGAAGAACGTCCAGAAAGGACAGTCAGCGCGGTGCTGAGATTGCTTCAATGCGATACTGAGTATGCCCTGTACACGCAGTGAACGCACCCTTCTTGGTCCGCACGCACACATGTGATCTAGGACAGCGAGGTAGAGTCCTGACGGTGTAATTTAGCGTGCCATACAGAGACTTCTGGCTTGAGACTCATGTCAATCCGGCCCTCAAGACAGCTTGCTAGATGTAGTCCTGTTTCAACTGCGGCACACAGTACATTGTGTATGCACACGGCCCCTGAAAGTACACTCCGTCCAAGTCCAGGCTATGCGTTTTGCTTCTTCAGCTCATGCAGTGACAAAGCTGTTGGCACAAAGCAAGGCCTGCGAAATCTGTTCACATGTGATGCTAACCACGCTTGTCTGAAATTTGAGCCACAAAGCGTACAGTTGGCAGTAAGTTTATGATAGCTCACAGCTACACAACACCATTAGCTGTGCTGTTTCACCTTTCACACAGCGAAACCCAGCATATAAGCAGAAGAAAACACCGTGCTGCTCAGTGGTGTCGAAAGCACTGCCTGACTTAAGAATGCAAAGCTAATTTCTGAAGGCAAGCTTTATATTGAGATAATGATTGTCGATGACAACAAAACAAGGAGGTAAGAGTGGTGCACATCCAGCAAAAGAGCAGCATCACATCAAAAGCTGTATCCCAGGAACACATCACTTTCAACAACATGATTGAGCGTGAACAGAAAAAACTCTACAAATTTAGGGGCAGCCTTTGATAGATGGCTGCATGGATATGCACTTATGGGCCAGACCCAACTGTAATCACAGCTGTACACAGCAAAATCAAGCTGGAGTGTAAACTCTTATGTTTACAAATCTACTGTTGGCAAATTTGGTCATAGTGGACACAGCAGATAGCTCCACAACACCCCTCTGCCGTCGACTTGCTTGTGAGATTCAATCACAACTTACACTGTGGCTGCATGTAGCAAGCTGACAATTGTACTGCTGCAGCCTTGTGCAAACTGAAGTATACAAAGGGAGGACATCAGACACCAAGGTGTTGCAATCACACTCACAATGGTCTGCTTTGATATCAATTGCAGCTGCTCAGAGCAAACCAGCAGCGTCAGCAGACAGCCTCATGTCAACAGGACATTACCAACACGGTGACGGCATTTCAACAAGACTTGGCATGCGGCAGCACGTCTGTGCACACACTCTGCACACAATCTGATGCAGTCTAGAACAGATCTGACAGCCATAGGCAGCAAATCTGGCTCAACATTTGACAACAGACAGGACAAAACCAGCAGTCATGGCCAGTTTGCGCCAATATGACAGCTGCATGTTTGAACGCCGCTGGGAGATCTGCCAGCACTTGACACCAAAAGACCAGATGTCATTAGATAGGCCTGCAGCAGCAAAAGGGCTACAACATGCAGACTACTCGATGCAAAATAGTCAAATGTGATAACGCATGTCACAACAAACACACTCTACAACATGAATGGATGCTGAAAGCGCGGTATGGGGATTGCAATCAGCATAATTGTCGACGAAAATTGGTCCTCAGCTTCCCAATACCATGGGTCGCATGACAAATGTATGGCAGATGCAGCAGCCACTGCTTACAACCGCAAACACGCTGCTCCGCTGTATTCTCAGACCTCAGGTAACGAGGAAGATGCTTACAGCATAGGTTGCACATCAGCTCCACAGCTTGCGCAGACCTAGGACAATGCCACAAACAGCGCCTGCTGCATAGTAGGCATGCCCAATGATGCTTCTGCATTGTGCACAGAGCCCTGCAACCCTGTAAACAGCACTTCCACCGTGTCAGTGCACTTTGACAGTAGCAGGAAACAAGGCCTGCGTGACAATGTGCCTGCAGATGGTATGCATGTTTCATGTCCCAGAAACTTGTGTGTTTAAGGTGCACCATCTTGTGAACAGGCACGCATGCCTTCCAACAAATCCCCACCAGTGCGGATATCAGCATAGTTTGTGCTTGCATGGCGCAACCTTTGACAAATGACGTCACAACTCATCATGCAGCGTTATTGCAATGACAGTGTCCACTCACTTTTCAGGAGGCTGCTGAATGGAGATGAGGTCAGACTTGGGTAGGGGGCAAGGGTCCTCTGGCATCAACACACCAAGCGTGCATGGTGGCTGGCGGTCATCACTGCTGCTGCTCTTCCACAAGGCAGTCCTCCTGACAGCATTGTGTCACAGGAGGATGGACGCTGGAAGCCATAAGCTGTGCTGATGACTCAGCATTAATGCACAAGGGCTGCCTGTTGGACTCCCTGGATGGAAGTATCAGGCCAAGTGGCTGATGAGGAAGGCGCTGCAGCAGCACTGACGGGTCAAGTGTTTGCGGCAGTGGCTGCTCAAACGATTATGGGGGAGCAGCATGGAGTGATGCATTCGCTGCAGTGATGGTTGAGAAGCTGGCTGAGAAGGCGGCTCAGGCTGCTGTGCAGGTACTTGCTCAGTTGACTGTTCAGCACCATCATCATCATCATCAACCTCATCATCACCAGCATCATCAACACGCCAAGATATCTTGCCATCTGCCGACAGACATTACAGTTTGAGTTTCAGATCTGAAACATGGCAGCTCAGTATGATTCACTGCAGGGAAGACTTTTTTTCCAGCAAGCATTGTATTGATGTCCAAAGAGACAAAGGGGTATGAAAGTTGCATGATGTAAGCTGTATGGCAGTGTCAAACGACATACAAGGACTGGGCCTCTCACCTACAACCACATGTGAGCTTGAACCCCAGGACATGGGGAGGCCTGCCTTCATCTTGTCAAAGGTGGCTCTGAGATAGGCGTGGCATGCAGCATCATGCAGAAGACGCTTCTCTAGCTTGAATTGGAACAGCAAGCGGAAGAAGTCGGCAGCAGCATCTGGGGTGGTGCTGCACTCTTTGACCCTGTCAATGAGTGGGTGTTCGACTGGCCTGCCTTCGTGCATGGCTACCTCATTAGCATCCTCCTGCACAGTCGCATATGTGTTGGTACAATAATGTCAACCAAGGGCGGAACATACGTCAAGGCATACACAGTCCTATCACATTGATGTACAGCAAAAAGGAAAAAACTTTGAAGGCCTTTTCCAGCACTATGATATGCATATATGTCTGCTCATGAGCAGGCTCTGTCCCTATGCAGTTCCTGTACAGGTTCCCTGTCAGGCTTACACACCAGTAATGCATGCACTTGCAGGTGTGGACATACCCTGTGCAAGCTGTGCATGCATCAGCAATCACAAGACAGCATGTGCATCAACACAACCAGTTTGCGAGTTAAGACACGTATATCTTCAAAAGCACAGATTTGTTGAGAATCAGTCTTACCCAAAGTTCATGGCATTCAATGACGCTCTCATATTCCTCCCAGGCAAGGTACAGCTCCTCTGCGAAACCAGCAGGAGCAGATGTGACAGGTTTGTGATCAGGCAGGAAAGGCAGGTCTCCAGTCAGCATCTGGTAGCAGACGCAGCCAAAGCTCCAGATGTCAGCTGCTGGTCCATTGATCATGACAAACTCTTCATTGTCTCCAGCGCCCTCCCTCTGACGCTGAAGAGAACGCAGCAACTCTGAGGGCGCATGAGGAGTGGTGGCACCTGTTGGCTTGACATCTCTCGTGCAGACATCAACGTACAGCTTGTCTGCAGGCAGCCCAATTGATGTTTGACCACAGAGCGCAGATGGCACATGCAGTCATTTTGCTGACATGCTGTCGAGCAATGCAACACATAGCCAGGATGCTCTTTGTATGACAGTGACATTGGTCAGTAATGCATAGCCAAGAGCACGAGGGCTGGCAGACATGATGGACTGCAGCCCTGCAGCACTGGTTGTGGCGATGCAAACTTACCCTTATTGAAAATCTGGGCAAAACCAAAGTCTATTCGTCTCAAGACATCCCAGCCATTGCTCCTGTCATCTTGCAGCATCACATTCGTGATAGTTAGGTCCAGGTGACACATGCTGGCTGTCATGTGCAGTTCCTCCAGTGTTTGCATGTTCAGTTGAAATACATTTGTCAGAGAGCAGAAAAGCAGCATGAAATGTACAGAAGGAGGCCACTTACTTCTAGGAGCTGCACAGCAACTTCCAGCACTTGCTGCTCCCAGGTCTCCTGAGTGTATGTGTGTCTTGAACACATATGCTTGCTCAGAGTCTGCCCACGCACCAACCTGCACTGATGATGGTCTTGATGACGTATGCGTGCAGGTAAAGGCGCTAGCGTGTACAGTGCACAGCTTCAATACAGGTTGTGAAACAGCAAGCACAGCAACCCACGCGTACTCGAGGATGAGGCAGATGTCGTCTGCTGTTTTAGCTGGCTGTACGTATTTGATGACACGAGGTACTTTGTACACTTCGGCTCTCCCCAGAGCGCACATTTCGTTGTAGAAAAGGTCTCCATACTCCAGTGTACGTGACTTTGACATCTTCTTGACGGCAAAGACACCTCTGGATTCCTTTTCTAAGTACCTGCTGCGCCGATGGTGTATGAGCTGGTGTCAATGAGGTACACTTATAAGATCACCAGACGCTCTCACCTCTCCACGGTAGTGAAGCAACCGCCTTTGCCCAGGCTCCAAGAATGGTCTTGTACGTCAGGAAAGTAGATCCTGTCAGGGGAGTACAGAAGCACGTTCATGTTGATTGCCTGATTGTCTACAGCTTTATGCAGTTCACACAAAAGCTATCTGGGTGAAGAGGCAAGTGAGGACAATCGCACAGCACCTTACCGATCGTATAGTAACGACTTACGCAGTGTGTGAGTGTAAGACAGTGTACGACAGAGTGGCGTACGCCTTGGGCCAAGACTCTTGGCCCTGTCTAATAGGCTGGTAGCGACAACGGCGCAACAACGCCGACGCCGCTGGACATTGTTCATTGGACAGGGGCACCGCCCGTCGACTTTTGCATGCGGCTTTCAGATTGCGGAAAGGCCTGCAGGTGAAGAGGAATATGAGATCAGCAAGGACGTACACAGACGAGTCTGCAGAATCTTGAGGTAGACCTCAATAGCATCAGCCGCAAGTGTGGCCTCTAGACTGCATTCTCTCTCCCTGAGGCACTTTGGTGCATGCAGGTCGATCTCCCATAACTCTCCACTGCGCAAAAGGAGCTCCTGATCACGTGGCAGGAAAACTCCGAGGACCTTCTCAGCCGACAGGTTGCTGCAAAGAATGATGGACTTTTTATTTTGCTTACTGCAATATCTGCATTTCGTGCATGCGTGGTACACTGGCAGCGGCTTCATAACGTCCTGTCTATACACCCCACCCCCCCCCCCCATACACCACAACAAAGTGGCATGCCACTTTGCAGCCCAAGCATTATGCTTGCTGTCGAGTGCAAAAGGTTGTAGGCAGGAAGGGCATACCTTGGCTGACTGTTGAGGTAGAGTCGGGCATGGTGTTGCCTCATCTGCACCTGCGCATGGCAGCAGCATCATATGTCACACAAACCCTTTCAATGCAGAACGCAGGTAGCAGTCTTACCTTCCAGTCTCCAAAAGCCCTCATAGACAGATTCCCAAGCCTGATGATGTCAGTCTGGTGCTGTGCCTGCAACAGCCACAGCTGCAGGCTTGAGGCACGCAACTCAGGTGCGACAAGCAACAAGGCATGCTTGCTGTGCCAATACTACACAGCTACCTTCTTGTGTTGTTTGCTGCAATGCTGTGACTCATTGCAACCATTTCTTGAGATGAAGCTGACAATCAGCTTTGTATGCTTCTTTTGTGTCACACTCCCTTCCTGTTGGCACAAAGTCAAGAGACTGATGCCATCTGCATTAGAAGACCTTTTGAGTTGCAACACTATAATGAATGTAATGCCTTAAATTTGTATACTTCTGTTTCATGATAAATTTAGTTGTGTTGTCATCTTGTCATTGTTATCATTGTTATCATCAATATCATTGATTTTCCAGAACTGAAGCAGCATGAGAATCTTTTCTGTGTAGTTGAGTTCCTGCCTGGGTAGGGCAACAACATTGTAAAAGGCAGAGGGCTGAAGACATGCGGCAGAACCTTCGTCAAGGTCGGCCAGATGCTCTTCAAGCTGCTGGGCACTGTGGTGTCTCATTACACCGCCCATGAGGACTGTGGTGCTTACACAGTGTGGCTGCTGTGCCACATCAAGGCTGACAGACGGCAGAGCCAGCTGCCTTTCTCCTGCTGTTGTTCACCCATCATATGACAGTACATCAGCGTAGTGCACAGGGTGTGGTGTTGCTCAGTTGGCATTGAAATTCGGTTGATCAGATGGGTTTTTCCAGATGATCTGACATCGCATCAGCGACCAAAGTACAGCTCACCATCAGGAGTATGTGGTGCTGCATTGCTGCTTGCATCTTCCAGTTCCGACAAAGTGCTTTTTACCAAGGTAGATGGGCTGCCTACCATCAACCACATGCACATCACCACATAGCCACCTTGGGCTGGACTGCCTTTATTGCCTGACTTCAGAAGTTGGTTCTTGGAACCTCAAAGCCTGCTGCAACTTTTGACACCCAGGTCAGAGTTTGTAGGCTGAGGATGATGTAGCGAGCAAGCAGCATCAGTGGTGATCTGCCAAGCATCAGCATGTGCGCCTAGCCCCTGACTGTGACCAGGTACTGAGCTGACAGAGCCTCTACGCCCTTCAGATTCAGCCCTAGTGAATACTAACCTAGTGCTGTGGTGACCTATCAGCAGCCATGCAATAATACAGGCTGTGATGGCAGTGCCCAATGTGCGGTTTGATAGAGCATCGCACAAATCTTTTCTTCTAATCAACTCGAACTGTAATGATGCCTGTTTGCTTCATATATTTTTGCTTGTGTTGCACTCATCTTCGGCTATGGTGGAAACTACTGTCACAGTGGTCTTGGCCATGATGCAACAGCACCAGTTCTGATCAGAAGGCTTCCTACCCATTGTCTAATATTGGCATGCCGTTTAGTCTCATTGAGATGCCCATGCAGAATCGATATAAGGCTGACTGTATAAGATGAACAAAAAGCAGCCTAATCCTTGAAGCATTCTTGGGGTCAAGCCTGAAAATTTCAGCTGACAATGATATACCATGAGAATATACTTTTTGCCAAGCAACATCACAGAACGGCCTGTCAGCTAGGGACCATCACTTTCTTTCGCTGCAGCTTTGCTTGTGTTAGGCAGCACATCACAGTGCAACAGCAGCCCAACCTTGATGTGGGCCCCTTGCTATAAGACAAGACCTGTAGGGGTCATTCCCCCTACAACCCCTACAGCCTGCTCTATCTGTCTTGACTGCATGTTGCAGCCTGCTCTGTACCTCTGTATGTTGACGCAACATGCTGTCAATTGCATAGACCTATGGTCTGACATGGCCCAGGAGCTTCTGAGCCCTCCATTCTTCACCGCTTGCATTGAAACACCAAACCTGGCAGCATTGGCTTGTTGACTAGATACTCAATGGCAGGTCAATATGTGTTGGCTCTGTTACCCAGGATGCCAAAGCATAAAGACGTATTTTACAGCAGGACGTAAACAGCAGCTCCCACAAACCACCCCTTGCAGATCTGGTAGCACCCAGCAGCATGTGTGACAGGCAGCAACTGGAAAAGCTCTGGTGTCCAGCAGCAAGAGTGACAGGCAGCTCTAGCAGATCCTTGCTGCAGTCAGAAACGCCTGCAGCCCAGCCCTTTTGACAGTGCCCTCCGGCAGCACACCTGCAACACCTTTGATGATGTGATGGAGGAGACTGCAGCATGCAGAGACAATGTCTGGGCTGAAACACAAAAGCAGGCACATTGATGCAAGATGGTGACACAAGGAAGCTTGGTTCCAGGTGCACTGCAGCAGTGTAGGTGTTGCAAGCATGTCTGCAAGCAGGCTTATAACCAAGCCAAGAGACGTACTGCTTCATGTGCACACACGTGAAAGGCCTAGATACGACTGGTGTCATCGTGTCTGCAATGCACAGCAGGTTGCGTAACTACACAGGAGCAGGCAAGTGGTGCTTACTGCGTGGTCGACCAGCAGCAGCAAGGGTGCTGGGTCCTAGGGCAGCGCTGCATACAGCTGCAGAAGAGGCAGCCACAGGCATCTCAGGAAACACCCCACGCTGCTTCTTTGCTGTAGCAACCTACACACAAATCCAATCGCTGAATCCTGAAGCACTGACGGTTGTAGGCACTGCACATGGCGCTTCATAAGGCATTACTTGTTTGTTTGATGGGAACAGACAGGGGGACAAGATGGTGACATAACAGCTGTAATTGTGAACAGATTGTGGGGTTGGCATCTGCGCAGGGACTCTCAAATTAGAAGGTGTCCATGATCCTGCCATTATACTGTGCAAATGCAAGGATACAGCGTGCAAGGGACAGGGGTAGACAAGACATTTCTGATGTGTGTAAAGCAGCAGAGTTCAAGCACCTTACTGCCAAACATTTTGCATGCTAGCAGCAAGTTTGTATTGTGCCTAGTGACTGTACTGACCTGCGCTCTGAGAGGCTATTGCAGGGGTAGCCTGTCAGGGTAGCCTGTCAGGGTAGCTCAGCAACATCTCCCTTGCAACTCGTCTCACCCCTGAAACTCTGCCTGTGCTGCTGCGCCTGCATGGCACAAGCTTGTTTAGCGAGCTGATCTTAAGCCTTGATCATCACACAGCAATGAGCGTCAGCGTTTGGATTCAGCATGTCTATGTTTGTACCGCCACGTGGCATAAGTAGTATAGGGCAAGAGGCACTGTTGAAACCCACATGAGATGAGCACGCAGCATGTGCTGGGACAAACACAAAGCTGTTGCCTGTGATTGGTGTTACAATGACATTTTGCTGGAAAGGACAAGAAAGGCCACCAATTTGTTTTGGAGATGACAAACAGCACAGAACTGGGAAACTCTGGAATTGACACGAAGAACGACTGGCGTGCATCATGTATGCAAACACACAAAAAAGACAAGTGAGCAGCCAGCAGGTGAGCTGCAATAACAGGAGAGAAGCCAAAGTCAACTATGCGTAGTTCACCTCAGGCGGTTGGGTGGGCTGCTGCTGGTAGGAGTGGCCCCACTTGGAGGAGGGGATGGGATTTCTGGCCTGACTGAGACTCTTATAGGAGACCTAAAGATGCCGCTGAGTTTGCTTTGGTGAGGGCCTGGCTAAAGATCTGGCTTGGGCTCTCATCCAGGGCCTGAGTGAGGCCCTGCCTAAGAGCCTGAGTGGGGGCCTGGATGAGGGGCTGACTCGGCTCTGACCCAGGGAGTGACTGACGACTTGACTAGGGGTCTAAATTCCATCTGCAGCGAGTGGTTGTAAAGGTTTCCTGAGCAGGGTGTCGGAGGCTGAGTGAGGGCATGACTGGACTGGAGCACAGACCTTCATCGGCGACTGGGCAAGGCTTGATTGGGATTCTAACAGGCACATCACAGGGGCTGGACAGAAACTAAAATTTGTTGGATTCAAAACCAATTTGCACCGGCATGACAGCTGCTTGTTCAGATGCTGGTGGCAGGTCTTCCAGCAGATCATACCAGAAGACCTGCGGTAACCCGGGGCCTGCAGCAGCAACAAGGCATGGCCTTGGCAAAATGGGCCAGACTGTGCAGTGTAAACTACTGACCTGAACATGCATGGCACTCACAGCATGCTGCCTGCTGAAGTCTGGAAACAAAAACATGATGACATTCAAAATGAGAGGCCTCTGTACACCATTGATCATGAAACACACACAATGGCAAAAGCAGCAGCCACTGCTGCTTATTGAGCCTTTTTATACTGCAAACATGCTGCAACCTGTGGTCTCATATCTGAGGTAGCTGAGGAGGGTGCTTACCGTATGGTGCATGCATCAGCTCCACAGCTTGCGCAGACCAAGGGCAATGCCACAAACCGCGCCTGCTGCATAGTAGGCACGCCCAACAATGCCTCTGCATGGGTCATGGGCCCCTGCAACCCTGCAAGAAGCGCTTTCACAGTGTCAGAGCGCATTGGAATAGCAGGAAAGCAGATTTGTGTGATCAATGTGCCGGGAGATGGTATGCATGTTTCACGTCCTGAATGCTTGTGTGTCCAAGGTGCATCATCTTGTGAGCAGGCAAGCACGATGCAGTGACCCAGAAACGGCGCCTGTGCAGTGTAGGAACGCAAAATGGTTTTTAGCATAGCTCGTGTTTGGATTGTGTTGAAAGGACGACATCATAAACATTACAAAGCACATCTACAATGACAGTATCCACTTACTTGTCAGGATGCTGCTGGCTGGGGGTGAAGTCAGACTTGGGCAGGAGGCAAGGGTCCTCTGGCATCACCACACCAAGCATGCATGGCGGCTGGCTGTCATCACTGCTGCCGCTCTCCATAAGGTTGTCCTCTTGACAGCAATTGGTTACAGGAAGATGAATGCTGGAAGCCGTGAGCTGTTCTGATGACTCAGCATCAATACGCAAAGACTGCGCCTGCTCAAGAGGATGATGGGGGAGCCGCGTAGCATGATGCTCAGGCGTTTGCAGCAATAATGGCTCAGAAGCTGGCTGAAAAGGCTGAGAAGACTGCTGTGCAAATACTTGCTCAGTTGACTGTTCAGCACTGGATGAACCATCATCAGCAACAAGCCCAGTTATCTTGCCATCTGCAGACAGACATTACAATTTGCCTTCAGATAGAAAAAGAGACTGAAATGGCAGCTCAGCGTGGGTGACTGTGGAACCATTTTCTTACTAGCAAACATTGTGATGATGCATGACCAAAGAGACAAGGACGTATGAAGGCTGCATCATGTAAGCTATATGGCAGAATCAAAACGCATAACACAGCTGGATCTTTCACCTTCCACCATGTCTAGACTTGCATTTCTGGACACGAGGGAGGCAGTCTTCATCCTGTCAAGTGCTGTGAAGTAGGCGTGCGC
>JAABUO010009199.1_pt1 | contig 11066 bp, 17 predicted proteins | sample 5559291 | NCBI WGS metagenome assembly JAABUO01 (sample SAMN10711878, study PRJNA513372) | rock metagenome | isolation source: Antarctica rocks | place: Antarctica: Victoria Land, Finger Mt sud | reverse complement strand
AATGCAGGTAATCTTGCTGCTGCTTCTGGAAATCTTCTGCACCGCAAGTTTGGCGCACCCAGCAAGCAACCTCAGAACCAGAAGTCTCGAGTGGGCATGACTGACCTGTCAAAAGAGTTGTCCAAGGCAATGGAGATCATAGGCTGCGGCAATGATGCTCACAGGTGCTGTTCCCATACCTGGTCACGTTGCCCGCGCAAGTGCATTATGGCCTTTTTGTGTTGTTTGAAGTGAACTTGACTGTGAAACTGCCATAGCTTGATTGTGAGATGAAACCAAGCTGTGGATGTACTGCATTGTCTGAGGGGATCACTCAACTGGGCTTTGTGGAATGACCTTTTAAGATGGCCCCTTCAAGGCCAAGTGTAGGTGCAAATGTTTTCAGGACAGCATGAGGCAGTCAACAGTCAGGTGCGCTACTTGCTGCACCTCATCCAGTCAATAGCATCAAATCAAATACCTAAACAGTACACCAGTCTACCTGGTACACCCAAACCCAAGCCTGACCCTGTGATAACACCCAACATGTTGAGTCCGGGCAACAGCCAGTTGTCAGGTCGTCAAGCTACTCTTTGGTACAGCCACATGTGTGCAAAATCAATGCAAGCCAGTCACTTCCTGTATTCACTGGCATGCAGAATACACACCATGAATGGTGTCTACACTGATGACCTGACTTTCTGGCACCCATTCATGTCAGTGAGTGGCAAGAAGGACATGCTGGGAGTGGTGCGCTTGTGGACGTTCCTGAACACTCACTTAGAAGTAGACACAAGGCGAGTAGGTAAGCCAGCAGAGAAGCTTCAGGTCACCAACTTGGCAAGTATGCTTCCTGTTACAGGAACTACAGTGAAGCACTGGAGGCGCCTGTCGAATGCACCTCATGCCTGTCTTTCCTTTGCAGTGCTGTGAATATGATGTAGCATGAAGTTTGTCTACCCCTTTGAGCATGTGCGCATGCATCCATCTCGTGCCGCAAACTGAACATTGATTTAGTCAAAAATGCGCCCAGACTTATACATCATCATAGAAAGATCAGCAACATGCAAGGCTGCTTGTCGTCGGCACACTTGTGAGGCAATATCAGAAGTAATTTCCAGAAGACTCTCCCATGTGCAGTGCCCAGCCACAAGGAGGATGTGATGCTGATTGATCTGGAAAGGCGCTTCAGGCCATGGCTGTGGCCCTTCTTCTTGCCGCCCATTGCACTTTGGGTGCATGTGATTGTGCACCTCGTAGATGCACCAGGACCCAATGGAGGTGAGGCTTAGGCCACGCATGACAAGACACAGTTCTCCATGGAGAAACACAGTTTTCCACATGTGATCACACTTCTCCATGAGTAGAAATAGTTTTCCAAGAGTTGTCGCAGTTCTGCATGAGTACTCACAGGTCTTTATGTGTCGACACAGCATTCAATGAGTAGCCATAGTGCTCCGCAGGTAGCCACCCTTTTCCAGGGAGACACACAGCTCTTATGCAGTACAAGTAGCTCATGTCTAGTTGGATTGTACCAGGCTATGTCTGTACCATGTGCCAAATCGTCCTCGGCATGACAGGCACAGTCAAGCCGAAACGACAACTTACTGCAGCATAAACCTGAAATGGTTGTTGAACTTTTGCCACATCTGATTGAGTTATGCATAGTGCCGATGTGTGGAGCTGTCAAACCGTTGCATGTGGCTGATAGCCTTGATTTTCTTTCCAGACACAGAATGTATCTATACCCGGGCAAGTGGATGGTGTTCTAACTTTTAGTACATTCATCATTGCTGCAGTGTCTCATTATATGCAGCACGATTGCACTGTTTATGTGTGCAATGCAGGCAAGCTGATCAGCAGACATGAGGATCACATCATGTGGGAAGAAAGCCTGCTTCTGCGCAACCTGGGGCCATTCAGCACATTCTTCTATAATCAAATCAGGCCATTCACTGGAAAGCTGTTCTCCACTGTTGGCAACTTCATATATCACGTCCTTCTCTGGCTCAACCTCTCATCAGATGTGAAGTAAGCAGTATAGGGATAGACTGTTCTTTGCAACATATGGTCTGTTGTCAGGGTGTTATAACATGTTACAATATGTGTCAACAGTAACAAGTTGTATATAATACTATTCTGATTGTGCAACAGGTTGTCTATGACCATGACAAACACTACGGTCATGAAAAACTGTGTACAAGCTGCGTGCTTATTACCTGAGGGTGTATACAGGAACTGCATACACATCAGATAACATTGTTCATCAGACACTCTGGTCAATCACTGGCATGCAGGATAGAAGTGCGCTTAGGCTGCAACTGTGCTCGGCACTATAGAATGAGCACCAAAGCTGAGTTCTTGTAAAGCTGTAGGCAACTCAGAATGGTGATTGTGCACAGTAAGCATATCATGGTGCAAGCCTACCGTGCAGCACTAGTGCTTTCTGCTGTCAGCATAGAGATATCAGCTAGTTTGTGTGGATCAAGCCATTCAAAATTCAAGGAGTTTAGATTGAAGCAGTCACCTCAGCTGCAAGATATGGCCATCTACATATGTACCCAATAGAGAACCATATGCGGATCAGTCTGGTCCCTATTCGAGGCTGTAAATTCACTGTGGCGGTGTGAGCTGACGACAGCGTCGAAGAGTGTTTACAAGCTGTGATGTTAAGTGCCTATTGTGTCAAATCGATCAAACTTCTGCACACTGCCCTGATGTTGTACAAAAGGAGATGTACATGTATGTGTACAGAATGATTGCAAATGGGAACCGTATTTGCGGATATGCCGCATATCCGCAGTGCATGCAGCAGTGACAACGTATCTGCAGTGCATGCAGCAGTGACAACACAAACATCTTTGCAATTGAAGCAAGGTGTGGTACAGCTGGGCTCCTCACCGTTGCTGCAGCTGCCTTCTGTCAAAAGAGCCAAATGCTCATGCATGTTGATGATCACATATACACGCATGAGCATGAATGCCCACATATGCACAAAATAAACTTTGCTTCGAAGAATTTTTGATCCACCCATGACTAAACTAGTGGATGGGAATTGGGTATGCCTTCACATGAACATTGCCCAAGTATGCTCACAACACAAAACTAGTTTGCAGCACATGGTTGAGATACTTATACACTAGCTGCTTGCTTGAGAGTTGGTGCATTATATCATATACCTACAGCTTTGTGATAACCCTGTTACAGCATGCCAGAGGTGTCCCACACTGGCCTGTTTCATAAGTTATTGCTGAGCCAGCCCGTTGCCAAGTCCATAACTGATCAGGGAGCCAGCCTTATGAGGTCTGGAAAGGTGATTAGCGAGTCAACCCTGAGGCTGCTGGAAGACATATTAGGCTGCCAGCCCGATGGCTGCTGGAAAGCTGAGGTTTCCATGAGCGCTGTCATCCTGCTGAGGCTTCTTGCCACGCTCCATCACTTGCTTCTGAAGCTCTGGCAGCTCTTCTGAATCATCTGGCTTAGGCCCCAGATCATTTGCAGTCGTGTTAGGAATCCCAGGGATTGCCCTGTCAGCACGGCGGCAAAGAACTACATGGCCGATGACGTTTGCCAACAGCCCTCTGGCCTCCCACAGGGGCAGAATGGTGCAGACAACTGCTGCCAAACAGCCCCAAATGATAGAGATGATGACCCACATGGTGAAGTAGCCCTTGGAGAACACCTTTGCTGGGGTTGTCAAAATAGGCCACAGCACCACCAGCACCAGTGTGATCAAGCCGCCATACAAAAGAATATTCTTTTGTGCCTTCTTCATCTTGTCTGTGCTCTCAAAGGTGAAGGAGTGGTTCATAGCATCCACATCATCCAGCACCTGCAGTCATGAACATAAGGATAAAGGATCCTCACTTTCAGAGGCTCAACAAGGATCGAAGTGCAAATTCTCAAAGCTGCACAACAGTGCACACTACTTCTGTTAGACACTTGCTACTTGACTTTTGCCCAGCTATGCTAGCCATGCCATTAAGCATATCATAGAGCAGGTGTTTGACCTGAGCAGCACATCATGTGTTGAAGAGAGCAACATTTCAGGGCAAATGTGGGTACGGTTGCGGATGATCTCACCGAGATAACCTTCATTCCAGCCCAGTCATAGTTCTGAGGCTTGATGAGGCTCATCACAACACAGATGAAGAGTGACACAAACATGGCTACTGCTGCTCCAGCCAAGGTTGGTGCATACTCCTGAAGGTTATCTAGATTCAGGTTCCCGTACCGGATCTTGGTGCAAGCAAGCCAGGCTGTGATACCACACCCAAGGCCGACAATAGACCCTTCACCCATGCAACAAGACAATCAAATTGCATCTATAGAGCCAGAACTCTGACAACGGAAGTCTGCAGCATTGCCAGTCTTGTAGACCAGGATGTGGCGCAGCGTATCTTGTGTAAATGACATGTATACATGAGGTATGCATGTACAGACTGTTCACACTGTGACTGCAGTACGTTTGTGGCATGGCCACTTGGAGGTATGCATGTACAGGCTGTACAGTCTGTGAGCATAGTCCATTTCAGCAAGGCCAAAGATTGACAGACTGCCCAAAGTCAAAGCTGTATGTACATGTACAGCAGGATGGGTGGTATGTGCTTGACAACGTCTGCCAAGCCTCATTCTATTTGCTCAGTGTACAGGACTCACAAACTTGTGTGCATTGTCATGTCTTGGCACAGCATGGGGCACAGCATCAAGTGGTGTTGTGGGAAGATGGGTGGGTCATTGGCGCACCTGTGATGGCAGCTGCCTTGCTGCATTTGTCCCAGAGGATGGCGAAAGAGATGGGGGGTACGGCGGACACAATCAGGGTGGACCCCACCAGGAAAATAAAGTTCAAGGACACATTGGCCACACTGAAGATGATGGCAATGACTGCAGCACAGATTGCAGTGTTTGCTCCAATGCACTACATGCAAATGCAAGGCAAGTTGGATGTATGTAGTCACTGTCAATTCTTGTGCAACCAGATTTTAACGGGCAAATCAGCAGGCAGTGATCAGCTGTGTTCAGGTGTGTGTCATGACAGGCTGTAGTCAGCAGCTGTGCAGTAAGTAGGGGCAGGGGCAGGGGCAGGGCACTCACCTCCCATGCAGACAGCAAAGATGCAAACAGAGATCCTGGAGCATAGCAGCATCTGCTTGCCAGTGGCTCTGGGGTTGATGTACTCCCGGTAGATGTCATACGAAATCAAGGAGCTGACAGCTATGAGCTCTGCTGATCCTGAGGAGGTCACTGCCATAAACAAGATGACCACCTGCATACAAACATACACGGCCACATGAGGGACGCTGCCAGACAGCTTAGGAGGCAACTGAATCCTTGAGAGAGTGGGTATGCAGCATTTTTGTCAAGTTGGACGTTTGCAGCTTGAGATCTGCATCTCACAGGCATTGCCCCTGAATTTCCAGAGACAGGCCCAGGGGTCATTGCCAAGCCGTGCTCGAGTGGACAGGGCTGCTACACACAGCCATAGGCAGTCTAGCTCTACAGTGTATCTGAGATCTTAGGGCTGATACAGGCAGCCCTCAGAGAAACAAGCCATTACCACAAGAATGGCTCCTCCATTGCCTAATATGGCCAGGGCAGCGGCAGGGGGCACAAGCCCCAGATTGCCCTCATCAATGGTGAGGGGCAGATCCAGGGCTACAACGGATAGCCCCAATGAGGTGGCCAGGGCAAAAGGGATACTGAACCACATGAGGCCGCCTAGGAGATACCCCTTCCATGATGCTGAGGGCTTGGCAGCAATTGCTGACTGCCAGTAAGACTGGTCTACAAAGACGGTGCCAAAGCCCCCTATAACCTGCACACATCTTAGGTCATCATTTGTCATCTTGCAATCATGCAACAGCTGCCATGGCAACATTGTGCATATACAAAAGGCCTTAGGATCAAAATATGCAAGCAAACAGGTACCAGGAGTCCGTTGGAGTCCTGTGGTATCTACCTGCAGACACCTGCAGGCTTGGGTCACTGTCAGGCTCGCTTTTGGCACTGTTCATGTGCAGATTCACATGCACATGCAGTACAGCAGTGCTCAACTGTGGCCGCAGCATGCATGCAGTACATGCGTATGCACAACAGACACATGCACTGCATGCAGACAAGAATTTCATGCCTGGATCAGGCCAAACATGAGACCGTTGGCACTTAGGATGGTCATGTAGCTTCCATCACGGTTTCCGGAGGCAGGATTGGCATGCTGCATTGCTGTCAGGTGCTCCCACACCACTGAGGGGCTGCCAAGTTTTGGACTGGTGCCATAAACTGTCACACAGAAGAGGATGAGGGTGACGTAGATGATGACGGTATGGATGTATGAAGACGTGAAGGTGGCCTTCAGCCCACCTGCAGGCAGAATCATGGTCATGTCAGCAGTGGCAATCAGGGGTCAGTCAGAACAAAAAGTGGGGGCGCTGGGGTGGAGGGGAGAGCATGGAAGGGGGCAGCAGAAATGAACAAGTGATTGTGATGTAGCTTAAACCAAGAAACCTTGTTGTGACGGTCGCCTACAGTGTGAGTCTTGTCCAAAGGAAGCCAAAGACGTAAAGGAGCAAACCAACAAGCATCGATCACACTGTGACGCTGCGCTGATTATGTCATCGAGCAGACATATGGACAGTCATGTAGTGGTTATGTAGACAGTGATGCCACCATGGAGCAGCATGAAGACATACAGACAGACTCAGGCACACACTATATGAGTCAGACACATACACAGGATATAGGCCTGTCTAGGCACGGACAGACATGAGTGTGGTTGACTGACCCGTAGCTGTGTAGAGAGTGATACCCAGAGGTATGAGCATGCAGGCGGCGTACACTGACATGCCTGTCAATGCTGTGATGACTGCCGAGCCTCCCAGAATGAGCTGAGTGGACACCACAATGTTGGTCACGATGCAGAAGAAGAACATGACCTGCATTCATCAAGCCAGTCCACAAGTCTTTCAGCGTGCTGTGTCTGCACTAGCTAATGGTAGTGTACTTGCCTGCAGCATGCATGCACAGCATAGGACCATGCAGAGGTGTCAAGAGATTTGTGATGTCTGTCTGTCAGCATGTGCATATCCTATCGTCCAAACATTAGAGCAGCGCAAATCAGCATGCACACAGCTGTGCACAACAAAGACATTGCGCGCTTGCAGCAGGTCAAGCATAAGCCTAGGCATACAAGTTATCGTCGGCGTCATTTGCCATGGCTGAGATTGTGTACAGTATATTCAAGTATGCTGATAGGACCTGCAAGTCTGGCAGCCTGCACATGGTTGGGACAATTGGGTAGAACACTGTACAGGACATGTTTGTCTCTAGAGCAAGTTTGTACAAGAAGGATTGAGATGGACTTGAGCCCCATGGTGCTGAGAAAATGCAAGCACCTTATGTCACAGATGCAACTAGTGACTTGGACTGTAGCGTGCCGTAACAATGGGTATGCAATTGTGTAGAGTAGGGACCTTGTGAGCTGTGCAGCCCCATCTCGCTTTCACAATCTCCAGGACGGTATGTGCAGAAGGGGCTTTACGCTTGATCTCAACAGCCAACACTCCAAAAAGGAGGATCTGTATGGTAGCACCAGCAGCATACCAGAAAGGTCCTGCAACTCCCTGCATTTCATGAAACATGAACTCTGCATTGGGCATACTGCATTGCATGATCAGTGTATACATCATCACTAGCTGTGCAGCTTTGCAATTGCAGTCAAAATTTTCATTGTCACACAAGGTCGCTTGCAAGATATGCTTTCCAAGAGAGATGCTGATGATTACACCAGCACTGTCACCACTTACATATTTGAAAGCCTGGTTTGAGGACTGCAGCAAGGTTGAAGACCAGGTCCAGTGCGAGACAATGTCAACAGCTATCAGGCCAGTCTTGATGGTCCTGCCTGCGGTATTGAAGTCCTGTACGCAACACATACGTTTGATTGGACATCAGATGAATGAGAGGGAGTCTTAAGCCAGCAAATAAGTCGGCTGGCGCTTGTTTCCTGCAAGTAGGGTAGAAGATAACGTCATTCAAGTCGGCGTTCCAATTGGTACCTCGCTGTGATATTTAGTACCACCATATTTGTAGTCCAAATAAACTAGTGTTGTGGTCAACACCGCGAAAGCTGCCCCGAAGCCTACGACGATGCCGTAACCCACTCCTTGGGACAGTGGAGGACCATCGCCGAAAAAGCTTGTTAGCCCGTCATATTGATGCAAGCCAAACAGATTCAGGCCTCCGACTCCCATGGTGTCCGAAACTCAGATTGTTGACCTCAACACCGTGTCTGCAAGCACGCCGTACGGTGAGGCAGTTGAATCAAGCATGCAGGTTTCACGTCAAGTTGCAGAAATTGACCACTGCGACTGTTATATGCTACAAGTATGCAGCCAACGGCGAGGATGGCGCTCATTGTCACCATGAAGGATTCGCTGCAGGCACGGCGTAAGGTCCCGCGCACCTTTTTTTATCGAGCCCGTCCAAGAGCCCAAGAGACAACTGATGCCTGGGTGCTGCTGAGTGACCAACAAGTACTCGCGGCAATACTTTTGCTCAAACGGAGTTGTTGCTCGTACAGAACAACCCTTGTCAGGATGAAAGGACCTTGCGAAGCGGTTGTTTGACTTGATGGCACAACCTCATGTCCTGACGTTGCACGTGGACCCTCCATATGCCTTGGCATGTGACGCAAGTCAGGGTCCAAAGTGGATGCGGTAATTGACAATGTCACCACTCAAGCTTCATGCAGTACGGAACGTATGTATGTATGTATGTTTGTTTAATGTCCTGGGGACCAACTGGGGGCCAACAGACAGAGTTCTGTTCATGCAAGCCACTCAGTCAAAATACTGCTCCTCAGGGAAAAACAAGACCTGATTATACCACCACATGCATTTGCTTCACACCTAGCAAAAAAATCCGATACTGAAGAAGTCTGCTGAAAAACCTGGCTCTAATAGGACTATATGCAGGGCAATCAAAAAGAAAGTGATGTTCAAATTTGTCTTCCACATGCTGTGATAATTTGCACACTAAACAAAATCTGTCCTTCCTTTCAAGACGTACATTGTATTCCCAACGCCCTGTGTCAACACTCAAACCATGGCAACCACTTCTGAAGCTGCTCAACAACCTCCGAACAGTTGAATGTCTGTGAGCTGCACAAGTTCACGTGTGCATAACACATGGTTCAAGTAATGAAGAGTAATACTAAGCCGATGAGAGCTAGGACTTTATGGGTCAGCGCAATACCACACAGTAGCAACAGAACGGGAGCGGCAGCGTTCTTGCTAGCGCTGAGTATCAAAGGAATCTGGATGTGGTCAGTAGTCAGTCACACAAATATATATATGGCTCAACAGTGGCTACACAGTCACCTATGTGAGCAGTAAAACAACTTTTTTCAACAGGCTGCATCTTCAGTATCAGCCCTTGTGGCTGCTGACTAAGCCATTAATAATACTAATAATCAAAACGCTTTCCAGCTCGTGATGAGCTATAGCTAGGTACGTGCAGGACAATTCTTGTCTCTCCAGAGCAGCTTGTCTTGTGCATCCCTGTAAGGCCTACCAAATCGACAGCTTTGACAATCACGTAATGCAACATCATTGAAACTAGACCTAGGGCGGCCAGGTGGGCGAAGCCCCTTGGTCCTGACTTCACCAAACAAAAGCTTCTTAGGCAATCTATTGTTTGGCATCCGGAAAACATGACCTAGCCACCTGAGTCTTTTGCCTTGCAGCTGAGACTCCACAGATAGGGTGTTGCATCTATTCAGTATGACAACATTTGGCACATGATCACTCAGGGATAAGCCATTGTTGACCCATTAATGTGTCAGACATCTACCTCAAGACATGTTTGGAACAAAGACAATCTGTATTGACCAGTCCACTTTTAGCTTGGCTTCTAGACTTTGTAAAGGTAGACTTCAGTAGAACCTTCTGCAGGTTGTGTCTTCTTCAGCTGGTCACGAATGGTGGCTTGGATTAATTTATTGGATTAATTTTACAGTTAGTGCTCAGCATCTGTGTGCAGCAGGAGTGTGGCACACGCTTAACATTCCTTTAGTCAAATGCTAAATAGCCAAGCGTGGCTGGAAGCAAAATCATTACACCCAGCGCATATCGTTTGTGGGAGCTGAAAATGAAATAGTGTGATAAGGGCCATATATGCTATCTAGTGGACCCAAAAGGTGGCAAGGTTACTGGCAAAGGTACAACCTACGTATCAGCATCTTAATCCTGCTTACACAACCAATGCTTTGTGATCTGCAGCTACATGGCTTCCAGGGCAACTCCTGAGACCTTGCAGAGGGCCAGAGAAAAGTTGGGGCAACAGCAATGCAGCAGTGTCAGGTAGCCCTCAGACACCTCTACCAATTCTTTACCATTTGTGATCAAGTGCTATCCTGCTTGCTAGAAGCACAGCTTTCATTGGACCCTTTGCTGAACTCTGTGAGCAATCACATGCTGGAGCAGCAAATGTCAACTCATGTTGGTGAGATCAGTTACTCAGCAACAGCCATTCAGCAACAGCCACTCAGCAACAGCTACTCAGCGACAGCCACTCAGCCGTGCAGCAGCAGCCACTCAGCAACAGCCACTCAGCAACAGCCGCTCAGCAACAGCCGCTCAGCAACAGCCCCTCAGCAACAGCCCGAGCTAGCAGCAGTAATTTGTGTTGTTGCAGCTGCTGCTGCTGTCCCAAAAGGGCCAGACAGTCACAAATCAAACACCTTGCTGAGTGGCTGTTGCTGAGTGGCTGTTGCTGAGTAGCTGTTGCTGAGTGGCTGTTGCTGAGTGGCTGTTGCTGAGTGGCGAATGGCTGTTGCTGAGTGGCTGTTGCTGAACTGCTGCTGTAGCTGAGTGGCTGATGCTGTGGCTGAGTGGCTGTTGCTGAACTGCTGCTGTAGCTGTTGCTGAGTGGCTGCTGTCGAGTAGCTGCTGCTGAGTGGCTGCTACTGAGTGGATGAGTGGCTGCTGCTGATTGGCTGTTGCTGAGTGGCTGTTGCCGAGTGGCTGTTGCCGAGTGGCTGCTGCCGAGTGGCTGTCGCTGAGTGGCTGTCCTGAGCGGCTGCTGCA